>ERZ1034573.147-NODE-147-length-19406-cov-10.078187_pt1 | contig 19406 bp, 21 predicted proteins | sample MGYA00520641_ERZ1034573 | MGnify/ENA primary metagenome ERZ1034573 (study PRJEB33760, sample SAMEA4777724) | hypersaline lake metagenome | biome: hypersaline environment; feature: brines | place: Spain | collected 2014-08 | depth 0 m ...
CCCCACCGAGCCCCGTGTGACGAGGGATTCTCCTGAGCCACCGTTACTACCTACTCGGTGATCACATCGCCAGCAATCAGCGGTGTGCTACTATCGCCCTCTGTGGGTAGCCCCCGTCTGATTGAGTTTCACATTTTGGGAATCCAAGTACTGATTTTATACGTGACACAGCTACGCGTGGATATGAGTGACCACCAGTCACAAACACCAAACAGTCGCATGGAGCTTCTGTTCAACGCCATCGGGATCGCGCTGGTTGGCCTTTCGGCGGTCGTCCTTGCGGCGATCCTCTACGTTTCCCTTGGCGGCCTGTCAGGGCTCACAAGCACCAATCCAGCCATCTTCGGAACGATCCTCTTTTCGGGACTCGTCGGTGTCGCCGCGTGGCTCACCAAACGGGTCACCGATCGATCGACGGCGCGAACAGTCTGACCGGCCTACCGCTGGCAGGTGTTGATACCCAACAGCCGGTGTAGCAGGCAGAACTGCGTGACGCCGGTTCCGAAGACAACGAGCCCGACCGCAAGCAGTGCGGCCCCGACGGCGGTACCCACGGAAACGAGCTGTAGTAGCCCCAAGATCCCGACAATCGCGACAATAGGGCCGCCAACGAGACGGGCCGTCCGATCGACGCCACCGACGTTTTGTTCCATACATGCGCTTCGTTCTCTGCTGGTAAAATGGTTGTGTGTTAGAAAGACAATAATACGGGCTGGCTTCTTCAACAACCGCGTCAACAGCGCAGATACGCACCGCACAGTTTGTCACCCTCATTCGATGCTGTCTGCTGTGCCCACTGCTACAGTACCCTGTCTCAGTGGCTCGTCGTCGATGCCGCTGTGTGCCACTCGGCGTTTGAGCGGTGTTGGGCGGCGACAAGTTCGATCCCACGCTGATCCAACAGCCCATCCTCGGTGAGCACCCCCTCGATGAGAGCACCGGGTGTGAGATCGAACTGTGGATTCGCCACCTGCAACTCAGCCTCCCCGTCGTAGACTTCGGTGGCTGGCCCCGCCTCGGGATGGAACGTGTCATCCTTCGAAACCTTATCGCGGGCGGTGACCACATACACCGGGATATCGGCCGCCTCGGCCGCAAGTGCCAACCCCCGGGTGCCGGCCTTGTTGACGACGTCGCCGGTTGGGAGGATCGTGTCCGCTCCGACGAGAACGGCTCCGAACGCCTCGCGACTGAGCACCGACGCCAGCGCGGCATCGGTCGTGACCGTCACGTCGACACCATTGTCGGCGAGAGCCTCCGCGAGCTTGATCCCCTCGCGGTTCGGTCGCGCCTCGCCGACGGTGACCGGCGCGTCAAGCTCGAGTAGTGCGTCTTTGACCGTTCCCGACCACGACAGCGTTGCGATCGGCCCGGAGAGCCGGTCGGCGGCGGTTGCGGCCGCGGCAGCGTCGGCGTCGAGGGCGGCGTCGATCTCCTCGATGGCGCGGTCGTGAACGGCCGCCGGCGACTGCTCGGCACCGTTCATAACGCGGTTAACGCGGTTGGCAAGCACCGCCATGCTCGGCTGGGCGGCTTGCAGATCAGCGGCGACCCCGGCTAACGCGTCCCAGTCGTCGACGACGGCGGCGCGATCACGAAGCACCTCCAGGGCGCGGATCGACAGCGCGGCCGAGCCGTGGGCGGTGTCGGCAGCGATCGTTTCCGGTGAGGGGGCAACCTGCTGGTAGGCCTCCCAGAGCCCAGGGACGGTTTCCCGGTCAACGATGTCGGTTGGTGCCACCCACCCGGTGTCGGCAACGCCGGGGAGATTTGTAAGATCGCGTCCCGGGGCCTCGAAACAGAACGGGTGGTGAGTGCGCTCCTCGTCGTCGCGGCTGACGGTCACCGGTTCACCCGCGGACGCCAGCGGTACCTCGGGGTTGCCGGTCGCCTCGCGGACGAGGCTGCGGGCTTCCGTTGCGGCGGCCGCCGAGCCGCCTGCGGAGGGTGCTGATAACCCATCCCACCGGCCGGGATCAGTGTCGGCATCGGCTGCCCGTCGGGTCAACAGCACCGCACCACGATGTTTGAGGAAGGTGGTGACGACGTGTGTCATCAGCTATGCTTCGGGCCCCACCATACTATGCTTTCCATCTCTCGGAGTTTCGATAGGTCGACGCTGAAAACGTGGGTAGCCGCAGCTGTCGGCACCCCCACCCGACGCAACACCGGTTCGTTCGACCCCTATGGCCGGCCTTTTTAGCCCACATCCCCACCGGACTGTATGGAACTGTCTACCGTCGCCGATATCCCCGAGATCGAACCGGGCGACGATCTCGCGGCGATCATCTCAGAGCGAGCGGATCTCCACGCAGACGACGTGGTCTGTGTCGCCAGCACGGTCGTCTCGAAGGCCGAGGGTCGTATCGCCGATCTCGCTGACTTCCCGGCCGGCCCGCGAGCCAGCGAGATCGCCGACCGCCTCGCGGAGATCACCGGCGAGGAGAAGGATCCCCGATTTGCCCAGGCCGTTCTCGAAGAGAGCGTCGACCTCCTGATGGAAGCCCCGTTTCTGCTAACCGAAACCCGCTTCGGCCACATCGGCGTCAACGCCGGCATCGACCGCTCGAACGTCCCCGGCGGCGATCTGCTGTTGCTTCCCAAACGACCCTCCGACAGCGCGGCTCGCATCGCTGACGGACTCCCGACCGACCGCGTTGTCGTCACCGACACCTGCGGGCGACCGTTCCGCCACGGCCAACGCGGCGTCGCCATCGGTTGGGCCGGCCTGCCGGCAAGCCGTGACTGGCGCGGGCAACGTGACCGCGACGGCCGCGAGATGGGCGTCACCGTCCAGAACGTGATCGACGAGCTCGCCGCGGCCGCCAACCTCGTCGCCGGCGAGGGTGCGGGCGGCACACCGGCGGTCGTCGCCCGTGACTTCGAGTTCGGCGACCTCCCCGGCAGCGACAACCACTTTCGAGAGATCGAGGGCGACTACGTCCGACAGGCATTGCGCGGTTGGTCGTACAAGACAGGAGGTGAGGCCTAATGTTCAGCATCGAGCTCACGCCCGAGCACCCGATCGACCGGATCACCGACCTTGGCGTGCAGGCCGAAGCCGCCGGCTACGACACGGTGTTTGTCTCCTCACACTACAACAACCGCGATCCCTTCGCCGCACTCCACCGCATCGGCGTCGAAACCGACACCGTGCAGCTGGGCCCGGGTGTCGCTAACCCCTTCGAGATCCATCCTGTCAGGCTGGCCTCGAAGGTCGCCACTGTCGATGAGGCCACCGGCGGCCGCGGCGTCTTCGGCCTCGGGCCTGGTGATCCCTCGACGGCCCGGAATCTCGGCTTCGACGACGACCGCGGGCTCCGCCCCGTGCTTGAGGCGTTCAAGACTGCCCAACAGCTGTGGGCCGGCGAGCGCGTCGACAACGACGGCACCTTTCAGGCGGACGACGCCGGGCTCAACTACGAGCCACCAAGCGGGAGCGACATTCCGGTTCATATCGGCGGCGAGGGACCGCACATGTGTCGAATGGCCGCGAAACACGCCGATGGGCTGCTGTTTAATGGCTCCCACGAAGCCGATCTTGCGTGGGCGCGCGACCAGGTCGATAAGGGTGAAGCCGACCGCCCCGACCATCGTGGCGAGTTCGACCTTGCCGCCTACGCCTCCGTCAGTGTCGCCGCCGCCCGCGAGGCCGCCCGCGAGGCCGCCCGCCCACCGGTCGCCTACATCGCCGCGGGTGCGGCCCCACCCGTCCTCGACCGCCACGATATCGACGGCGAGCGAGCCGATGAGATCGGCGAAAAGATCAGCGCGGGTGAGTTCTCGGCGGCCTTCGAGTTGGTGACGCCGGTGATGATCGACGCCTTCTGTATGGCCGGCACGGTTGACGACGTGGCCGCACAGATGGCCGCGGTCACCGACCATGCTGACAGTATCGTTGTTGGGTCGCCGCTCGGCCCAGATCTGGAGGACGCTGTCGACCTTGCAGCCGAGGCGTACGAGCAGGCGACGAACTGAGCGCTCGTCGTCGCGAACTTCTAAGTGGCCACCAGTTGAGACACCGGCATGCACCGGCGACGACTGGGAGCCCTGCTTGCTGGAAGCCTGCCGCTGGCACTTGCTGGCTGTCAGACCGATCGCACCACCGACGAATCCGCCGCAAACGACACCACCAGCGGCATCCCCGAGTTCACCGCCGAGGAACAAGCCGCTGCTGACGCAGTTGACCCCACATGGCCGACCGGCCCGTATGCAAGCTACGAGACGACGCCGGTCGTCGTCCGCGGCGCGGACGGCGGCGTTCGTGGCGCGGTCGTAGCTGCTGTGGCCGATACGCGTGATAAGCGACGCCTCGGATTAAGCGCGGCTGCATCGCTGCCGACCGACGGTGGAATGCTGTTTACCTACGAATCGGTCGGCGATCATACGTACGTTATGCGAGATATGAGCTTCGGCCTCGACATCATCTACGCCGACGGCAACGGCGAGATTACCGAGATTCACACCGCCCCCGAACCGGGGCCGGATGAAAACGGCGCGGCACAGACGTACCCGGGCCGCGGACAGTACGTCTTTGAGGTCAATCGCAACTGGACAGCCGACAACAACATCACAGTCGGCGATCGACTTGTGTTCGACCGATAATGTTCTAATCAACCGACTCAGACGGCCCACGGCCGAGGTTCGGCAGCGGGATCCCCAGCGCGCCAGCAACAACATAGCCGAAGCCGCCGACCGCGCCAAGCACGAACAGACTGCCGAAGGCGATCAGGATCGCCGTGATCGGGTCGCCGTTGATCACTTCCTCGACAAAGACGACCGGCATCTCGATGAGGTTGCCCAACAGCCGTAGGACGAAACCGCCGAATGCATTCATGGGTTTTCCTTTGTGATCCCGGTATATGTGTGTTCAGGTGTCGGTCGTGGTGGCAGCGGTTGTCCTCACCGCTAGCTATCATGGTGACCCGAACTGCCTTTCCGTACCGGTCTCCAATATCTGGTAATGAGTACGCTGTCGTGGGTTCTTGCTGGCGTCGTCATCTATACCGCGGTGGTGCTCGCAGCCGACCGGCGGGGACTGCTTCCCAACGCCATCTCGGTCAGCGGCCCACTGACGACGATTCACACCAAACGCGGCCGCCGGTTTCTGACCCGACTGGCGCGGCCGAAACGTATCTGGCGCGCGCTCGGTAATGTCGGTGTTGGTGCTGCCCTCGTTATCATGGTCGGCACGTTCGTGCTGTTGGTCTATCAGAGTGCTCAGATCATCGAGTCCCCGCCAACCCAAAGCACCCTCCAGAGCCCGCAAAATGTCCTTGTGATCCCCGGCGTCAACGATTTTCTGCCGCTGTCTGTCGCCCCGGAGATCGTCTTTGGGCTGCTGGTCGGGATGGTTGTCCATGAGGGCGGCCACGGCCTGCTCTGTCGGGTTGAGGATATCGACATCGACTCGATGGGGGTCGCACTGCTTGCCGTCCTCCCGGTCGGCGCGTTCGTTGAACCCGACGAGGACAGCGTTGACGCTGTCGGTCGTGGCCCTCGAACCCGGATGTACGCGGCGGGCATCCTCAACAACCTCATCATCACGGTTCTCGCCTTCGCGCTGCTGTTCGGCCCGGTCGTCGGCGCGATCGCCGTCGCTGACGGCGCGAGCGTCGGTGGCGTGTACCCGAACAGCGCGGCTGCCGACGCCGATATCGCTGCCGGCGACCAGATCGTGATGATCGACGACCAACCCGTTGACTCCAATGCCGCCCTCGACGACGCGCTGGCGGCTGCCGGGTCGCCCACCGTTTCAGCGACCCTTGCCGACGGCACCGAAACAACCGTCGAGCAACGGCCGCTTGTCACCCGGATGATCGCCGACTCCCCGTTTGCGACCGGTGAGAGCCCACAGCTCACCACCGACGATACGATCACCGCGGTCGCCGGGACAGCCGTCCAGACTAACGCCGAGATCCACGCGGCGGCCGCTGACGCCGACTCCGCAGTTGTCGAGATCGCTGCCGCGGATGGCGACACCGGCGAGACGAAACGGGTTACCGGCCCGATCGGCGTTCTCGGGAGTGTTGCCCCTGATGGGCCGCTGTCGACGACCGCCGCCGAGCCGGGTGATCGGCTCATCCTCACACAGGTTGCCGGCGAGCGAACTGTCACCTTCGACGACCTAGAAGCCGCCCTCGACGACACGACGGCCGGCGAGACGATCGAGGTTGTCGCCTACGCCGACGGTGAGGCTACCACCGACACGATCGAGTTAGCCGACCACCCCGAGGAGCCGACAGGCACCTACATCGGTATCACCGATGCGACCGGGCTGAGCGGGATCGGTGCCGACAGCTTTGGCATCCAGCCGTATCCCGCCGGCACGTATCTCTCGATTCTCGGCGGTGAGATCGCTGATGGGATCGCTGTCGTTCTCCTGTTCCTGTTGGTTCTGCCGTTTGCGGCGGTCGTCGATCCAACCCTGAACTACAACTTTGCCGGCTTTGTCGACGGCAACATGGCCTTCTACGAGGCTGTCGGCCCGCTGGCCGCCCTCGGTGACGGCGGCGTGTTCCTGCTGGCAAACCTGTTGTTTTGGACCGGCTGGATCAATATCAACCTCGCACTGTTCAACTGTATCCCGGCGTTCCCGCTTGATGGCGGCCATATCCTCCGCACCTCAACGGAGGCGATCGTCTCGCGGTTGCCGACGACGGCGAAGCCAGCGCTCACCCGGGCGGTAACGACCGGGGTCGGGTTGATGATGCTGATCAGCCTGGTGTTGATGGTGTTTGGCCCGCGGCTGTTGAACTGAGTCGGTCGCTGGTCTGGCCGCTGGCGACGAACTGTTTTTCACCTGTCCCACACAGACCTAGTCGATGGATCAGCGTTTCGACCATGTCGGCGACCACGAGCTCGATGCGGCAACAAAACGCGAGCTTCGGGCGGTGACAGACGGCTTTTTTGCGCGGCCGCTCGAAAAGGCCGAACAGTTCGATTGGGAGGAGTTCAAGCGCAACGAGGCGTTCAAGGCGATCATGATGCCCTCGCCGCTGTTTTGGGTACTGGCGAACTTCGAGCGAAGCTTCACCCAAAAGCTTGGCCAGCAGATGTACGAGGCCTTCGGGCAGGCGGTCGCGGAGACGAGCGATTCGATCGGCCCGGCGGCCACGCAGCATGCCTGCACTGACCTCCACCTCAGCCATGCGGCGGAAAACCGAATCGAGACCATCATCGCCGAGCTGGCTGACGGTGACAGAGAACCGGACTGGCAACAGGAGCAGGCGGAGATCACTGAGGTTGCCGACGACAACACCGACCGCAAATCGATCGGGAAGATCACGTGGGATCTGTGGGTTGAGGACTTCGAAAACGGGCGACCGCTTGCCGCGGAGATCAAGACGCCGAAGCCAAACCGCGATCAGACGATGGAGTCGAAACGCCAGATGCTGAAGACCGTCGCGGCTTACAGCCACCGCGAGGAGCCGACGCCGATCTGCCGGTACGTGTTTCCGTTCAACCCCTACGGGAGTCTAGCAGACTACGAGTGGTGGCCGCCACAGGCATTTTTCGATGTGAAAACAAGCGACGGGATGCTGATCGCCGAGGAGTTTTGGGCGGCACTCGGCGGCCCGGGTACGATGGACGGGCTGTTTAATTTCTTGCTGGAGGAATCCGAAAACAACATCGAGAAGCTGCAAGCCCTGGCCGGCGACAAGACGCTGTAGTCCCGGAAGGCTAAATACGGGCGTCTGTAACACCGCATACGACATGCACGCCGTCGATCTGTTCTGTGGGGCCGGAGGATTTAGTGCTGGACTCGAAGCGGCCGGTATCGATGTCGACTACGGCGTCGATATCGCCGACCACGCGCTGGCGACCTTCGAGGCCAACCACGCGGCCACACCAATCTCCCACGATCTCAGCGACGGCCTGCCCGCCGAACTCCGCGAGCAGGATGTTGACATCGTCTTCGGGAGTCCACCCTGCAAGGGGTTCAGCGACGCCCGCGGCGAGCGACGCCTTGACGACGAGCGAAATCAGCTCGTCTTCTCCTTCATTCGGGCGGTCAAACAGCTCCAGCCGCGGTATGTGCTGATGGAGAACGTCGCCGGGATGACGACCATCAGCGACGCCTTTCTCGATGCTATCGAAGCCGAATACGACGACGCCGGTTACACGGTTGCCTGGGAGACACTGAACGCCGCCGATTTCGGCGTGCCACAGACACGCGAGCGGGTGATCTACTGTGGCGTCCGAACCGACCTCCCAGCCGAGCCGTCCTTGCCCGAGGGCCCCTACACCGAACACAGCGACGGCCAACAGACACTCACCGGCGAGCCGGTACAACGCTGGACGATCGTCGCCGACGCGCTTGCGGATCTACCGGAACCAACCGAGACCGGCGAGGTCGACCTACCGCCGCTGTCCGAGTTTCCCGACAACGCCTATCTCCAAGAGATCCGCGATGGGGCCGACACGACGTGGAATCACGTTGCCAAAGCGCCCGCCAGCGACGCGGATACCCAACACATCGTCGACGCGTTGAACCCTGGCGAGATGTACCGCTCTAGTCGGTTCGGCGATCGCTACCGACAGGTCTGGGAACTGCTCGCCAATCGGTTCAGCGACACCGAACAGGCGGTTCTCGAATTTATCGCCCGCCATCGCTCCCGCAAGGAGTTCCGCATGAGCGGGAAATCCGTTGGGGCGGTGCCAGACAATCTCATCGCCGACCATCTTTATGCCCACGACGCCGCGGGACAAAACGCACTTAACCCGCCCCCCCACCACCGCCGGCCCCGCCCCCACGAGGACGGCGACATCCTCGGCTACGACCTCAACACGAAATCCGGGATTCGGCCGCGATACATGCGGCTCGATCCCGACGGGCAGTCGAATACGATCCTGACGACCGATTTTGTGCCACGCGATAAGCTCCACCCAACCGAAAACCGCGGGCTGTCGCTCCGCGAAGGTGCTCGTATCCAAAGCTTCCCCGATACCTTCGAATTTGTCGGATCGTTCGACGATATTGCCACCCAGATCGGCAACGCTGTCCCGCCGCTGCTGGCCAAACACCTCGGTTCACATCTCAAGCAGCTCGCCGCGTCGGACAGTGAAGCGACCGTTGTCGACTGATTTGCACTGGCCATCGGTTGCCACCAAATGAAAAAACACGTAACTTCCATACCCGCGTAGCGCGAACCGCAGGCATGGTCGACGTCCCGCAAACCGACGAAGGCTGGTATATGCTGCATGACTTCCGGCAGATCGATTGGGATGGCTGGCGCAACGCTCCTGAGCAGCAACGCGAGCGGGCGGCCCGCGCCGGGCGTGAGTATCTGGCGAGCCACGAGTCGGCCGCCGACAGCCCGGACGGCGAGGGCACCTCAGCGGTGTTCTCGATTATCGGCCACAAGGCCGACCTCATGATCGTCCATCTTCGCCCGACACTTGATCTGCTTTCGCAGGCCGAACGCCAGTTCGAACGCACTGCTCTCGCCGAGTTTACGACACAACCAACCTCCTACGTCTCGGTCACGGAGGTCTCGGGCTACGTCTCCGATGACTACTTCGAGGGCGACGAGATCAACGAGGGCCTCCGGCAGTATATCGAAGGGAAGCTCAAACCCGAGATCCCTGACGACGAGTACGCCTGTTTCTACCCGATGAGCAAACGCCGCGGCGAGGAGCACAACTGGTATACCCTCCCCTTCGAGGAGCGCGCCGAGATGATGAGCGGCCACGGCGCGACCGGCAAACAGTACGCCGGCGATATCGACCAGATCATCGCCTCCTCGATCGGCTTCGACGACCACGAGTGGGGGGTGACGTTGTTCGCCGAGGATCCAGTCAAGATCAAGGATATCGTCTACGAGATGCGGTTCGATGAGGCGACCTCGAAGTACGGCGAGTTCCCCGGCTTCTACATCGGCCGGCGGTTCCCCCCCGAGGATCTGTTGGCGTATCTCAACGGTGAGGCGGTGCCGACCGCCGAGCACGACGACCACGGTGGCCATCATCACGGTGACAGCGACGGTGAGCACCATGGGGACGCTGGCGGTCACCACGGCGACGACGGCCACCACGAGGGCGACGATCACCACGATAGCGATGACGACGACGCCGACAACGAGGAGATCCGCGGTCAACTCGCGGATATGGATCTCTACGCCGGCCAACCGCATGGCGAGGATGTGTACGCGACCGTGTTGTACTCGGAAGCTGACACCGACGAACTCTTCGAGGAGGTCGAGGGGCTTCGCGGCAACTTCGAACATTACGGCACCCACGTCAAAACCGCGGTCTACGAGGCCGCCGACCGCAACCGCAGCGCGGTCGTCTCGATCTGGGACACCGCCAGTGCGGCCGACACCGCTGCCGGCTTCCTCTCGGAGCTGCCGGGGATCGTCGAACGCGCCGACGAGGAATCCGGATTCGGAACGATGGGCATGTTCTATACGGTCAAACCCGACTCCCGTGAGGACTTTGTCGACAAATTCGACACCGTCGGCGGCGTCCTCGCCGAGATGGACGGCCACCTCGAAACGGATCTCATGATCAACGAGGAGAACGAAAACGACATGTTCATCGCCAGTCAGTGGCAGTCCCAGGAGGACGCGATGGGCTTTTTCCGCTCGGATGACTTCCAGGATACCGTCGAGTGGGGCCGCGACGTGCTGGCAGACCGTCCGCGACACGTCTTCCTCGCCTGACACCCTCTCCGCCCTGACTGGTGGGGGTTTCTCATTGATTGTCGGTAAGCTACGGCACGGTCACTGATCATCTTCGAAGCGTTTTGATACGACGGCTACTCAGCAGTGATATGGCCGATTTGACCGCTCACCACGTTGGTATCACCGTCAGTGATCTCGATGCCGCAACCGAATTTTATCGCTCCGTCTTCGACTGTGACCGCCTCGCCGAATTCAGCGTCGACGGCGACGCCTTCGCCACCGGTGTCGACATCGAAGCCGCGAGCGCGGAATTCGTCCACCTCGATCTCGGATCGGTGCGGCTCGAGCTCGTCGCCTACGACCCGGCCGGTGACGACCGCTCCCGGGCGGCTCTCAACGACGCCGGTGCGACACATCTCGGCGTCGAGGTCGATGACATGGACGATTTTTATGCGTCACTGCCGGCGACCGTTGAGACGCTGAGCCCGCCGCAGACGACTGCGACAGGGACGAAAATCTGCTTCCTGCGTGACCCCGATGGCACGCTGATCGAAGTACTCAATCCGAACGCCGATCCGTCGTGATCGCTAAGCGAGGGCGTACGGCCAGGCGGTCGTGCTGATCGCCAGCAGTGCGAGGGCCGCACCGGTCATCGCGACGTTTTTCAGGAAGTTGATTAGCTCGCCTTGCTGTTGCTCCTCGGGAACCGCCCAGAAATCGTGCATCACGGGGGTCGTGACGAGGAGGAAACCGATGAGCGCGCCGGCCGCCAGCGTCGGGAGAACGCCGGCAGCAATCCCCAGGCCGCCAAACAGGAGCACGCCGCCGCTGATCGGAATCATAAGCCCCGGTGCGGGGACACCTTTTGCGCCAGCGTAGCCGACCATTGACTCCGCATCGAGGAAGTGATTCAACCCATTGTACGCGAACACGCCGCCGAATAACAGTCGACCGAGCAAAAAGAGCTCGCCGGTTAGCGGCCCTTCGCCGCCGAGTTGTAGCGGTGTGAGTCCGATCGCCAGTTCCGCAGCTTCAGTTACTAACATTTTGCAACCAGTCGTACGGCTGCAACCTATATATCGGTTCCCGGACACACCAGCAACCGGGTAACGGCTGTGCCACCGGCACATGGGGTGTCGATCCCACGCGGCCACAGCGGCGCGACCGGCGGAACGATTTTGCTGATCCGGTGCCAGCATACACCTAATGGCAACGCATTCGACAGTCGAAGCGACTGATCCGTGTCCGGTCGTTGAATCGATCGAACAGATCGGCTCACCGTGGCGACTTGTGATCCTGCATGATCTCCAAGATGGCGAAAAGCGGTTCAACGAGCTCAAACGCTCGACGGACGCCAACTCCCGGACGCTCTCGCGGGTTCTCGATGATCTTCAGGAAACCGGCTTTGTCGACCGCCGGCTGGAGGAGGACGCACCCGTAGCAACCTACTACAGCCTGACAGCGAAAGGGCAGTCGCTGTGTCCGGTGTTCGATGAGATCGAGTCGTGGGCCGACGACTGGCTGGCCGAGGACGCAGTTGAGACCGCGACCGGCGACTAGCTGGTCGGACATCGTCACCAAGGCTCTGGTGGTGTCGACGCCGATCTACTCTGATTCGCGTTCGGCTGTCGGGATCGCGTCCTGATTGTCGTCGGTAGCAACGGTCACCGCCACCGCGCTCGGTTTGTGGGTAAGCGACACCGGATGGGTGGTGTGGCGGGCATGGGTTTCGGCCCACCGCCGGGCCGGCTCTTCGTCGAGATACTGTTCGACCGCGGGACAGCGATCGCAGTCGGCGACCCAGGGGGTTACGTCGTCAGGGAAATGGCCCGTATGCCGCTTGTGATCGAGGGCAAACTGCTCGAAGGCTTGGTTGCCGGCATACAGCGCGTCGAGTTCGTATTCGAGTTCCCACGTGCGGTCGCACTGACCACACGTGACCGTCGGCGTATTGTCGGCGGATCCGGCGGCCTCGTCGACGGTGGCCTCGGGCCGATCAGGATCGCGTGAGGGGTTCGACACGTCCCTGCTGTTGGTGGCTATCCATTTGTATCTACCGAGCCGCCTCGATTATGCGAGCCGTCGGCACAGCAAACCACAACGACAAAACACGACGAGGAAAACTGTCGTTCAATGCCGGATCTCCTGACCCACGCGTTGGTTGCCTACACGCTTGCGGTGGGGTTGTCTGTCCGGTACCGGTGGCTGACACCGCCGTACGTGACTGTTGCGATGATGGGCGCGTTCATCCCTGATCTCACCAAGATCCGACTCCTCGTTCCGTCATGGCGGCTGGAGGCTTGGCTTGGGTTGCCCTTCGATTGGGGCGCGCTCCACACGGTCGGTGGCACGCTGGTGTCGGTGTTGATCGGTGTCACCGTCGTTCGACGCACCGACCGGTGGCGTGTGTGTGGCCTCCTTGGAGTGGGTGCAGCATCACATCTCGTCCTCGACTCGTTGCTGGCGTTTCCAGCCGGCCGCATGAAATTCGTGCTGTGGCCGCTGACGACCTACCGGCCCGTTTTCGACGGGCTGTTTCTGTCAACGGATCGATGGCCGGTTGTCGTTGCCGTCGGCGTCGCGGCGTCGGCGTGGTATCTCCGATATTACCGTGGTTCCGCGGACACGTAGTGTGATCAGTCAACCGGCTCAAAGCGTGTCTCGTCGGCCAACTGCTCGGCAACGATTCGGCGACCCTTCTCAACGTTGAGATCCCGGCCGCGGAGATGCCAGTAGGCGGTCAGTGCTGAGTACGCCGCCCGCTCGTGGTGGGCTGTCACGAGATAATCGTCGCCGTCGGCACACTCAAACACCGTGATGTGGGTCTGCCACGTTCGCAACTGGAGTTCGAGCACGCCGAGCAGCCCCGAACAGACCGGCCCACCGACATCGACCCAGCTGCTGACCTCTCGCCGCCCATCGGGCAGCTGTTTATGCGACGCCAGGAGCCCGAAATGATAGCCGTTCTCCCGAAGCGTCGCCTCAAGCTCGTCCAGCGAGCCCTGCCAGACACCGACGGCTTCTGCCTCGGGACGGATCGTGTAGGTGGTGTAGAAGCCCCGATTATTTGCGGCCCGCTCGGCGTGCGGTAGCAGGCTTCGAACCCATCGAAACAGGTCGCTGTCGGCGATAGCCTCGCCGGGTTTGAACACAGCGCCGATCGCGCCGAGCACAGCAACGACCGGCGCGAGGATCGTCACCGGCTCCTCGGCGGTGACGGTGTCGAGTGCGGTCGTCGTCACCACAATATTACGGGCTGAGGCGACCGCTGTGGCGACCGCCCGGAGGCTGACGGTCACCAAGGCACCGAAGATCATCCGGCGATCAGCGGCCGGCGGCGCGATGGGGCCGGGTCGCAGCCGGCGGGCGACGCGGCGTGGGCGAGCGTGTGCATACCCTATGTGGATTCGGGAATCAAATTAAGTGTTGTTCACTGTCCCGCCGGGTCGCGCGGTCAGGGCGACGATGGAACCCGCTGGCGGTCGTCGATGGCGACAGGCTCGCCGCGGTAGATCGCTTCCAGATCGTCGATCGTCCGATCGACCGCAAACCGCTCGACGGCGGCCCGCGTCTGGCGGTCGGTGGTGAGACAGTCCTCGATCGCTGCCCCCATCTCCTCGAGATCGCCGTACTCGAAGCGCGCGCCGTTGTCGGGGCCGATTGTCTCCCGGAACGGCTGGACGTTGGCGGCAGCGACAGGCGTTCCACAGGCGTTGGCCTCCAGCGTCGACAGCCCGAGTGTGTCACAGGTTGAGGCGGTTACAAAGACATCCAGTGAGCTATAGAAGGTCGGCAGCTGCTCTCGGGGAAGGAAATCACGGAATTCGACGTTGGCCGGTGCCTGCTGTTCGAGCTGTGGCCGTGCTGGCCCCTCGCCGACCAACACGTAGCGGTAGTCTGGCGTTTCGGTGGCGACCCGGAGGATCTCGTCGACGTTTTTCTTTTTCGTCATCCGGCCGCTGTAGCCGATGATGGGCCGGGAATCGGTAAACAGCGATTCGGATTGCGGCGTAAACGTGTCCAGCTCGATGCCGACCGGGAGCTTCTCGTGGTCGACATCGCGCCTGATCTTCGAGGTCGAGGCGGTGACACAGTCAAACGAGCGGAGAAACTGGGTTTCGTAGGCGACGTAGCCCTGTCCGACCACCTGTGCGAGCCCGTCGAATTTGAGCGCCCGAATAAGATAGTCCTCGATCGGAGTGTGGTGTGTATAGACGGATCGAAGCTCATGTTTGGCCGCATACCGCCGCCCCAACAGCCCTGTCGTTGCCGGCCCGTGGCAGTGAACCACATCAAGCTCGGGTAGTGTTGTGAGCCGCCGGTAGAGGGGCAGCCGATACGGCGCATAAAACGGGTTCGGCAGCGACGGCACCGGAAACTCGTTGGCCCCCGGCTCGTGATCGCTGTCAGGGTAGATAACGAAGACATCGTGGCCCCGGGATTCCAGCCGTTCGCGCCACGTGTTGATCGTGTAGGTGACGCCATCGATCCCCGGAAAGTAGCTATCGGTGAAGAAGCCGATTCTCATATGCGTCTATGTCGGCGTATGCGTGTCATCCCGTTTCAATCTGCCGGGATCGCCGCTGCCGGCCGACACGCTGCTCAGGGTGGCGTTCCATCGGCGAGTACGGTGTCAACAAACGCTGGCGCGCCGTTCTCGTAGTCGGGTGCGATATCGCTGTTGACGTAGCTCTCAACGCGGTCGATCACGCGGTCGACAGTTGTTGCCATCGAGATCCCGGCTATGTGTTTGGCCTCAGCACGCTCTGCGAGGGCCTGCTGGAACGGTAGGAAGGGGTAGATCACACACGGCGTGCCGGCGACGACGGTGTCGGCGATCGAGGAAAAGCCGGTGCAGACGACAACGTCGGCGGCGGCGGTGTACGGCGTCATTGTCGGCTTGGTCTCCCAGTCGTCGTCGCCGACGGTGCGAACATCGTAGCCGCCTGCGTTCAGTCGGTCGCGGATCGTCGCAAAGTTCTCGCCGTGGCTGCCGGGGTTCAACAGCACGTCGTAGGGCTCAACAGCTTCCTCGGGGTCGCCCTCCTGAGCCAGCGGGCCAACGCGAGTCGTCCCCTCAGGGGCGGGATCATCCGGCCACAGCGAGGTGACGATGATCCCCTCGGCGAACTGCAGGGAGACCTGATTGTAAACCGCCAGCGGGGTGCCCCACACCGGCCCAAAGAGGTCGGTCGTCAGATGATCGATCCGATAGAAGTCGAGATCGAGATGGGCTGCCGCCAGCCCGGCAAAGATGTCGTCGGTGATCACCACGTCGGGATCGGCCTCGCGAAGCCACCCGGTGATCTCCCGGAGACGACGCACCGAGGACGGGGCGAGATCGAACAGCGTGTGTTCGAGGAACGCTTTCGGGGTGTTTCCTTCGACAGTGACGCTCGTGAACGCCGGCTGGTCGAAACCGTTGAGCTCAACGAACCGCTCGCCGGGGCCGCCGCCGCCGATCGCCACCTCGATGCCCCGTGATCGGAACTCCTTGGCGACCGGGATGCTCCGGGCCGCGTGGCCCGCGCCGTCACACCAGTAGACGATTGCGACCTTCTCGATCATTCGCTGGCTGTGTCAATCCACTCCGCCCATATAAGCCGCCCGTGAGAGCGATCGCCAGGCGTCATCGACAGTCGACCGTGGTGCCGTCAAAACAGCAATCCGAGTTACTAATTACCCGCTGGCCATAGCCGGGGGTATGACCGAGATCACGGGGCCGAACAACGTCGTCTTCCTCGTGTTGGATTCCCTGCGAAAGGATCGGCTCTCCGTCTACAACGACGATATCGGGTTCACCGACAGTCTCGGGGCCCTCGCCGACGACGCCGTCGTCTTCGATGACGCCGTCACCCAGGCCCCGTGGACGCTGCCCTCCCACGCCTCGATGTTCACCGGCCGATACCCGTGGGAACACGGCACAACCCACGCCCGGAGCTACTTCGACGGGAGCCACGAAACGTTCATCTCGGCGTTTGCCGACGCCGGCTACGACACCGCCGCGGTCACCTCGAACATCTGGATCACCCCACATAAGGGGATGACCGAGGGCTTCGATTACGTCGAGAACTTCCTCGGAACCGCCGACAACACCATCAGCCAGCGGCTTTCAAAGCTCTCAACAAAACTGTACGACTCGCTTGGGACGCTCCCGAAACGTGTGATCGGCCGCCAGCTCGACCGGGCCTTCCGGCTGTTCGGTGTCGACGACTCCTGTAAATCCGAGGAGACGGTCGCCGCGGTCGAATCCTATCTTGACGCCCACCCCGCCGATGACCCGTTTTTCTGCTATGTCAATCTGATGGAGCCCCACGAACCGTACCACCCGCCGGGCGAGTATCTCGACAAACACGGGGTGACCGATACCGCTGACATCCCCCAGCGACAGAAGGATCTGTTTACGATGGACGACCCCGACTTCGAGGCGCTCCGGCGGATCTACGACGCCTCTGTCGACTACACCGACGACCTGGTTGGCCGAATTACCGACAGCCTTGCTGCCAACGGCGTTGCCGACGACACCGTCGTTGTCGTGCTGTCTGACCATGGCCAAGCCCTCGGTGAGGACGACGGCTTGTTCGGCCACCAGTTCACGACGATCGATCCCGTTATCGAGACGGTGTTGTTTGTCGATCATCCCGACCTCGCGGGCACCCGCCACGACCAGTTGTTTGAACTCCGGCGGCTCAACGAGCTTGTACCGTACTACGCCGGCCTTGCGCCGGAACCCGACGAGATATTTGCCGAGACGGTTCGCGGCGGCTGTCAGTTCCCGGAGAACTTCACGGGGTTCATTCCGAGCGACGCGTGGGACGACTACTACCGAAAACACCGGTATCTCATCCGCGATGGCATCACCGTCCGCAAATCGGTCAGCGAGGACGGCGACGCGCGGTATCAGGCCGTCGACCGCGAGACGGGTGTGGCCGTGGCGATGCCCGATACACTGCGGGCAGCTATCGACGAGATCGACGCCGGAGCCGAACCCGGAGCTGACAGCACAGTTGAGGGGAGCTCGCCTGATGAGACAGCCTCCGAGGCCGACGAGGAAGTCCAACAGCGACTCGAGGCCTTGGGCTATCGGTGATGTCCGTCTAATCTAAGTGGCTCCCCTGTGTTTGCCAAACCACCGAATGCTTGCCATCGTCCGCCATTCTGTGGTCGCCACGCCAACCCCAGTCGGGGAGGTTGCCTGATCGATGTCGCTTCCCGGTCGTCAAGACTGGACGTGGCAGGAACTCGGTTGGTATGCTGTCACCCTGCTGTTGTTTGCTGGGTTGTTGTATTTCGCTGACACCCGCGAGTTCCTGCGCGCCCTCGGCCGTGTCGACCGCTCACTCTTTGTGGTCGCGATCGCCGTTGGCCTCTCGTCGCTGTTCGTCTGGGCGTGGGTCTGGCACCGATTTTTCGGGCAACTGGGGATCACTGCCACCGCCTCGCAGACGGTTCGGCTGTTTTTTAGCGGCCACTTCCTCAACTCGATTACGCCGCTCGGGCAGTTCGGCGGCGAGCCGGTGATGGCATACATCATCGCCGATACAACCGATACGGAGTATGAGGGCGCGCTGGCGGCGGTCGTCTCCTCGGATATGGTGAACGCGGTGCCGTTTTTCACCTTCACGATCGGTGGGGTCGGCTACCTCTATCTGTTTGGTTCCCTGCATGGCTTTCTGTTCGACGTTGGTTGGATCGCTCTCCTGATTCTGCTGGCTGGCGGCGGTCTAGCCTATCTCCTGTGGTCGCCCGACGGAACCCTTGGTCGGGCGGTGTTGGGTCTCCTCTCGGCGATTGAACGCCGGGTGAGTTGGGGCGAAGGCGTTTTGCGGTCACTGCAGGATCGGGTGCGCCGAACGGAGGCCCTCTTTGAGCGGGCTGGCCGGGATTCCTCGTTTCTGTTAACGACGATCCTTGGCTCACACCTTGCGATCGTCGCCCAGATCGTCTCGTTGTATGTGGTCTTTCTTGCGATGGATCTTGCGCCAACCTTCGTCCCGCTGTACTTTATCGTCAACCTCTCGACGATCGCCACGCTGTCGCCGACACCCGGCGGGAGCGGCACCTACGAGGCCGCCTTCTCGTGGCTCATGACCCTGTTTTACTCGGTTGACTTGGCGACGGCGTTGACGGCGGCGGTGTTGTTCCGGCTGACGACATACTGGCCAGGACTGCTGTTCGGCTTTCTGACACTGATAACCCTTGACCGCGAGGGTGATGTTGAGCCACCACAGGACGCTGAGTTGTAGCCGAGACACTCCTTCTCTGCGCAACATACCACTCAGCGCAGCGGTAGGATCGGCTAGCACACTATCAGAAATATTCAGATCACTGAAACGTATGTGAGCTCATAAAAATGCCAGCTACTATTCTCGACGAGGCCAACGCGCTTGACCATGGGTGCTCTCTGAACACGGTGGTACCGAACTCCTCCTCGGTGAGGCGGCCACTGCGTTCGAAATTGGCGTTTACAGACACCGAACGATACTTCCGACATGGCTCTTGGCTCATCTGGTGAAACAACTCTCCGAAAGACGATCCGGGCCAATACTGACTGCTGCACATAGAGAGTGTATCCAGCACACCACTGTGACTTTGGTCACACCGTTGGTTGCAAATCCGCTTACTGATGGGTGTGCACCTATCGGCGAATGAGCGGCGGCACAAATGCGTACGCACAGATCAAGAGGCCGATAGAAAAGAGGGGGAATGCCAGTGGCTCTTCGTTGATGATTAGTCCAGTTGCAAGAACTGATACCGCCACAGCGACTAGTGCTGTACGGA
>ERZ1034573.148-NODE-148-length-19401-cov-7.398635_pt1 | contig 19401 bp, 12 predicted proteins | sample MGYA00520641_ERZ1034573 | MGnify/ENA primary metagenome ERZ1034573 (study PRJEB33760, sample SAMEA4777724) | hypersaline lake metagenome | biome: hypersaline environment; feature: brines | place: Spain | collected 2014-08 | depth 0 m ...
TCGCTTAACTTTTCTTCGAATTTGTCCTTCATTTTCTCGTTATAGAAAGGCATCCCTACTAACTTCACTTTTTCATCGTCATATAGGCTGTAGAGTTGGTATTCATCTTCTATTTCCTGAAGGAACTCTTCTTTCCACTTGTCCTTAGCTTTAAATCCATCGCCTTTGGGTTCGACAAATAGTTGGAACATTGTAGGGTCTTCAGCGTCTTTCTCTCTTAATAATAGCACGAAATCAGGTTCTATACCTTGGCCATCGGAAAATCTGAAAATCTTGAAGAGTGACGCATTACGGATAAGATAGACATCTTCATAGTCTTTCTCAATGCTATCCATGGCATCGCTGATAAATTTGATCATATACTTCTCTTCGGAGGTTCCATAATTTTCGTTGTAGATGTACCAGTCCTTCGAAGACAGGTCCATCTGGAGTTCAATATTGTTGGACTCTGACATGGGTATACCTCGTTCTGCCTCTCCACTCTCGTCTACGCTAATTTTTCTTTTCTTGTCCTTGACGATTTTAGATACTTTCTCGCCTTCAAAGGCCTTAGTTCCTTCTTTTGTTGGAGCTCCGTTTCTTACATCTTTCTCGACTTCATTTAGAACTTCAGTTGTTATTTCTAGTTTTTGTTTTTGGGAAAGATTATCAATCTGTGTCTTTCTTCCAGTTACTTCGACTGTTATTTCAGATAAGTAATGATCAGAATGAATGAAATCGGAAACAGAATCTATACCACTGAAATAAGTCTTCAAGTTTCTATAAGAATAGAAATCAAGTCTTTGAAGAGCAGTTCTTACCACATTTGTTCCAAAATCGGTTAAACTGAATTTTTTGGTCTGTCGCTCCTGGTCTTCTGCAGACTCATCGTCAGAGAATATCTCGCTGTCGCTAGAGTAACCTGTTCTCAATCTATAGTCATATGTCTGATTCACACCTACTTCTCTTAGATCATCGATATCTTTTTGATCTTTGACAATCTGTTTATTCTTGAAAATTCTACCTGTATCCCAGAAATCGGTCTTCTTAAAAGATTCTTTCACTTTAAGATTGAGTTCTTCTTTTTCATCTTCTTTGCTCTTAATTCCGGTTCTTTCTAGCTCTTTCTTCAGATTCTGGACATATTGTAGGTTGTGAGGGCTGTGGTAGTACATTTCCTCTAAAACCCTCAACGGGTTATCGAGATCGTCATCGTATTTTCGCTTATATTTTTCTTGCTCTCCGTCTTCTAAAGACGGATCATGGAACGGATTGTACCTAGCACCTCTACCGATTAGCTGAGCTTCTTGAGTAGTGGTCTTTTTAACTCTATTGTTGGCGTTTTTGTCGTAAAGCATCACTATATCGTACAGATTAAGCACATCCCACCCTTCATTCAGCTTTTTGACCGCGAAAACGACTCTAATTTCATTGTCATCGTCTTCAAGAGTATTAACTAAAACCTGCTTATCTTTCATATCTGTCTTGGAATTGACGCTAACGCATTTCTCTTCCGAAAAATCTTGCTTCAGCTCTCTGATCAAATTATTCAGATCAATATCCTTTTCTTCAAAGTAGTTGAATGCGTCTTTTACAACTCCTTGAGATTCAGCCTTCATGTTCTGTAAATACTCTACATCCAAGTCTTCTATTCTCTCCACAAATTTTTCCATGTTCTCCTCTGATTCAGCGATCTTACTGGACTTCATCAGGATTACAGGTTTCAAAGGAATGCCGTTATCCTCGGCCACTTTTCGTCTATATTGGCTTAGAACAACAGACTGTATGGCCCTATCAAGAGGATCTAAATCAACTTTATGGACATTCACTTCTTTAGAGAACCTATCTTCTCTGAATTGTTTCAAAGAATACTGGTATATTATCTTATCTTGATATTTTTCAGCCACATCAGGGTTATCTAATCCAGGTGTAGCGGTGTATTCCAATAGTATGTTTTCTTCGTTATTGGCTAGAATTTGATCAATAGTATCTTCCCAAGTCTGTTTTTGCTCTTTTTCGCTCTTAGTTGAAGCATTCAGATGGTGAGCCTCGTCAGATAACAAAACAACTTTTTCATCTTCAAATTCTTCAAATGTGGGTGAATTTTCCTGAGGATTACGGAGATCGTAGTGTAAACCTTGAATGGTCGTAAAGTGGATGTTTATATCGGCAGAAGATGTTGTAGAGAAGTTGTCTACTTCTTCCACGCTAACCTCCTGACTGTTTAGTTCAATAGTTTCATTAAACAAATATTTTGGAGAACTTTGGTCAATAAAGTTCTTCTTAGTCTTCTCAACAATCGTATCTCTGTTTACAAAGAATACGAAGTTCTCATACCCTCTTTTGTAAAGCTCTAAGATGTTAGCAGCCATAATCAGTGTTTTTCCACTGCCTGTGGCCATATGGTACAGTAAATGTGCGGGTTTATCTCTTTCCTCTCTATCTAGATGATTGTTGAATATGCTAATTGCCTCTTCTTGGTAGTCCCTTAACTCAAACTTAGAAGCTAGGTTTTTCTCAATATAGAATGGAACATCTATTTCTAGGCCTCCCATTTCGATAAGAGTCTGATACTTATCTGCAAGCATCTGATCGGTCATTATTATTCCTCCTCATAGAACTTTTTGTTCAATTCTGCAGTTTCTTCATCAATTTCGTATTCAGAGTCTTCTATTTCGGAGTAATTGACATAGAGCTGGTTATTATCTAGCACTTCTTTAAGGAATTCTTTTTGTTTATCGACAGAGAGGTCCTCAAACTCTGAAGCATTTTCTTCGAATTTGGTTATATCTAGTCTATAGCTCAAAAATGCCTGGTCTTTCATATCCGCCCAGATATTCTGTAGCTGGTCTTCCTCTTCGGCATTTTCTATCTTTTCAATAAATTCTGCATTCCATTTGGCTAGCTCGGCATAGACAAAGTCTCCTCCGTCTTCCCAGTTAACTGCATCAGATATTCCTCGGTCGTCATCACCTTTAATGACATTTTTCAGCCTTTCTATAGCACTATTTTCTCCGTAATCAATCTGTTCTATGCCTATATATTGTCTACCAGTTTTATGTGCAACTGCCGCAGTGGTACCGCTCCCTAGGAAAAAGTCTAAAACTAGATCTCCTTCTTCACTACCCATCTTAAGAATTCTGTGTAGGAGTTTCTCAGGTTTCTTGCCTTTTCTCAGCTTTACACCTCCCTCATTATGAAGGTCATTAGGCATTACATCAGTCCATATATCGGATGCAGGTCGACCTGGTACGAGTTCTCCGCCAAGTTCAACCAACCGGTCTTCGTAGAAAAGCATAACTTTTCCTTTCTTGATGTAATAGTCTTTCCCATCTTCTCGCTCTAAGTGGTATATCTCCTCGGGGTTTTCCTTTGATTTTTTCTTCATCTTAACTGCGTCTTTACTAACGCTGTCTTCATCTAAATTGGCAAACTGTATAACCTTGCCCGCATTCCTAATAACAAAGTCTTTCAACTCTCCTTCAAATTTAGTTCCGAGTTTATCCTTCAGATTTCTTTTATCTACTACTTTCTCCTCGCTAAGGGCATCCAGAACAGTACAGATTTCCCAATCCTTGTAATTGTCCTCTTTATTTTTGATAAAGTTGTTGTATCTTCTATCTATATCTGTTTCAGTATAAACAGTGTTATCTTCCCATTTCTCAGATTTACTGTAGATTAGAAGGTATTCTGAAATATTGACAAGTCCTGGATTGATAACTTTTGGTCCGGATACCGCACTTCTCTGAATTGTTACAATGTTTCTTCTGTTTTCTTCTCCGAAAATTTCATCCATCAGAACGGTTATATATCCTATCTCATTTTGGTCTATAGATATGAATATAGCTCCTTCCTCCTTAAGAAGATCTCTGGCGACCTTCAATCGGTTCTTCATAAATGTCAGCCAAGTAGATTGGTTGAAGTTATCATTATAGCTGAAATCATCGTTTCCTGTATTATAAGGAGGGTCTATGTAGATCATGTCTACACTCTCTCTGTACTTTTTCAGGATTGAGTGTAGACCGATCAGATTGTTTCCTTTCAGAATGAGGTTTTCGCTGTTTAATTCTTCTACATTTTGCTCTCCGTCTTGTGAAATCCTCTTGAAATTAGAAAGTACTTTAGGGTCGAGTAGAGTATCAACTTGATCAGGGGCAAGAGTTTTGTTCCAGAATTTCTCTCCTCTACCGTTTTGGTCTTCTTTAGTCTGACCTCCTTCAAGTACACAGTCTTTGTATGGCCATGCTAACTCTATATCTTCTTTTTCTCTAAGATGTTCGTTACCTTGCTTTAGACCTACTTTGTTCTTGAATGCAGTGTACGAGTCTGGTAGAAATTCCTTATTACTCACAAACTGTGCAAATTTCTCTTCATCGAAAACTAGATGCTCTCCTGCTTCTGTAAAGAAATGTTCTTTAAGTCGGTCATTAGAAGCTAGGAGTTCCATTAATTTCTCATCATTGTCAAAAGCTCTTTCAATTGCCTTGTTTTTTAGAAGCTTGTCATCTGCAAAAAGTCGGTCATCTTCTTTTAGTGTGTCTTCTAGTTCATCTAGTAATTCTTGCATTTAGGGAAAACCTCGTCAGTAATCTCTGAAAATAGATTTTTGATCAATACTTAAAATGATTTGTAGGAAAAGGTCTGAAACCTGTGTTATCCGGTTCGATAAGAAGAAATTGATCAATTTTAGGAAACTTATGTAACTATTTCTAGAAATAATGTTGTATATAGGATCGAGGGTTTCTTGAATGCTTGAAAATGATAACAATGACAAGATTGGTAAGAAAGAACAAGTTTTTCTAAAAATACTAGAGATTGAAGACGAGCTACAGAGAAAGGACTTAATTCTGGCCAGAGCAGCCATATCTCTTTTTACCCGAGATGAAACCTCTGAAGAAGATCTAGATAATCTGATATCAGATCTGAAAAGGAAAAAATGGGTTAATGAAACGGGGAACACAATATTCCTCGATAATGTAGGAGAAAGTCTTATAGAAAACTACAACATGGATATAATGCCTGAAGACGCTTTCATGGCTATCAAGACCAGGTATGAAAGTGATGACGAAAACGATTACTGCAATCAAATACTAGAGCAAGTATCTTCTGATGTCCAGTATGCAGGTCAGCGAGTAAATATTTTCGACAAAGGGGGCAATCTGAAGACTAACGCAATTTTGGCGACGGTTGAAGCATCTCTTAATGTAGCAATTTTGTCAAATAGACACTATCTTTCTAAAGATCAGCATTGGCAGAAGAGAAACGCTAAAGATGACTTAATTGACGAGCTGAAAGACGATCTTGACAGCTTTGTATTTGCCAAAGCAAGAGATGATAATATCACTGTTATCACTGATTCTTCTGTAGATTTGGATAAGCTGAAGTCTTCTATAGGCGATACAAATTATGAAACGAAGTCTATAGAACAGTTAGACTTTTCTGATCTAGACAAGGAGATGAAGGATTTCTTTGTCAACGAAAATATCAACTCCTACTTGATGAATAACAAGGGGCTAGTTAAGCTCAACAAAAACAACTACAAGTTTGTAGAATATAGTAACTATGATACAGAGGACACAGAAGTTGGAAGAGTTAAAGTGTTCGAAGGATTTAACCTGGATATAGATTGGAATGGAGAAAACGGCCTTATATGGGTAGAACCAAGTAGCACAGTAGTTTACTCGATTAATGATGCTATAAACTACTTGGACATAAGCGAAGACTTTGATGATAGAGAGAAAGAAATAAGGGAAAAATTGGTCGGTAAAAATGTTAAGGCCCTTCCGAAGAGATCGGATGCTGAACTTGAAGAGATAATCTTCAACACAGAACAATTCTTTGAAGAGGAGGGTCGCTTCGACTCTCATGAGGAACTGGCTGAATTCTGGGAAGAAGAGCACAATATACAGATAGAAGAAGGTTTGCCGCTCGTTAAGGTAGATTTTGGAAACTATTCTCTGCCGTATCCAAGCGATACAGTCCAGCTAGAAAAAGAAGAGATAGAAAGGACTCTAGGCCCATTAGACAACCTTTCTCAGGCTTTGTATCCGGATCAACGCGCCAAAAGAATCGACACTATTTACAGGAAGTATTTACAAGATGCAACGCTTAGATACGGTGAAATGGAAATCCGAAATGGCCTGGTTAGCCTCGAAAAACTACATGGCGAAGACCTAATACAATCTTATGGAAAAATTAAACCGCCGAGGCTAGTGTTCTCAGACAAGGACTACGATGGAAGTCATACTGATCCAAGAAAAATATTCGAGTACGGCGGTCTTGCAGGGAAGAAGAATGTAAATATCTCCAAGGTCTTCGTGCCTATGAATGTCAATCGAGAAACTGTTAAACACTTCCTGAAAACGGTTAAGAGCTCCTATGAAGAGACAAGTGACTTTGGAAAATTTGAACACGATGATCTAGATGATGTTGTATGTAGATATCCTAACGAACTAATGAGTGGAGATCCTAGCAAGATTGAATCCATTATTAGAAGAGAAAGTTCAAGCATAGATGGACAAGCAGTAATTGTTATTCCCGATAGCAACTCAAGGTTCAGGTCAAAGGCAAAGCAAGCGGCCATAGAACATCTAAAACAACCTGATCAGGCCATAAAACTGAATACATTCAGAGATGTAGCTTTCGACAACTACGCTGTAGCAAAGAACTTGGCTCTGCAATTTTACATCAAAGAACTAGATGGAGAAAAAGAGGTTCCTTGGATATTGAATCAGCCCTCTGATGGAAGTAGAGATACTAAAACAGCGTATGTAGGATTTAGCTTCTCAAGGAAGAATGAGAAAACAGCTAACTCATTTATAGCCGTGTGTGATAGCAAAGGCAGGAGGGTGCATCAAAAACTGGACGGGATAGCGTTCAAAGATGATAGGTTTATCGATAAAAACTGGGCTTCAAGATTTTTCCAGTCGGTAGAAACAACTCTAAAGGAATCTATACCAGACTATGAGCAAGAAATAGACCGACTTGTAATCTACAAAAGAGGATGGACCTATGACTGGGAGACAGAGAACATTAAGGAACACTTGGAGAATAGAGAAGGGATTTGGTCTAGCATAGATATTGATTTGATATCTGTAAGAGAACAATCCATTAAGAAGCGGTTAATGAAGAAACAAGGAAAAATGAGAAATGTTGACGAAGGAACATTTGTTTCAATGAATGATGAGGAAGGGATGCTCGTAGCAGCAAAACCGCCTAATGGCACAGCTAAACCTCTAACAATCAAACTAGAGAATGGGTCAAAGCTAGAGATGAATGAAATAATGAGAGAATATGTCGATAGAATCGCTTTGAACTGGATGTCTCCTGTATCACAAGGCAAATGGGGCCTAGAACTAAAAATATCGAAGAACATGGCTAACTTAGCCAGAGATGTTGATTTTGATAAAAATCTTAAGATAAACTATATCTTCGTATAAAGTATGATTGAGGATAAGATAAAGAGACACCTTGAGAGCATAACGGATGAAGACAAAGCTAAACTTGGCAATTCTGAGGAAGTAAAACGCTTTGTCAACCTCTTATACGATGAGCCTAGAGGTTGGAAAATTATCGAGGGATGGCGAGATGATGTTCCGCTTTTCCAGATTGAGAATAGCTACGAGCTTGAAAGACTTAAGGACAGAGTTAGAAGTATTCTCAGGAGTAATTCCTACATTAACCAGTTTGCCAGCGATTTCCTTCACCTTTATGGAGGATTCGATCAAAAGAGGCTGAGCAGGTAAACCAGTTTCTTGATAATCTGGAGGAAAATAGCATTCTCGAGAAGGCAGGAGATGTAGTTAATCTATGCCCCTACTGTGGCAAGGTAGAGTACCAACAGGGCCAGGAAGACTGCACTAAATGCGATCACGATAATGTTAGCATGGTTTCAATCTTCAAATGCCACTTGACAGGTCGCCTGAGAAGCGCAATACAGAAAGGTATTCTGCTCGAGCTCTATGTAGCCAAAAGCTTCCGTGAACACAATATTGGCGTAGTATGCGAGAAACTCGGAGAAAAGAATAATGTCTGCACTAGTTTGGAATTTGATGTAGGTCAAGGAACACCTAGAGATATTGATGTTCTCGGTTACAAAGAGGCCTCCAGCAAAGACGGAGAGTTCACAGATCTACATATAATAATGGCTGAGTGTAAGATGGGGAAGCTAAGTGATGGTAAGATATCTGATAAGAATAATGACTTCACGAATTTCTTCGAAAAATTAAGGAATGAGTTTGAAGACGAGGGCTACCGCAATATAATCCCACACAAACTATTTGTTGGATACAATATTGACAAAGAAATAGAAGATGCTCCATACAGCCGTTCCACATTGATTGATATAGACGACTTAGGAAGACTAGGTGAACGGGTAGAGAAAAAAATAAAGCGTGACAGTTTCAAAAGGTCCCTAAAGGAGTTTCAGACAACAAACTAAGCTACGGTCTTCTCTAGACCTAGCTCGACTTTCTGCCCTTCTTTCGTATAAAATATGAATCCTGAAACCTCTTTTTCTGGATAGAGATCATTTAACGCAGCTTTATAGATGTTTAACTGCTTGAGATATTCGCTTTCATTACTTCTGTCAAGCACAGTCTTGTAATCTATGACTTCTACTTCATCGTCTTTGACATGAACAAGGTCCATTACTCCATTAAAAACTGTCTTTCGTCCATTCCAATCCATAGGCGCTTTGAATACTACCTCGGTTTTTAATTCGCCATCTAAATTATCTATGAACTCTGCTACATTTTCTTCATCGCTATTGTCAGGAGTAAGGCTTCTATCTAGAACATACTCTTCTGCAAACTTGTGTACTTTGTCACCGAAGTCTGGCCCTCTACCTATTCCTCCATCTTCAGGAGCTTCCATAATTGAGTGAACAGATCTTTTTACAGCGGCTTCAGTTTTTGGTCCTTTGAACTGTACTTCTGGTCTGTTGCTTTCTTCGATCTCTACTTGCTCTGGTTGTTCGTTGTATTCTTCAGGTTCTATATCTAAGTTTTCGAAGAATTTGCTGACTCTATCTTCCTCTGCGGTCAGCACAAGATGCTGTTCAGCTCGTGTCATGGCTACATATAGCAGTCTTCGTTCTTCGTCATGTCTGTTAGGTTTGACGGCATTGAGGAAGTAGGTAGGCCAGTGGTCAAATATGTGTTGGTGGTCTTCGGAATAAACCTTTTTCTGGCGAAGACCGAGCATATCATCGTAGGTTATCCTTGGACCGCCGTTATTGTTGTTAGGGAATCTCTTGTCATTAATATCGGATACGAACACTATTGGATACTCCAGGCCTTTCACTGAGTGGATAGTTTGTATGGTTACGGAATTTTCTCCTTGATCATTGTCTACATTGTATGTTTTTCCTTCTTCGATGTTGTCTTCTATGAATAGTATTATTTCGCCTAGATTGCGGTATGTGTTGCTGAATGTGTCATGCATTACATCGATTATTTTGTTTGAGAAGCCATCATTGATTCCGTACTTGTTGAATATCTTGGCTGCTTTAGATGCGAGATGATCTGTTTTCTGAAGGCTTTTACGGAAGCTAACCATTTCTTCTGTATAATCTTCAGAATCAAGTATTTTCTTTATCTGTCCGTAGTTGTATCCTGCTTCTTCTAGTATCACTGACCATCCCTTAGTAGAGTGTTTATACTCTAGAACTCTGAGCCAGGCTAGTAATAAGATAGCAGGCTTTGTTTTGAATAATTCAACTCCGCCTTCGAATGATAGAGGCACCCCATATTCTCTTGCCACTTTTTGTAGTTCTAAACCGAAGTTACGGGTTCTCGTAAGAATAACTATGTCCTCATAGCTCGGTTTGTCGCCCTCGTTTATTCTGTAATCTTCATTGTCTACTATTTTCTGGATTTTGGCTAGTATTCCTTCTGGCTCATTCTCAGCTTCTAAAGCTTCAATAGAGGTATGATGATCTGGCTTATCTGTCTTCAGAGAAGTTATCCGATTTTTTATATCCTCTGTATCTATTTTTTCCTTTCGTTTGCCTTTTATCAACAAGCTCTGCTCTGAGAAATCAAGTATATCTTGTGTGGATCTGTAATTTTTCTCCAAGTCTATTTTCCTTATTTCATCTTTTTCTATACTGTAGCTAACCCTTTCTGCATCTTCGTTTAGCTCTTCTTTGAACTTGAGCAATCGGTCTTCAAACTGTAGGATATTTTCTACTGAAGCATATCTGAAGCTATAGATAGATTGTTTCCAGTCTCCTACAGCGCATATGTTGCCTTTGGCAAGCAGCATGGCGATTTTGAGCTGTATCTCACTAGTATCTTGGAATTCATCAAGCATGACATACTCAAAGCTATTTTTCTGTCTGATTTGGTCATCCTCGCAAAGTAAAACAAATGCGAATGACTGTAGGAAACTAAAGTTGATGTAGTTTCTATTCAGGCAGAATTTAAGGTATTCGAAGTATATATCGTGGACAAACTCGAAAAGAGAGTCTCTATCTTCTTCATAGGCCTGGATAAAGAATTCGGTCTCTGCTTGTTTTGTACCTTTGGTACCTCTAACATTTTCTTTATCAGGTACATCATTTAGTAAGCACTTATTTCGATATACTTTACCTACCTTATCTCTAAGGGGTGATTGTCTATTCCCATTAGGAGTATTGACTTCGCTAAGTTTATCTTCAAAAAGCTCTTTATCCCCGTTCAAGTAGTTCTCGGTATTTCTGTACCATTTGTTTTCTGTGGGTAAAACGCCTTTAGATGCCAGTGATTTTATGAGGTCTAGTAAACTGCTGTAGTCATATTGTATTTTGAAGAAGTTTTCGTATTCTGGGTGTTCTTCTATGAATTGGTGGATAAACTCCTTGAATTCTTGTTTTTCGAGTAGTTCGTTTTCTATAATTCTGGTTGACTGTGATATGTCGTCATTTATGCCAATTAATCTCGGGATCTGGAATCCGTTATCTGTTATAATGCTTCTACAGAAGCTGTGAAATGTTGATATTGGAGCTTCTCTCAGGTCGTTGAGGTCTGCATCGCAGTGACCTATTATTCGTTCCTGCATTTCCTCGGCAGCATTTCGTGTGAATGTGAGCAGTAAAAGTTCTTGAGGATCTACATCTTTCTCTTCTAGTATTTTTGCGTATCTTCTTGTAAGTGTGAATGTTTTTCCTGTACCTGCGCCAGCATCTACCTTGAAAATGCCATCATGCTTGTTTATTAGGTCCTTCTGTTTGCTATTTGGCTCTTTCATCGATTATCATATCTCGGTGCTGCACATCCTCTAGGTCTGTTTCTCCTAGAGGGAATGCGTCTGTTCTATAGTTATTCAGGTTTTCAAGTTGTTTTTGTAGAAAGCCTTCAAATTCGTCTAAATCCTCTTTGAAGTAGCATTGTTTGATTAAGCTTTGACTTCTAGTAGAACCAATCAGCTTCTTTAAAATTGATTCACATGCTGTGTTGAGCTGATTCTCTGTCACATCCTTTCCTCTACCTATCTCTAAATGAGGCCTACAAAGTTCTTCTAGTTGTTTTACATCTTGTTCTGTAGGAAATTCATCCTTGATGCTTTGATCTGATATACAGAATCCGGACATAACATCTCTATATGTTTCAAATCCTAAAGGATCAAGGAGCTTTCTACGATCGTTTGAACTATACAAGAAATCGTATACTTCTTTTAGAGGTAAAGAATCATTAAAGTTCTTAGGATAATATGTTATTTCTACTTTTTCGCCTATGGTTTCCTTATCATCTGATATCTGGTCGTCTAAGTCTGATAAGAACCGATAGAATGTGAAATGGAGTATGCTGTCAGAGTTCTGAGCTCTTAAAGCGAGCAAGTATAATTTAGCTTGGTAGTTAGGTTCACTTTCTATATCATCTAATTTAGAGTCCTTAACTACCTTGGTAGCAGACTTATTTTTGGGGTTGCTGCTTGTACTGCTTTTGTAGTCAACCATATGGTTTTTGCTGAGTATTAGATCTGCTTTGCCGTTTATACCAAGATCGAAGTTTTCGAATTGTGCTTCTGTTATGGTTGTTTCTACTTTTTTGTCGAAGTATTTTGCAAATTTATTTTCGTTTTCTGTGGGTTTGAATCCGTCTAAATTCTCGATTTCAGGCTCTCGTTGGTCCAAGTAGCTAATTAAGTTGTTTAGGCCTGTGCGTATTTCTGTTTCTAATATGTCTAATTGGAGATCGTCTACGATGGATTTCATTCGGTCTAGAATCCAATCTACAAAGAAGTCTACACCTCTTTCGTTTACGAACTCAGGGTGATTGAAGTAAAATTCGGCGAAATCGTGGTATAGGGTTCCTTTTCGGAGTGGTTCGGCATCAGTTGAGTCAACAAGACGATCGAACATGTAGTCTTTAGGACAGTAAACTAGCCGGTTTAAACTGGATTGGCTTATAGTTTTTATCTCTCTTAAGTTTGGTTCGTCTGTTCTCTGATTTTCAAAGCCGTTGGAGCTATTTTCGATAGATGTATGGTGTTTTGTGGAGGGTAGCTCAGAGAATTTTTCTATGTTTTCTTCAGATATTTGATTAAGGTATATGCAGGGGTTAACAGTCTTGTTTACCTCTGTTTCCTGAACTAGGTAGTATTGATTTTCTCCATTTTGAATTAATGTCTTGAAGTTTTTCAGCAAAGTCTCTTCGTTGCTTTGTTTATTGGTCCAGGGCCTGTCTGAAACACTAGAGTTCCAACTTGAATCCAGTCCCAGATATAGAACTATTGGGCGGTCCACATAGGAAGATGATTTTGCGGAAGCAAGTAGTGCTCCTCGACCTTCAGAGGACATAGGGATGTCGAATGCGGTTAGGTAGTATTCTATGCTGTTGATCAGATCGAAGTTTACTTCCTGGTCTAGAGCTTGTATTTTCTCAAATTCTTGCTTTATCTCGCTTACTTCGGTTTCTGTAAGTTCGCTGTAGACATCTAGTGCTTCTTCAAGACAGCTTCCTTCAGTTTCTGAAGCGATTTCCAGGAATTCTTCAATTTCATCGAGTTCTAAATCAACTATGTAGTCGTTATCGTGTTTGGCTTTGATATTGATACCAAGTTGTCGGAGAACAGGTTTGCAGTCTCTTACGCGCAGTCTATTGTTCGACAAGCATGTTTTTAGGTATCGTAAGAATGTTCGTAGATCCTGATTCTCATCCATGCTTCTTTGAACCATGTAGGGGATGTCTTCTGCTTCTAGACGCGATTCAACTAGTTTCCCGTATTTACTTTCAGGATCAGTAACTATAGCGATATCTTGAGGGTCGAATTGTTTAGTTGCTTTGATCGTTGTTTCGATTATTTCGGTTGCTGAGTTGAGTATACGGAGTTCTGGCATTTCGAACTCTTCATCTGTGAAAACTGTGAATTGATCTGCATCCTCGGGTACAACATGTTTGTCAAGCTTATCCAGTTGATGGGGATTAACTACGGCAACCTCTTGATCGGAATCTATCTCTAGCTCCTGCATCTTGGAATAAACAGTATTCGAGGACTGCATAATCTGTATGAGCGTCTTTGTTGCTTCGTTGTTCCAGGCTTCATAGCTGATAATGTTTTCGGGGTCTCCTGTTTCTTTCCAGCAGTCGATTATATTCTCAAGATAGTATGAAATTTGCTTCCAAGTTAGATCAGTTTGTTTAATGGTTTCCAGGAAGACTTCTCTTTTCTGGATGGGGTTCTCGTTCTGCTGATGTTTTAATGTGTAAATTAGAGGTGTCGTTGCAAAATGGCCTATAATGGCCTTCTCAAGCCGGTTATTTAGTGCGTCAGCAAGAGCAGGATCTGAAGTAAAAACTAGATCGTAGTCATTTACTTCTTGGAAAAGTTCATCAACCGATTTTACTTTCTCAACATTCACTGAATATGGTAAAATGAGTGCTGAATTTAATTCTTGTGCTCTAGTAGGTATTTGGGCTCTAATGACCGAACTAAATTTTTGTCCAAAATGTGGGACCGAACTTATTGAAAACTCTCGATTCTGTCATTCTTGCGGCCAAAATCTATCTGACTTTGGTGATGCTGCACAAGTCGGTAGTACAAGCACTCAAGGAGATGGAGGAAGTAGCTCTGCTGATATCTTCAGAGATGATTTCAACATGGATAGTGTGGATATAGATCCCTACAACCTTAGCGATGGCGAAGATAAGGAGATGATGGAAGAACAAATTCGGAAAGTAGTTGATGAACATGAGCTAACAATCGATGATCTGGACCCTGAAGAAGTTTTTTGGACGATGATTGTTGATGAGATTCTGAAAAGGTCAGCAGAAATAAAGATAGATGAGTCTCAAAAGGATGCAAGAGCTCATCATCTTTCAAATCACTTAAATTAGAAGATTTCGCTGTATGTTTTGGCCTTAGCTTCTTTGTCCAGTTGTAGATAGAATTTCTGTGTGGTTGATGCATCTTTATGTCTCGCAAGTTGTGCTGTTTTACTCAGATCTTTGGTGTTGTTCTGTACATGGTGTATGAAGGATTTTCTGAGCTTATGTGCTGATATTTTATCGGCTTTGTTCAATCCTGCTTTTTTAGCTAAATCCTTCAGGCTTTTGTTAATTTGGTAGCGTTCTTTATGCAGGTCCTCAAAGGTCTTTTCAGAGCATTTAATGAAGTTGAATAAGGCTCGATAATTGTCCTCATCAGCCGCTTGATCTATCAGCTCGTCATAACTTTCCTCAGTCTCGTATACACTCTTTATGTGTTTCTTCAACTTCTCCTCATACTGCGAGCTAAGAAAGGCATCTTCGTTCTCAGCGTTGTTTTTTCGCCCTTTTGCATATTCTGGAGGTATTTCTATGTCTATTCTGTCTTCTTTGAATTCGATCCACTCAGGGGTTATATTCAGCACTTCATATGCTCGTAGACCTGAATAGGCCATCAAAGCAATGGAAAGTTCTAGTGTCGAATCATCAGTGCTCTCTACGAGCTTCTGGAGTTGTTCTTCGTCATACTTGATGGTTTGGTCCTTGCTTGTTGGCTTTGTAAATGCGCTAGAAGAAGGTAGGTTATCCAGTAAGTCAGATTGGTTTTTCGACTCCAAATATTTTTTCAGAGCCAGGTATACATTATACTGAAACCTGTTTATAGTATTCCTCTTTTCCGAATCCGTGCCAAATTCTTTCCTGCTGGTTTCTCTAACCCATTCCTTGAAATCTTCTAGGCTGAAGTTTGCATCATCTTCCAGCAGTTCTGGTTGTGGTCTATCAGCAAGTGGATCGAAATCCAGATTACTTAGATAACGAATATACTGAACTATGGTATTGTCTGAAAGTTCGCCTTTCCAGTAGTTCCAGAATGCTTCGAAGTCTATGTGCGGATTACGGTCATCATACTTTTCCATAAGGTTCAATATCGACTGATCTTCTTCCATGTAGAAAAAACAGTTTTTTTCTAGTATAAAACCGCTGTAAGCCGAAGCAGACACTTTTGCTAAGTGTAAGGCGAAACATACAGTATCGGTATATTTGTAAGCTAGGTAATCTGCCTTCAAGCATTATCCTTTGTATGGCGTCCTATAGAGACCAAACTTCTACGGCGATCTCCGCCAGTTGCTTAGACCGTTTTTCTATCTGATCTGTCTTCCACTGACTGTATTGTGTTGGTATCCTCTGTGTCATCTCCATCTCTGTCTTCTCAGGTGCATAGTGTCTCCTTTTTTCCTCATAAGGATTGTTAGATGCTTTGATATTAGGGCTTCGTTCTAGAAGTGTAAGATTACCTATTTTCTTTCTATAGGTCTTATGTTCTTCCTCATCGATATCTGCATACTCAAGCCAGTTTGAAGTCTTCTTAGAGATTGTTTCAGGTAGTATATGTTCTATATGGACCTCGTAGGGGGTTGCCACTCGTTTCCCTTGTTGTCCATAGTGCTCTTCTTCTATTGTTACAAGAAGATATCTTGTTAGGTCGTTATTGCGGTATTTTCCTTCTGCAAAGTGCTCTTTGAATGTGGAGTCATCAGGGATTTCGTCCTTGATGTATTCCTCGACATAACTAGGGTAATCTTCATCAAAACCATTCTTCGACAAATGACCCATCCATATGTCTAGGGAGGCTGTTGATTGGCCGGTAATACTTCTTCTAATAAGCATAACTAGCAGTATATCAATCGCCTTACTGATAGTCTGAGGTCTCTCTAATTCATCGAATATTCCCATAAGTGCAGTAAAAATAGTTTTTGAAACTACTTTCGCATCTTTGAGCTTGCGGTTTATAATCTCGTTTTGGTTCTTGTCGAATTGATCTATTTCCGCGAAATAGAGCTTTCTATACAACTTAGATTTGTCTCTAATATCTTCAAGAAAAGCCTCTACATCTTCAATATCGTCCAAGCTATCAGTAAAATGATCAAAGAGTTTGTTTTTGGTGACTTTCTCGCCTATATCGGCGATTTGTGAGGACATCATGTATTGTCTGAAAAATCTTACTTCGTTGATGCCATCTAGGTTATGTATTGTTTGAGTCCATAGCGTTTTGATTCTCTTCTGATCAATTGCATCTTGTTCGAAGGATATGTAGAACAGATGATTCTTTATTAGGTCTACAGGTGAGAGTTCCAGACCTCGATTGTTTAAGACTTCGAATAGTCTATAAGCATCGCCGTCTTCCTCAACAGTTACAGATACATATCTGAAGTTCTCAAGAAGGTGGTGTTGAAGAGTCACTATATCATCGGTATCCTGATTCCGTAGTTTCTTGCGATAGAACTTGTATGCGTCTAGAAGTTTATCATTTTCTACTTCGTTTTCTTTTCCAGCAATGATGTTGAAATAATCTTTTTTATCCAAGTTTCCGAGCTCTAGCTTGAGTTTGTCTGTCTTATTCCCGTCATATCCATACATCCATAGTCTCTTGTCTAAGCCCTCCACATATCCGGTGTAATCTTCATCCGCCTCTTTGTAGTGATCGCGCATAGCAGCCAGAAGCAGTGAGATAGTGGTGATTCTTTGTTGGCCGTCTACCACATCTATAAGGTTGTTTCCTTGGGCTTTGTGCGCTCCGCTGATGAATACAATCGTGCCTAGAAAGTGCTTATCTTGAGGTGTTTCAAGTGCAGTCAAGTCCTCCCATAAGTCATTCCATTGGTCTTTCTCCCAAGAATATCTGCGTTGATATGGGGGAACCTGAAAACGCTCTGAACTTCCGGTATTCTCTTTGAAAAGCTCTCCTATAGAATAGTCTGTAGCATCTCGGATATGCATATGTGGCTTTTGTACCTTAGATTAAAAATTGTTTAGAAGTTTTCCTTTAGACTAATGCCACAGGAATGGCAGAACTTGGCCTCATCGACCAGTTCTTCTCCACACTTGGGATGGTAGTTGGAGTCTGTAATTATCAGTCGCCGAGTATTCTGAGGTTTTCTGTTTTGCCGTCTGACATGTCCTGTATATCGAGCGCTATATCCTTTTGGAGGCCGTCTCTCATATGTTCTATTATTTCTCTGTCCATTTCTACGAGCGTTTTGATTGATTCTTTTATCTCGGGATCGACATCGCTGACATCTACCTCGGACTCTTCTTTGTTTTTGTCTTCTCTGACCTCTTCGAGTTTGTTTTCAAGTATTTCTTCGTAGTCTTCTCTGGTCATTTCTTCTCCAGATTTTCCGCTGTAGGGTTTATCGTCTTTGTCGTCTTGGTCCTGTTCTTTGGCTTTTTCTAGTTCTTCGCGGAATATTCGCTTGTAGTCTTCTCTAGTTAGGTCCTCGGTGGACTGCTTTTCTGTGTTTTTGTCTGTATTCTCGTATTGTTGCAGATCGTGTCCACATTCTGGACAGAAGTTTGGGTTGGACATAGTTGGAGGTATGACCTCGAAAAGCTAAATTTATGATGACGGAAAGATGAGGCTTGAAGAAATTCGAATAACTATTTTTTCTTCTCTACAAAGTCTTCTATGGCTTTGTCAAGTGTTTCATCTACCCAAGATTGATCTTTGTCTTCGGCTGAATCTGTAAGACGCTGTATGCTTTCAGCGCCGTGTTTGTCCAGGAACTCCTCGATTTTCTCATCAAGAATCTTATCGATATCCATCCATGCATGCTATTTTAGTGATCAAACTTTTTCACTGAGTTGTTTTAGATTTCATTCACCTCGGATTCAAGCTCCTCTAGAAGCCCTTTCTGTTCGATGGCGTCTCGAACTAGACCCTTAAGTCTCTCCTGTTTTTCAATTCCTTCTCCGTTGAAAGGCTGGTTACACTGGTCGCAGTAATCTCGTTCTGGCGAATTAGGATGGTTGCAGTTAGGACATCTGATTAGTTCCAGCGTTACTTCTGTTTCCCCGCTACCATTTCCGTTCTCTATTTCCTCCAGAACGCTTTTTTCGAGTTGGCCATCTTCCACCATCTGTTTGATGTGTGCTATGTCTACCTCATTTTCAGTCAAGTGGTCGTAGCGTTCCAGCATGGAGGGATCGTCCCAACCTTTGTCTTTGACAATGAAGCTGTCTCGCATATGCTTTTTCTGACGATCCTTGGTCGTAGAATAGTGCCTAAATTTGTGCAAGGTGATGTTTTCGACACCTGCTCGTTTCTTCAGTTTCTCCAGCATATGTCGTGCTGCATCGTACTTCAGTTCCTGATAGTCCTCTTCGTCTTGTCTGTTCTGTAACTTGACAAATAGCGGTGCGTTTTCTTCGTTTCTTCTTGGATGGTTTTCTAACCAGTCTTTTAGTGCCGGACGGCTCCAGGTCAACCTATTTTTCCTGTAGCTTTCGTAGTTCTTTTTGGCTTCAGGCACCATCAGGTATATTCCTGCAGGATCGAAGTTCACATCCTTTATTTCAAGTGCTAAGGCCTCCGAAATCCGCATTCCCTTATCCGCGAGTATGGCGATAAGTGCCCGATCGCGATGGTTCCAAGCAGTTTTGAGAAGCTTCTTGACTTCCTCCTCTGTAGGCACATCTTCTTTCTTCACCTTGTTCTTTCCTGCCTGACCTTTGACCTTCAACTGATTGTTGATGAAGCGCGGTAGTTCGTTCTCAGGTATCTCTTTTTCGTACAGGTAGAACCATAGGAAGAACTGGCGTAGTGTTGCTTTGTAGGTCCTTCTGCCGCCTTCAGACTTGTCTGCCAGAAATGCGATTGCGTCATTCTTGTCTATTTCTTCAATCGGTTTATCGGTCCTCCGCAGAAATATGCTGGCTTTTTCCAGGTAGTCGCTTCTGGTTGCTTCGCTCTTTCCGTCCAAATGTAACTGATTGTGCCATCTATTCAGGTATTCGATCTGGCTGTCAGATAAGTTAGTGTGACAGTTGGAACGGTTGTCTTTTTCGTATTCGTAGGGTTTGAGTACTCGTTCTATGCGTTGTGTGTATCTGTGTGTCATGGGTTTCGTAACCTCGGTTCTGTTTAAAAGGCGTGTTAACGAAACCCGAAGTTGCTCTTAGATGAAGAAGGTTAAATCTATGGCAAGTCAAGATTAATGCCTTTGGTCGAGTATAG
>ERZ1034573.149-NODE-149-length-19392-cov-50.689042_pt1 | contig 19392 bp, 14 predicted proteins | sample MGYA00520641_ERZ1034573 | MGnify/ENA primary metagenome ERZ1034573 (study PRJEB33760, sample SAMEA4777724) | hypersaline lake metagenome | biome: hypersaline environment; feature: brines | place: Spain | collected 2014-08 | depth 0 m ...
TTCATCGAGTCCCGCTCGCTGAACGTGTCGTCGAGCGTAATCTTGCCCACCTCGCTCCGCATGGTCGTCTGCGCCAGGTTGACGGCGGCCAGGCGGTAGTCGTTGATGCCGTAGCTGGCCTTGTAGGCGTCCATCACCTTCAGGTAGACGATGCCGTCCACGTCCACCTCAATGTTGTCCTGCGTGATGCACTTCTGGTGCGGGACGTCGAGCACCTGCTCGCGGGTCTCCTGCCGGTAGGCCACGCGGTCGACCAGCGGAATGGTGAAGTGGAGCCCGGGATGCAGCGTGTCGTGATACTTGCCGAAGCGCTCCAGGATCACCTCCTCGCGCATCTCGACGATCACGAACGTGTTGTAGAAAATAAACAGCCCGAGGAGGATGAGGGCGAGCAGAAGCGTCCACATGGGAGCGGAGAGAACGGGTGGAAGAAGCGAACGGGAAGCGGGCTAGCTGGACGAGCGGGCCGACGGGTCGTAGCCCAGCCCGGAGTCGTCCGACGTCGTGTCGTCGGTACTCGGGGACCGGTTTGCATCTCCCTCGGACACGTCGGAACCGATCGCCGCCGACAGCTCCGCGTCGAGATCGGCGTGGTCGGCGGGCTCCACGACCCACGTCAGGTTGTCGCGGTAGAGCAGCTGGGCCTCGGCGCCGTCCGGCAGCCGGCCCTCGAGGGTACGGGCGTCCCACGTGGCCCCCCGAAAGCGAATGCGCCCCGGGCTCTCGGGCCCCACCGCCTCGACAACCGTCACGGTCTCCCCCATCGCCTCCGCGTCCTCGTCGGTCATGGCCAGCGACACGTCGCCCTGCACGAAGCGCAGCATGAGGGGCCGCAGTGCAATCGTGAGGCCGGTCGACAGAAAGACCCACGTCACGACCGACGACAGGGGGTCGACCAGGAGGCCCAGCGCACGGAGCCCCCCCACCACCACGCCCCCAATGCCGAGGAAGAACGCGATGCCGCCCGGCACCACCGCCTCAATCAACATGAGGAGCGCGCCGCCGACGACGAAAGCCCAGGTGAGAAGGGTTGGGTCCAGGTCCATGGAGCAAGGAAGACCGTGTCTGTGAGTGCCCGCCCTTCGAAGCAATCGAAGACGTTTATCCCACGCGCGAGGGGGACAGAGGTTGCATCGGAAGAGGCCGTCCCCTCCGCACTTGCACTGCGCGAACCGATTCGTGTGCTTTCGGTTGATTGGACCGACGAGGCCCTTTCCTGTCTACCGACCCCGCATCGTGCCCCCGCCGGCCCCTGGTACCAACCGGTCGCCCCTTCTGCGCCCCCGCATCTTTGCCCACGTGCCGTCCGTGACGGCCGGCATGAGCACCCGACACGGGGGCGTGAGCGGCCCGCCCTACGACACCCTCAACCTGGGACGCCACGTGGGCGATACGGCCAGTTGTGTGGAAGAGAACCGGCGCCGGTTCTGTGCCTCCCTCCAGACCGACCCCGCCTGGCTGGCCACGGCCGGGCAGGTGCACGGGTCGACGGTCCGTGTGATCGACGCGCCGCGACACGAGCCCTTCTGCGACGGCCTCGTCACGACCACGCCCGGCCTCCTCCTCGCCATCGCCGTGGCCGACTGTGCGCCCGTGCTCCTGGCCGACCCCAAACACGAGGTCGTGGGGGCCTGCCACGCCGGGTGGCGGGGCACGGTCCGCCAAATCGCCGCCAAAACGGTCGCGGCCATGGCGGACTGCGGCGCGGTCCCGGCCCAGATTCGAGCGTACGTGGGGCCGTGTCTGTCCCGGACGGCCTTCGAGGTGGGGCCGGAGGTCGCGGCCGAGTTCGACGACGCCGTGGTGGCACGCCCCCAAGGCGCCGATCGGCCGCACGTTGACCTCAAGGCCGCCCTCCGCCGCCAACTCGAAGCCGCGGGCGTGCCGGGCGACGCTATTGAGGCGTCGCCCCGCTGTACGCTGCAAGACGCGGACGACTTCTTCTCCTACCGCGCCGCCGACGGCCCTACCGGACGCATGTTTGGGGCCCTCGTGCTCCGGCATTGACGCTCCGGACTCTTCAGACCCGGCGCTACGCTCTGTGTCGCACGTCGGGACTCCGGAGAGCGTATTGCGCAACGTGCATTGCGTGAGTGCCGACTCCCACCGCCCTGCATCTCCGCGTCCCCCATCCCTCCACGCCCACACCAAGACGCCCTCTCGCCAACGTGCCCGTCCGTCCCTCCAGCTACACCGCCCCGACAGGCCTCGACGGGGGCCACCGACAGACCCTGTACGCGTCGCTGGTACGGCGCGTCGACTTTGAGTACGACTACCGCGAACGCATCGACACTCCGGACGACGACTTTCTCGACCTCGACTGGGCCCGGCCGCGCGCGGCTTCGTCGGATCGTGCCGTCATCCTGACGCATGGGCTGGAGGGCAGTGCCGGACGCGGATACATGCGGGGCATGGCCCGGGCCTTCGTCCGGCGCGGGTGGGACGCCTGTGCCCTCAACCTGCGCGGCTGCAGCGGCACGCCGAACCGGCAGGTGGCCACCTACCACAGCGGCAAGACCGACGATCTCGCCCTCGTGGTCGACCACGTGCTCGACCACGGATACACGTCCGTGGCCCTGATCGGCTTCAGCCTCGGCGGCAACCTCACGCTCAAATACCTCGGCGAGCGCGGCACGCCGGCCGACGACCGCATTCGGGGCGCCGTGGCCCTCTCCGCCCCCGTCGACCTCGATGCCTCCGCCGACCGGATCGACCGGTGGTCGAACTGGCACTACGTCCAATACTTCCTCCGGTCGCTCCGGCACAAGATGCGCGTGAAGGCCGAGCAGCATCCCGCCCGCGTGTCCATCGCCCCCCTCAGCCGCATCCGCTCCCTCCGGGAATTCGACGACGCCTACACTGCCCCCCTCCACGGCTTCGACGGGGCCGCCGACTACTACCGGCGCGCCAGCAGCAGGCCGTCGCTTTCCGCGTTGGCCGTGCCGACGCTCCTCCTCAACGCCGCCAACGACCCGTTCCTGCCCGCCTCGTGCTACCCATACCCCATCGCCCGGCCCCACGACCAGTTGGCCCTGGAGGTCCCGGAGAGCGGGGGCCACGTCGGGTTCGTCTCCTTCAACGACGCGGGGGAGTACTGGTCCGAGCGCCGCGCCGCGTCGTTTCTGTCCCCGTCGTGATGTCGGGCGCCCTCTCCGTCGCTCTTTGCTCGCGCTCCGGTCTCTCACTCACGCCTCGTCCAGGCGCACGTCCCGGGCCTTCAGTTGCAGGGTCGTGCGCCCGTTCCAGGTGTTCTCCTCCAGGGAAAAGAGCAGCTCCACGGGCGTCCCGGTGTCCTGGCTCTCCCGGAGCACCGACAGCTTCTCGCCCATCCCGAACCCGATTGCGTCGTACGTCCGGCCGGCCGAGCCCCCCCGCTGCCGCACCTCAAACTTAAGGTGCGAATCGTCGCTCCCCACCGTGCGGGCCGAGACCACGTCCAGGTCCTCGGCGTGAAAGACGGGCGTCGGGTTGGCGGGCCCGAACGGGCCGAACTGCTTGAGCACCGCCCAGAAGCGGTCCGCGACCGATCCGATCGTATCGAGGTCGACCGACGCGTCCACCTTGATCGACGGGGTGAGCAGCTCCGGCGTCACCCGCTCGCCCACGGCGTCGTCGAAGCGATCGCGGAAGGCGTCGATGTCGTCGGCCTCCAGCGACATGCCGGCCGCGTGGTCGTGTCCCCCAAACTGCGTGAGCACGTCCTCGCAGTCCGCGAGGGCCTCGTAGATGTTGATGCCCTCGATGGAGCGGGCCGAGCCCTTGACCGCCTCCCCGTTGTGGGTGAGCAGAATGGTCGGCTTGTGGAAGCGCTCGACGATGCTGCTGGCCACAATGCCGATCACGCCGAGGTGCCAGTCCGGGTCGTACAGCACCAGCGCGTGCGGGCTGCGAGACGTGATCTGGCGCTCCGCCCGTTCGACCGCCTCCTCCTCGATGGTGTCGTCGATGCGGCGCCGCTCGCGGTTCAGCTGTTCCAGCTCAGCGGCGTGGGGCTCGGCCTCCTCGTAGCTCCGGGCGAGGAGCAGCTCGACCGCCGAGGAGGCGTGCTCCATGCGCCCCGCGGCGTTGATGCGGGGGCCGAGGGTGAAGACGATGTTGCCGGTGGAGGTGACGGTCTGCAGATCGAGGTCGGCGGCATCCGCCAGGGCCTGAACGCCCGGGCGCGTGCTCCGCTGCAGGGCCTCCAGCCCCTCGGCCATCAGGACCCGGTTTTCGCCGTAGAGCGGAACGATGTCGCTCGCCGTAGAGAGGGCCAGAAGGTCGAGGTACTCGTAGGCCGCGTCGGGGGCCTCGTCGCGGTGCGCGAGGACCGCCTGGACGAGCTTGAAGGCCAGCCCGCATCCGGGCAGCTCCTCGAACGGGTAGTCGTCGTCCGGCCGCTTCGGATCAAGCACGGCCAATGCCTCCGGCAGCGTCTCCTTCGGCGTGTGGTGGTCCGCAATGATGAGGTCGAGCCCCAGCTCCTGCGCGTAGGCCGCCTCCTCGTGGGCCGTGATGCCACAGTCGAGGGCCACGACCAGCGAGGCCCCGCGCTCGGCCGCCGCGTCGAGGCCCCGCCGGCAGAGCCCGTACCCGTCCTCGTAGCGGTCCGGGATAAAGAACGACACGTCCACGCCCCGGTCGCGAAGAAAGTCCGTGAAGAGCGCCGTGCCCGTCGTCCCGTCCACGTCATAGTCGCCGTACACCAGCACGGACGCCCCGTCGTCGATGGCCTCGGACAGGCGGGCCGCCGCCGCATCCATCCCCGCCATCCCAAACGGGTCGTGCAGGGCCGAGCGGTCGGCCCGGAAGAAGTGCTTCGCTTCCTCAAGGGTTGTGACCTCGCGCAGGGCGAGGGCACGGGCGAGGGGCGCGGGCAGGTCGTTGAGCTCGCGCTGCAGACGAGGCACCACGTCGGGCTCGTCGAGGGCACGCGGGGTCCATCGGTAGGTCATCAACAACAGGCTAAAGTGGCCGAACAAGACGCGTAACGGGGTTGGAATATATAAGACACACCAGAGCCCCCGTTGTAACGCGACGGACTGATTCCTCTTAAAAACAAGCGGACATGGAGAAATGGTGACATTTGGCGCCCGGTCCCGGACGGCGGTCAGCACGCGAACCCCCCTTCGCTCGTCCCGGACGGCTCGCGACGCGCTTCTCATTCTCCCGTTCCAGGCCTCATGCTCCCGTGAACCAACTGGGGAACCCGCCCGTAGCAGCGAGTCCGATTTGCCGTACGTACCGCCTTGAGTAGGCCTCTCCTGCCTTCCGGGGCCTCGGCCGCATCGCGTTGAACGGACAGGCGTCCCACTCCCTGTCCGAGCACTGACGGTCCGGATCGTCTGTTTCACGCCGGACCCAACTGATTTAGCTTCCTCGCCACCATGCCCCTCCGTTACGACGGCCCCTGCCATTGCCGCCCTTGCAAGCGCCCGACTCGTCGCGCTGTTCTCCCCCCCGGCAGGTCGTTTTCACCTCGGTCCCTTCGATAACCCATCGGGCCCGAGCGGCCCTTTTGACCCGTGAGCAACTCAATGAAAATCTCCACGCTGCAGGACAAGAAGCTCGATGAACTCCGCGAGATCGCGCGGGAGCTGGACCTCACCGGCTACTCCGACCTGCGAAAACAAGACCTCATCTACCGCATCCTCGAGGCGCAGGCCGAGGGGGCCGCGTCGGGGGAGGAGCCCGACCTCAACGAGACGGGCCCCTCCTCCACGCCGGACAACGGCGCCGGGGAGACCGACCGCACGTCCTCCGATGCGTCCCAGACCCGGAGCTCCGGGAAGCCGGACTACATGCGCCGATACGACCCCAATCAGACGGAGCTCCGGGGGATGATCAAGAAGGCCGGTGTGCTCGAGATTCTCCCGGACGGCTACGGCTTTCTCCGCTCCGACGAGTACAGCTACCAGTCGAGCCCCGACGACATTTACGTCTCGCCGTCTCAGATCAAGCGCTTCGGCCTGCAGGAAGGCGACACGGTAGAGGGCCGCGTGCGTCCCCCGAAGGAAGGCGAAAAGTTCTTCGCCCTCATCCAGGTCGCGTCGATCAACGGCTGCGACCCGGGCGAGCTCGGCGAACGGGCCGACTTCGAGTTTCTGACCCCAATTTTCCCCGACGAGCGCTTTACGCTGGAGGTGGAGGCGGACAGCTACGGCCCGCGTATTCTCGACCTGTTCGCCCCGATCGGGAAGGGGCAGCGCGGCCTCATCGTCTCCCCCCCCAAGGCGGGCAAGACGGTGCTCCTGCAGAAGATCGCCCACGGCATTGCGACCAACCACCCCGACACCCACCTCCTAACCCTCCTCATCGACGAGCGTCCGGAGGAGGTCACCGACATGGACCGGACCGTGGAAGGGGAGGTCGTCGCCTCCACCTTCGACGAGGAGCCGGAGCGCCACGTGGAGGTGGCGGACACGGTGCTTCTGAAGGTGCGTCGCCTCGTGGAATCGGGACAGGACGTGTGCGTGCTGCTCGACTCGATCACACGCCTGGCGCGGGCCCACAACGCCGTGACGCCGGAGAAGGGACGCACGCTGTCCGGCGGCATCGAGGCCGGGGCGCTGCGCGGCCCGAAACGGTTCTTCGGCGCGGCCCGAAACGTTGAGGAGAGCGGGTCCCTCACCATCATCGGCACCGCCCTCATCGACACGGGCAGCCGCATGGACCAGGTCATCTTCGAGGAGTTTAAGGGCACCGGCAACATGGAGCTCGTTCTGGACCGCGAGATGGCCGACCGGCGCCTCTACCCGGCCATCGACCTCATTCTGTCCGGCACCCGTCGGGAGGAGGAACTGCTGCCCAAGCCGATGCTGAAGCGCGTCTGGGTCATGCGCAAAATTCTGGCCGACATGGAGCCGATCGAGGCCATGGAGTTCCTGCTCGACAAGATGAAGGACACAGCGGACAACGAGGAGTTCTTGGAGATGATGAATTAGAAATTCTGTTCGGCCGCCTCTTTCTTACCGGACGGAGTCCCCTCCGACTCTGCGTGTCGTTCCGTTTCCAGCTGCCCTTCTTCGCCCCCATGCGAACCGCCCTGCGCACCCTTGGACTCTCGCTTCTTTGGCTCCTCTTCGTCGTCGCGCCGACCTCGGCCCAGGACGCCGATCCGTTCGTGCGCCACCCAGCCGTGCACCCGGACGGCGACCGGATCGCCTTTTCCTATCAAGGGGACCTCTGGACCGTCCCCGTCGACGGCGGTGCGCCCGAGCGCCTCACGATCCACGAGGCCTACGAGGGGGAGCCCCGCTGGGGCCCCGACGGCGACCGGATCGCCTTCACGAGCGACCGCTTTGGCAACGACGACCTGTACGTGATGGACGCCGCCGGCAGCACGCCGACGCGCCTCACGCACCACTCCACGGGCGACGCCATCGGGGGGTGGACCCCGACCGGGAAGCTCCTCTTTACCACGCGACGCACCTACGCACAGGCCGAGTGGTCGGACGAAATCTACGCAGTGGACGGGGACGGCGGCACGCCCGACCGGCGACTCGACGCCGTGGGCAGCGCGCCCCGCATGTCGCCCGACGGCCGCTTCATCGCCTTCGAGCGCGGGTACAACGACATCACCAAGAAGGGCTACGAGGGCCCTGCCGACCGCAACGTGTGGGTCTACGACACCGAAAACGACACGTACACGCAGGTGACCACCTACGCGGGCAACGACCACACGCCGGTCTGGACCGGCCCGCGCACGCTGCTGTACGTGAGCGAGCAGAGCGGCACCTACAACGTTCACCGGCTCGCCCTCACCGACCAGGGCGCGGCCGACGGGGCGCCCGAGGCCGTCACCACGTTCGACGACCACGACGTGCGGAGCCTCAGCGCAAGCCAGGACGGGTCGGTCGTCGCCGTCCAGCGGCAAACCGACATCTACCTGATTGAAAACGGCGGCGAGCCGCGCCCGCTGGACGTTACCGTTCCGGCCGACTACCGGTTCGACCCCACCGAAAAGATGCAGATGACCGACGGCCTCCGCGACTACGCCGTCTCGCCCGACGGCGAACAGGTGGCCCTCGTGCTCCGCGGAGAGATCTTCCTCATGCAGAACGACCCGGAGGAGCCCCGCACCACGCGCCTCACCGACCACACCCACCGCGATCGGGGCGTGGCCTGGATGAGCGACTCCACCCTCGTCTTTTCCTCGGACCGGGGGGGGAATCAGTACGACCTGTACAGACTCGAGTCCGCCGACCCCGAGCACCCGGGCGACCTGTACGACGCCCTGCAGCACCGCGTGACCCAGCTTACGGACACGCCGGAGGATGAGCGGGTGCTGGCCATGGATCCCGACCGCTCGCACGTCGCCCTTCGCCGGGGCGCCATGACGCCCTACGGGGCCGGCCAGCTCCTAACGGCCGCCGTGGCGGACGGAACGATCGAGGACGCGACCGTGCTCGCAGAGGGCTGGAACGCCCCCACCGACGTGGCCTGGAGCCCCGACGGCGACTGGCTCGCCTATAGCCAGAACAACCTCAACTTCAACGCCGACGTCTACGTCCACGCCGCCGACGGCTCCACCGGCCCGGTCAACGTAAGCCAGCATCCCAAGAGCGACACCGAACCGGTGTGGAGCCCCGACGGCTCGAAGCTGGGCTTCGTCTCCGACCGCAGCGGCAACGACGCGGACATCTGGTTCGTGTGGCTGGAGGAGGAGGACTGGGAAAAAACGAAGCGCGATTGGGAGGCACTTGAGGACGAGGACGAGTCCGGTGCGGAACGCCCCGAGGACGACGCGCCCCCCGAGGTAAACATCGACCTCGCGAACATCCACGACCGCCTCGAGCGCGTCACCGCCCTGCCCGGGGGCGAGGGCGATCCCGTCATCGCCGCGGACGGCGACACCTTCTACTTCGTGGGCGGCCGGGACGCCGGCCCGGCCGACTACGATTCCGAGGTCGACCTCTACCGCATCCAGTGGGACGGCTCCGAGCGGACGCGCGTCACGGAGCGCAACGTCGGCCCCTCCGACGTCCGCCTCTCGCCGGACGACTCCCAGATCCTCTTCACCCACTCCGGCGGCCGGCTGGCCCGCGTGCCCGTCGCGCAGAACGAGCTGGAGCGCCTCTCCTTCACCGCCTCGATGACGGTGGACCACGAGGCGGAGCGGACCCAGATCTTCGACGAGGTGGGCCGGGCCCTGAACCAGGGCTTCTACGACCCCGACTTCCACGGCGACGACTGGGACGCACTGCTCGAGGAATACCGGCCGCGCGCCCTGGAGGCCTCCACCGCCCAGGACTTTCAGGCCGTCGTCAACCGCATGCTCGGCGAGCTCAACGCCAGCCACATGGGGTATTACGCCGGCGACCGGGCCGAGACGCAGGACGAGCGCACCGGCCGCCTCGGCGTGGAGCTTGACCCGGTCGAGGCCGGCGTGGAGGTGCAACGGGTGGTGCCCCGTTCCCCCGCCGACCGGGAGGTCAGCACGCTTCGGGAAGGAGACGTGATTACCACCGTGAACGGACAGTCCGTGGCGGCGGCCAACAACTTCTACGGGCTGCTGGAAGGGACCGTCGAGGAGAAAATCCTCCTGGGCGTCACGAGCCCCGACGGGGAGACGCGCACGGTGCGGATCCGCCCCACCGGGAGCCTCGACGATGCACTGTACCGCGAGTGGGTGGAGGACCGCAAGGAGCTCGTCGACGAGTATTCCGACGGGCGCCTCGGCTACGTCCACGTGGAGGGCATGAACTGGGAGAGCTTCGAGCACTTCGAGCGGGAGCTGTACGCCAGCGGCCACGACAAAGAGGGGCTCATCATCGACGTGCGCTACAACGGCGGCGGCTGGACGACCGACTACCTCATGACGGTGCTCAACGTGCGCCGGCACGCCTACACCGTGCCCCGCGGCGCCACGGACGACCTCGACCGGAACCACGAGCAGTTCCGCGGGCACTATCCGTTTGGCGAGCGCCTCCCCTACGCGGCCTGGACGAAGCCGGTGGCCGCCCTCGCCAACGAAAACAGCTACTCCAACGCCGAGATTTTCTCCCACGCCTTCAAGAACCTCGACCACGGAACGCTCGTGGGCCAGCCCACCTTCGGGGCCGTCATCTCGACCGGCGGGGCGGGCCTGCTCGACGGCTCCTACGTGCGCATGCCCTTCCGGGCGTGGTATGTCTACCAGACCGACAAAAACATGGAGCACGGCCCCGCCCGGCCCGACATTCAGGTCGAAAACCCTCCGGGCATCAAGGCGGAGGGCGAGGACCCACAGCTGCGACGCTCCGTGGAGGCCCTCCTGAACGAGAACAGCGAGTAGGCAGGCGGGCCCTCCCCTTTTCCCTGACGGACGCCACGTCCCCGGGCGAGACGGCCTCCGGGCCGTGACGCCCGCCCCGACGGGCAACTCCGGAACCGAACGGCCGGCGCGCTGTGTAGAAAGATTGGTCGCAATCGTCTTCCCCACACCCACAACTCCGCTCCATGCCCGAGAACGTAGACCTCAATGCGTTGCTGTTCGACATGGATGGCGTCCTGGTGGACGTCTCCCGCTCGTACCGGCGCGCGATCGAGGAGACCGTCGAGCACTTCACCGGCCGCCAGATCGGTGAGAATGCCATCCAGCGGTACAAGAACTACGGCGGCTTCGAGGACGACTGGAAGCTGACCCACGCCATCGTCACCGACACGGCGATGGAGGTCCCCATCAGCCGCGTGATCGACGAGTTTCAGGACCGCTATCGCGGCGACGATTGGGACGGCTTCATCACGGAAGAGCCCCCGCTGATCGACGATCAAACCCTCGACCGGCTCAATCAGAGCCACATCTTGGGCATCGTCACCGGGCGGCCCGAGGAGGAGGCCCAGTGGACCCTCGACCACCAGAACTGGACGGACTACTTTCCCCTTCTCGTGGGCAAAGAGAAGCAGGGCGACCGCGCAAAGCCCAATCCCTTCCCCCTCGAACACTCCCTCACCATGCTGGCCGCCGCCGGCTGCCCCATCGACCCGGAAGAGGCGGTGTACATCGGCGACTCGGTCGACGACATGGACGCGGCCCGGGAGGCCGGCATGTGGCGCATCGGGGTCGTTCCCCCGTACGTAGAGACCGACGAGCACAAGCCGCTGCTGGAGGAGCATGGGGCGCACGTCGTCATCGACGACCTCAACACCCTGCCCGACGTCCTGTCCACCCTGGACGAGCGCACGCCCGCCCGGTCGACGCGGTAGGCCCCGCCACGTTCGTGGGGCTCAGGCCCGTACAGATGCGGCAGACCGGGGATGTCCCGGGTCTGCCGTTTTTTGGTGCCCGGCCATACAGGCCTGGGGCGGCTACGGGCCGTCCTCCACGACAATCTCCACCCGGCGGTCTTCGCGGCGCCGCTCCGGCGTCTCGTCCGGCCCCACCGTCGTCCGCGGCCCGAACGCCTCGATCTCAAGGCTCGCCGTCCGGATGTCGTGGTTCGTGTCGAGGTAGTGGGCCACCGCCGCCGCCCGCTGGGCCGATAGGTACCAGTTGCTCGGGTACGTGTCTTGGAGACTGGGCCCGATGGGCACGGGGTCGGTGTACCCCTGTATGCGAAAGCCCGCGTTCGGGTACTCGTCCTTGATCGTGGCGGCGTGCTCGTCGAGCCGCCGGCGCCCGCGGTCCGGGATCCAGGCGCTGCCCGAGGGGAAATAGATCGGCGGTTGGAGCGTGGTGCCCGCCTCCCGTGCCCGCAACGAATCACGGAGCGCCTGCACCTGACGGGTCAGGTTCTGGTTGGCCGTCCGGAAGGAGTCGATCCGTCCCTGCAGCGGCTGCGGCCCGGTGTCCTGGTTGCCCTGCTGGCACCCCACGAGGACGACCGCCGAAAGAAGCCCGAACAAGAAGCGCATGGCCCCGACGAGACATTGGGCACAGAATGATGAGGGTTCTCTAAAGTCCCCACTGGGCAACTCGAATGCAACATGCGACACGGCCACCGCCGTGCAGTCAGCCTCCGGGTCGCGTGGGTCCGCCCGCGGCCTGCCCGTCGGAGGCGCCGTACGGACTACGTTCCCAATGCCGCGCGGACCGTTCCCTCAACCCGGTCCATGTGTTGCCGGAGCGTGTCGTAGCCCATGTGCGCCCGGGCCACCGCCCATCGGCCCCGCGTCACCCGTCGGATGCCCTCGCGCCGGTCCGGCTCAAAGGCGCGCTCCGGCGTTCGCATGAGGTACCAGTGCGTCGTCTTTACGGCGTAGCGCGTCCCGTCCGGATAGCCGTGCTGGGTGGTGCCGAGCCCACGGACGACGCGAAGGCTCTCGATCCCCACCTCCTCCTGCACCTCGCGCCGGGCACAGGCCTCGATGGACTCGCCGGGGTCTTGCGTGCCCTTCGGCAGGTCCCACACGCCGCGCCGAAAGATCACCAGCAGCGCCACGTCGTTCGGCAGCGGGCAGCCCACGTAGCCCCCGCCGGCGGCCACCGGTGCAGGGGGACGGTAGGGGGCGACGTTGCGGAGGGCGGCCGGCGGCACGGACGGCACGCGCACCGCGGCCTCTGTCTCCGCACTGGGGGCGGGAAGCGCCCGCGGGTCCACCACGAGCACGGGATCCGTGCCATCGGGCACCGCCCCCAGGGTTTTCCACAGCCGTACGCCCCCGTTGGACGCAGAGAGCCCACGCTCCGCCACGGCAGACACCGGGGCGTCGGGGGCCGAGACGGACGCAAACAGGAGCATGTACACGACACACAGTGAACGAGCCATCGTGCCGTGCCCGCCGCCCTGCCCCTCCAGGGCCGTGTGTACGTTCCTTCGGGGGTACGGGACTGCGGGCCAATTCGGCAGTACGTAGACGTATGCCGTAGGGCCTTGTTTGGCCCCGGACACGAATTCCGCTGCCCTTTCCGCCGTAATTCCCCCGCGAACACGAGGGAGCGTCCTCTGGGGCCCGGTAGGCATGCGGTTTGCCTGGTTGGGGAATTGCATTCTTGTATTCACTTCACAATCGGCCCGGATCAACAGCCGCCGCGCCTCTTTCCGGTGGTCTGCACTCGTCCCGGTTCTCAGCCGGGCCCGTCCGGCTACACTCGTTTCCCTCCGAGACTAGGTCGCCCGCAAGGCGCACACCATGTGGAATCAAGCCTGGGCGTGGCTTCGCGATACGCTTCCGCTGCTTCAGTGGCTCCCGGACTATACGACGGAGGCCCTGCGCGGGGACGCGACGGCGGGGCTCACCGTGGGCGTCATGCTCATCCCGCAGGGCATGGCCTACGCCGTCATCGCGGGGGTCCCGCCGATCTACGGGCTGTATGCCGGCCTCGTGCCGCTGCTCGTCTACCCGCTGATCGGGAGCTCGCGGCACCTTGCGCTCGGGCCCGTGTCGATCGACATGCTGATCATCGCGGCGGGCGTGGGGGCGATCGCCCAGGCCGGGACGGAGCGCTACGTGGCCCTCGCCATTCTGCTCACCGCCATGGTGGGGCTGCTGCAGATGGCGATGGGGGCCATGAAGCTTGGATTCGTGGCCAACCTGTTGTCCCGACCGGTCATCGCCGGCCTCACGACGGCCGCCTCGTTCATTATCGCCATCAGCCAGATTGGAAGCCTGCTCGGGGTGGAGCTGGGGCGCTCCCAGTACATTCACGTGTTGCTCATTGAGGCCGTTCAGAATGCGGGCAACACCCACCTGCTCACACTGGGCATCGGAACCGCGAGCATCGTGCTGCTCATGGGCCTCCCCCGCTGGCTCCCCAAGGTCCCCGAGGCCCTGATCGTGGTCGTCGCCGGCACGCTCGCCGGGTGGGGCTTTGGGCTTCGGGAGAAGGGCGTCTCGGTCGTCGGGTCCATCCCGCAGGGCCTCCCCGCGCCCGAACTGTGGACGCTCAGCTTCTCGGACCTCAACACGCTCCTGCCGGCGGCCATTACCCTTGCGCTCGTGCAGTTTATGAAGGACATCTCGCTGGACCGCATCTTCGCGGCCCGGCACGGCTACACGATCGACGCCAACCGGGAGCTCATCGGGGTCGGGGCCGGCAACTTCTTCGGCAGCCTGTTCCAGAGCATTCCCGCGTCGGGCAGCTTCTCCCGGTCGGCCGTGAACGAGCAGTCGGGCGCCCAGACGGCCCTCGCCAACGTCTTTGCGGCCGGGGTGATCGCGCTCACCCTGCTCTTCCTCACGCCGCTGTTCTACCACCTCCCCACGCCGGTGCTCGCGGCCATCATTATCGTATCGGGCTTCGGGCTGTTCGACCTGCGGGAGCTGCGCAGCCTGTTCAAGGCGCGGCGGCGGGACGGATACATCGCCCTCTTTACGGCGGGCTGCACCCTTTTTATCGGGATTCAGGAGGGCATTCTGCTCGGCATCGGCACGTCCGTCGTCGCCATGCTCTACCGCATCAGCCGCCCCAACGTGGCCGAGCTCGGGCACGTCCCGGGCACCCGTCTCTTCCGCGACCTGGACCGGTTCGAGCAGGCCGCCCGCCTGCGGGACATCATGGTCCTTCGGGTGGACGCGGCCTTCTCGTTCGCGAACGCCGAGTACTTCAAGGACTTCATTCTGGAGAAAAGCGAGCGCGAGGGGCGCCCCGTGAAGGTCGTGATCGTGGACGGGAGCAGCATCAACGGCCTCGACACGACGGCCATCGATGCCCTGTTTTCGGTCACCGAGTCGCTGGAGGAGGAGGGCATTGAGCTCCACCTGACCGGCCTCATTGGCCCGGTGCGCGAGGTGGTGCGGCGCTCGGGGCTGCACGCCCTGCTCGGCGAGAACAAGTTTCACCTCGATCCGCACCAGGCCGTCGTGAGCGTGCTGGAGCGCTGGGACGCCGCGGAGGGGACCGACCGCGTCACGCACTACTTCAACATGGCGGACTCGGAGGAGACGGAGGCCACGCCCGCGGCGTCGTAGCACGCGCAGTGATCGCGGTGGGCACGAGGCCGCCCCGGGTCCTAGCCTTCCCCCTGAACGAGCGTCCCACACGCCTTCGCCCTGGAGATGACCTGCCCCACGGTGAAGGCCCACCGCGGGGATGCGTCGCACCCGGCCGCTTCGAGCGCCGCCGCGGCCCAGTGGTTGCAGTTGTTGAAGACGTGGTACGGGAGCGGCGACGCGTAGAACCGACTGTCGGCGTAGTACCCCGGCGCCGCCGTGGGCACTCGTCCCGTGGAGTCGACGGCGAACGACGCCGCCACGAACGTAGTGAAGGCGTCCAGCTCGGCGGGCGACACTGGCACCCGGACGACGGTCCGCGCCGGAAACCGGTCGGGCACGGGCCGGTCGATGGGCACGACGTGCACCACGCTGCCCGTGGGCCAGGCGCCGGCCCGAAGCACCCCCCACACGCCCCGCGACGCGCCGGGGTAGTACTGCGCCTCCCCCCAGCCCACTTCCACGTACGGCGCGTCGGCGACGTCGTCCAGGACGGGCCACCGGCCGGCGGGGACGTCGGCCCGGCGGACGGCGATGCCGGCGTGCCAGCCGTGCTGCACGACATAGAGGACACCCGTGCTGTCGGGCCCTCCGCCCGCCGAGACGGACCGCCGCGGCAGGTGACAGCGGGCCGCCAGCACGACGAGCCAGACGGCCCCCGCGCCGAGGAGAAGACTGCGCCACCACTGCATGTGCTCGGACGCGCGAGGTGAAAAGAACAGCGAGGGCCTCCTTCAATCAGCGACGCCGTTCTCAAGGTCCAAAATATTCCCCAAGGCATTCCGCCGAGGCGTCCCCCCCGTCCTGCATTCGCGCCGCCCAGTGGCTATGCTGAGGCTGTACGACGTTCCTGGAATCAGCGAGCCCCCCATGGACCCAAACGCCGCCCTCCGTTCCCACCTCACGGACCTCCTCACCGCCCGACAGGCCCACTGCACGTTCGCGGACGCCGTGGCCCACATGCCCACGGAGCGCCGGGGCGACCGTCCCGAATCCCTGCCGTACTCGGTGTGGGAGCTCGCCGAGCACATCCGGCGCGCCCAGCGCGACATTCTCGACTACTGCCGCGCGCCGGACTACGAGGCCGCCGACTGGCCCCACGACTACTGGCCCGATGCGCCGGCCCCCTCCACCCCCACGGCGTGGGACGCGTCCGTGGCCCAGGTGCAGACGGACCAGGAGGCCCTGTGCGATCTCGTCACCGACGAGACGATCGACCTCTACGAGACGGTCCCGTCCAGCGACGAGCACACGTACCTCCGAGAGGTCATGCTCGTGGCCGACCACACCGCCTACCACGTCGGACAGATTGTGACCGTACGCCGCGCGCTCGGCCTCTGGCCCCCGAGCGGGGACGCCGAGTGACCGGCGGCCCCTACGACTGCGACTGCAGGGACTGGTCCAGGTAGTCTTCGGCCTCCGCCTGCACCCGACTGCGCATCGGCTGCAGGAAGGCACTGAGGTTGATGGCAACGTGCACCGCGTCGGCCTCCACCTCGATGTGGCCGTCGGCCCCCTGCCCGCTAAATTGCAGCGTGTCGCCCGTCCACTCGGCGTCGACCCCGAGTTCGGTTTCGAGCTTGTCGGCGACGCGCCCGACGGCCGCCCGGCCGTCGTCGAGCCCTAGAGAATGCGAGCGGGTGATGTCGATGTCGGCCATTGTCGGGGATGTTTTTCGAAGCGTTGGATTCGAAGAGGAGGTACGGGGAGCCACGGGGTCCGTTCGCTCCGCCTGCGACTCGTTCGTGTCCGTCCCCCTTGTAAGTGCCCTGCCGTCGTCGTTTGTTGTGGAGGCGCACCGCCCGTTCTTCTCATCGCTCTCCCCACCATGCGCCCTGCCGTTCGTCCCCGCCTCGGCCTCGTGGTTTGTGCCCTTCTGGTTCTCCCCTTCACGGCCCTGGCCCAGCCGGCGGAGCCCCTGCAGTCCCCTGCCACCTTCCTGGGCTACGCGCTCGGCGAGCAGTTTACGCCGCACCACCGGGTCGTGGACTACGTGCGGCACGTGGCCGAGCACTCGCCCCGCGTGGCGCACCGCCAGTACGGCACGTCGGTGGAGGGCCGTCCCCTCCTCCTCGCCACCGTGACCGCCCCCGAGAACCACGACCGCATCGAGACGCTTCGTCGGGACAACCGGAGGCGCGCCGGGCTGGCCGACGGCGCCCCCCAGGCCGAGCCCACCGCCGTCGTCTGGCTCAGCTACGGGGTGCACGGCAACGAGTCCGTCTCCACCGAGGCGGCGCTCCGCACCCTCTACGCCCTCGGCAATCCCCAAAACGAGCGGACGGGCACCTGGCTCGGCAACACGGTGGTGTTGCTTGATCCGCTCCTGAATCCGGACGGCCGCGCCCGGTACGTGCAGTGGTACAAGCGCATGACCGGGGACCAGCCCAACGCCCGTCCCGCGGCCCGCGAGCACCACGAGCCTTGGCCCGGCGGCCGCACGAACCACTACTACTTCGACCTTAACCGCGACTGGGCCTGGGGCATCCAGCCGGAGACGCGGCAGCGCCTGGCGGCCTACCACCGCTGGATGCCGCACGTCCACGTCGACTTCCACGAGATGGGCGTGAACGAGCCGTACTACTTCGCCCCCGGCGCCGCCCCGTACCACGAAAACCTGACCGAGTGGCAGCGCGACTTTCAGTTTACCATCGGCCGCAACAACGCCGACTACTTCGACGAGAACGGCTGGCTCTACTTCACCGAGGAGGTCTTCGACCTGTTCTATCCCGGCTACGGCGACACGTGGCCCCTCTTCAACGGCGCCATCGGCATGACCTACGAGCAGGGCGGCTCGGGGCGGGCCGGGCGCGCCATCGTGACCGCCGAGGGCGACACGCTCACCCTGCGGGACCGCCTCCGCCGCCACCACACCACCGGCCTCTCCACCGTGGAGGCCACGGCCGAGCACCACGAGCAGGTGGTCCGCCAGTTTGCGGACTACTACGCGTCGGCCCAGGAGGACCCGCCCGGCGAGTACCGGACCTACGTCGTGCGGCGGGACGCGCAGGGGCACCGGCTCGCGGCCCTCGCCGACCACCTCGACCGACAACGCATCCGCTACGGCTACGTCACGGACCCGCAGACGGTGCGCGGACGCAGCTATCGCCGCGGGGAGACCGAGCAGGCGCGCCTCCAGGAGGGCGACCTCCTCGTGAATGCGGCCCAGCCGAAGGCCCGCCTCGCGAAAGTGCTCCTGGAACCGACGACCACCATCGTCGACTCCCTGACGTACGACATCACCGCCTGGAGCCTGCCGTACGCCTACGGCCTGGAGGCCCTCGCGCTTCCGGAGTCGGTTGCCCCCGACACCAACGCCGCTCCGGGCCCGCCCGCCGCGATGACCGGGGACACGGATGCGCCCTACGCCTACGTTACCCCCTGGACGAGCCGGGCCGACGCCCGCTTCGCGGCGGCGCTGCTCGACGAGGGCCTTCGCCTCCGGTTCGCCACGGAGTCGTTCACGGTGGACGATCGGTCCTTCGACCCGGGCGCCCTCCTCCTCACCCGTGCCGGGAATACGAACCGGACCGGCCGCTTCGACGCGACAGTGCGCCGGCTGGCCGAGGCCCACGACCAGTCGCTCCACGGCGCCTCGACCGGATTTACCGCACAGGGGCCGGACTTCGGGTCCGACAACGTCGGGTTCGTGGAGCCCCCGCACGTGGCCGCCCTCTCGGGCGCCCCTGTGAGCCCAACTCGGGTCGGGGAGGTGTGGCACTTCTTCGACCGGCAGCTCAACTACCCGGTCACGCTCCTGCCGGCCGATGACTTTGAGGCCTCGATGCTGGACGACGTGGACGTGCTGGTGCTTCCGAGTGGGGAATACAGCGAGTGGCTCACGGAGGCGCGGGCTGAGGCCCTCACGGGCTGGGTGCGGCAGGGTGGGCGCCTCATCGCCATGGGGGCCGCCACCGGCGCCCTCGCGGACCGCCCCCCCTACGCCCTCACGCGGAAGTCCCCCGACGCCTCGGAGACCGGCGGAGACGATGCACTCACGTCCTACGACGCCCAGACCCGGCAGCGCCTGGCCGGGGCCACGCCGGGCAGCATTCATCGCGTGCGACTGGACGACTCCCATCCGCTCGGGTTCGGCGTCGAGCCCCCGTACTTCACCCTCAAGCGCAACGACGACGCGTTCGCGTACCTCGATTCCGGACACACCGTGGGCGCCCTTGAGGCCCCGGCTCCTGTCGACGGCTTCATGGGCCACGAGGCGCAGCGGGCCATTGACGACACGTTCCTCTTCGGCACGCAGCCACTCGGGGACGGCCGGGTGACCTACTTCGTCGACAACCCCCTCTTCCGGGGCTTCTGGTACAACGGGCAGGTGCTCTTCGCCAACGCTGTCTTCTTCGTGGGAAATGGGTAGTGCTTCTTGGGTAGGGGGCAAGAGGGAAGCGGGAAGAGGAGACGAAACGGGAATCGCTCTTCACCTCTTCCCCACTCCTTTTCCCTCTCCCCCACAGGGACTCAGTCCATCCCGACCCCGAACATGTTTTCCAGGTCGTGGCTGGAGTGCACGCGGAAGCCGATGAGCGTCTCGGTGTCGGTGATGCC
>ERZ1034573.157-NODE-157-length-19213-cov-6.588684_pt1 | contig 19213 bp, 19 predicted proteins | sample MGYA00520641_ERZ1034573 | MGnify/ENA primary metagenome ERZ1034573 (study PRJEB33760, sample SAMEA4777724) | hypersaline lake metagenome | biome: hypersaline environment; feature: brines | place: Spain | collected 2014-08 | depth 0 m ...
CCGCCCGTGCTCTACGGCGAGAGTCGGCTCAGCCCCGTCGCACGGGGCGCAGTCGCCATGCTCGACTGTCGGCCCGAGGAGCGGACCCGGGTGGTCGTCGGGGACCGCGAGACGGGCGAGCTAGTCAGCGAGGAGACCGTCGACGCCGCCTTTGCATTCCATCACGTGAACACCACCCTCGACGACGACGAGGTCGTCGTCGACCTCGTCGAGTTTCCCGACGGCGATATCGTCGGCGCGATGTCGATGGACGCACTCGACGGCGAGGGGTTCCCGGACGTGCCGGACGGCCGTCTCGTCCGCTACCGTATCGACCCGAGCGCCGACACGGTCGAGCGCTCACAGCTGTACGACGGCGGCATCGAACTCCCTCGTGTCCCGCGGGACCGTATCGGCCGGCGACACCGCTACGCCTACGGTCAGGTAACCGACCGGGCGGGGGCAAACGGTCTCGTGAAGGTCGACTGCGAGACCGGGACCGCCCGCGAGTGGTGGGAGCAGTCGGTGTACGTCGAGGAACCACTCCCCGTCCAGCGACCCGGCGGTGATGCCGAGGACGACGGGGTGGTGCTGGCCCCGGCGCTGGACGCCGAAAAGGACCGGACCACACTGCTCGTGTTCGACGCCGCCACGCTCGACGTGCTCGCCCGCGCCCCGTTGCCACACGCCGAACCGTTTGGCTTCCACGGGCGATTCTTTCCCGAGGTCTGAGTGCTCCAACGACAGAGCCCACCGTGTTGGTGCGAGGCGGAACTGTGGGTGACGTCGGTGTCGGTACGACAGTCGAGAATCCACCACACACGACCGGACGAGTCGTTCCGACCGGACAGAGACACCGTTACCGGCACGAGCACCCCGCAGGGGGCCGGCGACGGGCACTCCGGAGACGGTCACGGGACAGTGTAACCGGTTAGACGACTGCTCGACGGCGGCCCTGCTGATACCGTCGGCTGTGAGCCCACGGCATATTTTGCCACCCCGGGGTGTCCGTTCCACGGGGTTACAGCCGACAGTACGGGTGTGGTCACGACACTGACTCGCACTCGGCTTCGGTTGCCACTCGGTGTCGAGAGCCTCTGTGTCGTGTTCGTCGTCAGTTTCGGTGCGGTCACGCCGACAGCAGTCGGTGTCGTGGCGGCACACGACACGGAGAACAGAGGACACGACAGGTGGTTCGACAGTGAGAGTCCCGTGTCCTTGGCCGTCTGCCCCATCGCGACACGGAAAACAGAGGACACGACCGGTGGTTCGACGGGGTCGTGGAGGGGAGACAGCGCCACGCACAGACCGAACTCTCCGAGGCCGAGTTCGAGCACCGAGTCGAGGTCCTGCTGGGGGGCTGATAGTCCAGCGGGTCAGAAAAACCGGCGGACGGCCGCGACAGCCTCGTCGAGCGGGGGGGCGTCCAACGCATCCGTGTCGAGGTAGGTGTTCGTCCCCGCACAGTAGAGGTCACGGGTCCGCCGGACGACGTCGGCGGGGAGCGGTTGCGGGTCGGGCTCACAGAGGGCCCGCCAGTCCGCGACGGCCTCGGTGGCGGCACGTTCCTTTGCCTCGGAGACGGCCTCGACCCACTCGGACTGGCTCCGCTCGTGGTACTGGCGCAGCACCTCCTTCGAGACCTGCTGGCGGTCGTAGGCAAACCGGTTCTCGTCGAACGTGCCGACGACGTCGGCGACCCGGAGGTCGCCGTCGTGAAAGAGACACTCGATCTTGCCGTCCTGGTGTACCAGTCCGGCCTGTTCGGCACGCTCGGAGACGACTCGGTTCACGTCACGGGCGAGCGCCTCTAGCTCGGCGAGGTCCGCGGGACCCGCGAGCCGTGCGGCCTCCGTCCGGTCGAGATAGCGGTCCTGTTTCTCGAACTTCGTGGAGAACTCCACGACCGTCTCGGGCACGTCGACCGCCTCGTCGGGCCACCCGGCGCGGGAGAGCCCGAACGACGCCGGTGAGCGGCGTTCACGCAGTGACGACCCGACCGGGACGCGGTTGCGAAAGACGACTTCGAGCGGCACGAGAACGTGTGACCCCGTCGCCGCAAAGTAGGCGTCGTAGTCGTAGCCGGTCTCGGTAACAGGGAGTTCCGGGGCGCGGGTGAGGTCGATCGCCATCTCCGTCGGCGGGTCGCCGGCGGCCACCGCCTCCTCGACCCCGACCACCTCGCCGTCCGAGTACACACCGCGGTAGTGGGTGGGCACACCGGCGTCCTCCAGAAGTTCGAAGTTGAACGCACCCATGGTGCACAGCGACGCCCCCTTCTCGGGGATGGCGTCGGGCATCTTCCCCCAGTCGAACACCGAGTAGTCGTCGGTGAACACGAACGCCCCCCTGCCGAGGCTGTCGTCGTCGGGGTGCTGTTCGACCCGAAAGTTCTTGACGCTCGTCATCGGGTGGCCGTTGTCGGTGCACCGGCAAGTGGTTGTTCCTCACCGCTCACTCGGCACACAGCTCCACGAAGTTCCGGAGGATACGGAGCCCCGTCTCGCCGGACTTCTCGGGGTGGAACTGTGTGCCAAACACCGTTCCGGACTCGTCTGCGACGACGCTCGGAAACGAGACCCCGTAGTCCGTCGTCGCCACCGCGGCGTCCTCGTTTCCGGGGTCGGCGTAGTAGGAGTGGACAAAGTAGGCGTACTCGCCGTCGATACCGGCCACGAGAGGGTGTTCACGGGTCACGTCGAGCCGGTTCCACCCCATCTGTGGCACGGTCACACTGTCGGGAAAGCGGAGGTTCGTGCCCGGGATGAGGTCGAGTCCCTCGGCGCTACCCTCGCCGGCGTGTTCGGCCTCCTCACTGGTCGAGAGCAGCATCTGCATCCCGAGACAGATGCCAAAAAGCGGCGTGTCACCCGCCGCCTGTTCGCGGAGTGTCTCCCGAAACGGGCCGGCGTTCTCCATCCCCTCGCTGAACGCGCCCACACCCGGGAGAACCACCCCGTCCGCGCCGGCGAGCGCCGCCGGGTCTTCGACGAGTCTGACAGAGCCACCGGCCCGCTCGATACCGCGCGTGACACTCCGAAGGTTCCCCAGTCCGTAGTCGACGACCGCCACCGCCGGAGAGCCGTTTACTCCCATGGCCGGGCGTACGGATTCGGCGTGTAAGTGGGTTCGTATCCACCCGGGTCTGGGTCACACCGGGGTCGTCGGGGCTGTCGGTTGTCGGCAGAGCCGCGGTGCCGAGGACCACAACTTATAGTTTCGGGCCCGACAACCCCGGAGTGTGTTCGATATCGCCAGCGGCCCGGACCTGCTGCGGTTGCTCGCGGTGCCCGCGTTCGGCTACGTCGCCTGGCTAGATATCAGGACCCGGCGGGTCCCGAACCGGACCTGGCTTCCGCTGCTCGGTCTCGGGGTCGTGCTCCTCCTCTGGGACCTCGTTCGTGTGACGACCGGTGACACCGAGCCGTTCGCCCGGCAGAACTTCTACGTTCGGACGCTGTTGTCGCTGGGGTTCGTCGTTCCGCTGGCGTACGTGTTCTGGCGCCTCGGCGGGTTCGGCGGGGCCGACGCAAAGGCGTTTTTCGTGGTCGCGGTCCTGTTACCGGTCTACCCCACCTACGAGCTCTGGCGGTCGACGGCCGTCGGCGATGCGCTCGGGCCACTGCTCGACCGCCTGCCTGGGGCCACCTACGCCGGGACAGTCCCACTGGTCGAGACCCCGGTCGGCGTGTTCTCTCTCACCGTGCTCTCGAACACGGTGTTGCTGGGGGCGCTGTACCCGGTCGGTCTCGCGGCCCGGAACGCAGCCGCTGGCTACCGCTCGCCGAGTATGTTCGTGGCCAAACCCGTTTGCTGGGACGCCGTGACCGGGGAGTACGGCACACTGTTACAGATGCCCGACCGCCCGCTGCGGGAACGGCGCTCGCTGTCCGGACTGGGGGCACACCTCAGCGTCCGCGGGCTCGACCTCGACGCCCTCCGGATGTACCTGCGGTGGCGGGGCTGTTCACTCGCGGCCCTCCGCGAACAGCCCGACCGCTACCGCGACCCCGAAACGGTGGCATCCGCTCGCAGTGCCCCCGGCGACGGCGCTATCCCGGCCGGTGGGTGGGACGTCGACGACAGCCCGGACTCGGCCGGTGGGTCGGACGACGACAGCCCGGATTCGGCCGGTGAGACGGCCGACACTGAGCCGACCGCGGCCCCGGACGACGCCGGGGAGGAGCCGGCGGACCCGTGGGCGGCGGCGGCGTTTCTGACCGACATCGAGGGGTCGGCCTACGGCACTACGCCGGCGGCCCTCCGTGAAGGGCTGGAGACACTCACCGACGAGGACGTGGTCTGGATATCACCGGGCATCCCGTTTCTCGTGCCACTCTTTCTCGGGCTGGTCGCCGCGTTTGTCTACGGGGACCTGCTCTTTGCGCTGCTCCGGGCAGTCGGGGTCGGGGGGTGATCCGGAGCCCCGTGGCAGCCGGTCCACCCGCCGGTGACCGGTCACCACAGCCCGAGGACGACCCCCGAGAGAACGTCGACGACCGTCTCCCAGACAGAGACACCGGTCAGAATCGCGAGCACCGTATCGAGCCCGAAGAAGGCAAACAGCGCCGCCCCGAAGAAGTGAGCCTTCCGGAGGTCGAACCAGTGGGCGAACCGGTGGAAGACGTACGCGTTCGCCAGGCTCACCGGGATGATAGCCATCATCTCACCGAGCCAGATCGCCGACGTCGCGCCGTACTCGACCGCCAGTCCGATGGTGACGAGCTGTGTCTTGTCGCCGAACTCGCCGGCAGCCATCATCGTGAAGATGGTGAGAAACGTCCCGATCTGTCCGCCGACGGTGTAGCCACCGACGGTGAACTCGGAGTCGAACCCCGCGATCCGGTCGTCGACACCCCCGTCGGTCGCCGGGGCGGTGTCGGCCGACGGTGCCGAACGGGCGAGCAACACGGCAAACAGGAGAAACAGCCCCGCCGTGAACGCGTCGAGTACGATCCCCGGAAGCGCCCTCTGTACCGCCTGACCAAAGAGAATCTCGAGTGCCGTCCAGCCGCCAAAGGCCAGCGCCGCCGCACCCACCACCAGCAGCGGGCTGAACCGTGTCGAGAGCGCCGCGATGATGAACTGGACCTTCTCACCCGGTAACACCGCGAGCTGTGCAATCGCCGCGACGACGACGATCTCGGCGAAACTCATTGCTCGGACGAGCCGTCTGCGGTGACGGCCCCGACGGTCATCATCTGGTGCCGGTCCGGGGCTCGCCGACCCGGCGACCCGGTGTCAGTTAGTCCTGTGCCTTGCATCTGGGTTAGATTTAGACCCGTCTAATTTAATTGTTGTGGATATCAATCCACCGGGTAGTGGGTGCGATGGAGCGCTCCATCGAGGGGCGTCTCAGTCTGATCCCGGGCGGGTGTACTCGGGGTCGATCATCTGTGCGGACATCGGAGTCGGGTCACCGGCCGTGAGGTTGTACGGCGAGAAGTCGTCGACACCGGCCTCCCGGAGCAGTTCCTCGTCGTAGACGGCGTTGCCGGTGAACGTTGCGGGGTCACGACGGAGAATCTCGAGGACGGTGTCCGAGAGTATCTCGGGTGTGCGCCAGTCGTCCTCGGTGCCGAGTCCGAAGTAACGGGTAGCGCGTGTGTCGATCGCCGTCACCGGCCAGAACGTGTTGCAGCCGACATCGTGGCTGTCGAGTGTCGACGCGAGCGAGAGCGTGAGAAACGTCATCCCGAGTTTGGACCAGGTGTAGGGGGCGCTGCCGGGCATCCGGTCGACCGTGACCGGGGGGGCGTTCGTCAGCAGCCACGCGTTCTCGACAGCCTTCAGGTGGTCAGCAAACGCCCGGGCGGTGGCGTAGGTCCCGCGGACGTTGACGTCACTCATCAGGTCGAACCGCTCGGGCGGAAGTGAGGTCGTGTCGAGCAGGTGGATCGCGCTCGCGTTGTTGATGACGATGTTGACCTCGCCGAACTCGTCGATCGCCCGCTCGGCGGCGGCCTCGACCTGTGTCTCGTCGCGAACGTCCAACTGCACCGGGAGCGCCTCGGCACCGAGGTCGGCCACCTCCCGGGCGGTCTGTTCGATCGAACCCGACAGGTCGCGGTCCTCGCCGTAGTCACCGTTCTCGCTGGTCTTACCGGTCGAGACGACGTTACAGCCCTGCGCGGCCAGATCGAGTGCGATCTGCTTGCCGATGCCACGTGTCGTCCCGGTGATAAAGGCCGCACTGCCCGAGAGGTCGGGCCTGTCCAGTGACATACAACCGGTTCGGCCGGGACTGGGATAAGCGTGGCCCGTCACCGGACCGTCGGCGGGGAGGGTGCCCGGCTACCGGCCCCTCCTCACGGGGGCCCGGCACTGGTGGTGGGGTTCGAACCCCGCCACGGCCTCGACAACGCCTTCCGGAGTTGGCCCACTCGCACCCATAGGTAGCAACACGACTCGTGGGCCGGACAGTCCGTTCACAGTCTGCAGGTCCATGTCGGCTCTCGGTCACGACCCGGTTTCGTCCTGTGGGTCGACCGAAGTCCTCGGTCGTGGGGATGGCCGGATGTTTATACACGGTCCCGCGCCAGAGTAGCGTGATGGACCGACAGTGCACGGGAGGACCCCGAACTGACGCAACGGCAACGCTTAAGCGGCATCCAGCCGTCTCGTTCAGACAGTGATGGGTGCGATAGAGGAGATCTACGCGGATATCGACGCCGACGTACCGGAGACGAAGTTCCGGAAGGCCGTCGAACAGAAGGTCGACCAGATGGAGGGGCTCGCGGACGAGGAGACGGCGGCGATGATCGTCGCACACGAGATCGCAGACGGCGAGGTCGACACCGTCTCGGATATCGAACCAGCGATGGACGAGGTGAAGTTTCTCGCGAAGGTGCTCGCAATCGGCGACCCGCGCACGTTCGAGCGCGACGACGGCGAGGGACGGGTTATCAACGTCGAGGCCGCCGACGAGACAGGGACGGTCAGGCTCGCGTTCTGGGACGAGCAGGCCGCTGCGGTCGAGCGGGGTGAACTCGAAACGGGGCAGGTCCTGCGTATAAGAGGCCGCCCGAAGGACGGTTACAACGGGCTGGAGGTGAGCGTCAGCGACGCCGAACCCGACGATACCGTCGAGATCGACGTCTCACGGGGTGACGAGGCGACGATCGAGGCGCTCACGCTCGGTCAGTCAGACGTTGTTCTCCAGGGGCGGGTGCTCGACACCGAGGGGGTACGGACGTTCGACCGCGACGACGGCTCCCAGGGGCAGGTAGCGAATCTGACACTCGGCGACGAGACCGGTCGGGTCCGGGTCACCCTCTGGGACGAGCGCGCGCCCCGCGCCGAGGAGCTCGCGGCCGGCGCAACGGTCGAGGTGGTCGACGGCTACGTCAGAGAGCGGGACGGCGAGATCGAACTCCACGTCGGTGACCGCGGTCGTATCGAGGAGGTGTCGGCCACGGTCGAGTACGAACCCGAGACGACGCCGATCGAGACGGTGGAGCTCGACCAGACCGCCGACATCGCGGGTGTGGTCAGGTCGGCCGACCCGGTGACGACGTTCGAGCGCGACGACGGCTCGGAAGGGCAGGTCCGCAACATCCGACTCCAGGACGACACCGGCGACATCCGGGTCGCGCTGTGGGGTGAGAAGGCGGATCTCGACATCGCCCCCGGTGACGAACTACTCGTCGCAGACGCCGAGATCCAGGACGGCTTTCGGGACGACCTCGAAGCGTCGGCGGGCTGGCGCTCGACGGTCACCGTTCTTGAGGACACGAGCACGACAGCCGGCGAGACGGGGGGGACAGACGCCGGCCCGACGGGGCAGTCGGGGTCGACAGACGACGCGGTGTCGAACGGCGGTGAGACGGGGCTTGACGCGTTTGCCGACGGCGAGTCCCCGGAGTCGGCCGAGACCGGCGGCACACACACCGAGTTCACCGGAACTGTCGTCCAGACGGGCGAACCGGTCGTGCTCGACGACGGGACCGAGACGATGCCGGTCGAAACCGACGCCAGACTCCGTCTCGGCGAGGAGGTGACCGTCCGCGGGCGGGTCGACGGCGAGCGACTCGACGCCGACGAGGTGCTCTGAGACCGGCGGTGGCGCGGCAGGCACACGCCGCTCCGGAGCGCCCGGGGTCAGGCGGCTACCGAGCGCAAGAATTTAAGAGGGTTGCCCGACAGAGGCGAGTATGGACCAGCAAGCCGTGCCACAGGAGATAACGAATCTCGTCGGTCGCGAGGTGTACACGAACGCCGGGGTCTTTGTCGGCGAGGTCGAAGACCTCCGTCTGAACCTCGACAGTGAACAGGTCACCGGACTCGCGATGCAGGAGCTCAACAGGGAGCTGTTCGCCGACGAGATGGCGACCGCACAGGGTGTGATTGTCCCGTACCGGTGGGTGCAGGCGGTCGGCGACATCGTCATCGTCAGCGACATCGTCGAACGCATCCAGGAGCAGGCAGCGGAAGGCGAGGCGGTAGCCTGAGGCGGCCACCGGACAGGGGACAGTTCCCGACGACCACCCCGAGACTGTGAGTCAGTTGCCGTTGCTCTGCTCGAACCCCATCGCGTCGAACAGCTGTGATTTCACCGCGTCCTCCGTGAGGCCAAGCAGTGTCTCGCGGCTGCCCTCGCTGATATCGACCCCGGTGAAGATGCCGAGGGGTATCTCCGCGCTGGCCTCCGTCGAGTGGCCCGCAACCTCGCCGGTCCCGTCGAACGCTTCCTCCAGGGTACGCCCGATATCCACGCGGATGTCCTTCGAGCGTGCGGTCAGGTAGATAGCGTCGTCGGCGATGGCGAACACGGCCGTCGTGGTGACCCCCTCAAGATTGAGAAGATGCTGTGCGGCCTGTGAGAGGGCGTCCTGGTCGCGAACGAACCCGGCGTTCGAAACCAGGTGGGAGCCGCCGACCTCGCGGTTGTGGATTGCCTCTGCGAGCACGTCGAGCGTTTCGGCGGACATCGAGGGGGACTCGACCTGCTCGAGCGTGTCGTGGTCGGCAAACGGAAACAGGTACGCCGCCGCCGTCAGGTCTGCCGGTGTAGTGTTGCGTTTGAACTCCATCGTCTCGGCACGGATACCGTACAGAAGCGCCGTTGCGACGGTCGCGTCGGGCGTGATGTCGAGTTCCTGGATGTACTTCGTCAGAATCGTCGACGTCGAGGAGAGGTTCGGACGGATGTCGACGAACGCGGTGTCGTGGTCGTGGTCGTGTTCGTAGTGGTCGATGAGAATGTCGGCGTCGGCCCCGTGGTCGGGTTCACCGTGTTGCTGGGCGATGACCGCGACAGTGTCGTACCCGGTCGCGTCGGCCTCGTCGGCCTGGACCAGGTCGATGCCGAGCAGGTTGACAAACGCCCGGTTTTCCTTGTGACCGATATCGCCGTCGTAGACGATGTCGGCCTCGACCCCCTGTGCGGCGGCGATCGCCTGCAGCGCGACCGCACTCGCAACCGAGTCGGGGTCCGGGCTCCGGTGGATACGAATCGACATGCGGTCGTTTGTCCCCTCGATGACCTCGACCAGTTGGCGCGCGCGATACTCGAGTTCGCCGGTTTCGAGCGCCCGAAGCGTCGAGTCCGCGATGACCGTCGACGGGTTGATCACCACGTCCGCGCCAGCCTCGGAGAGGCGGTCCCCCGAGACCGGGTCTGAGGAGCGTGCGATGAGAAACTGGTCAGCCGCACGCTCGCGGATGTTCTCGACGGCGGTCGTGTTCACCTCGGCGTCCGGGGTGAGAACCAGGACGACATCGAACTCAGACACTGCCGAGGCGACCTCGCTGTCTCTGATATCGTGCCGGCGGGCATCGAGGTCCTGGTCCCGGAGCGCCTCGACACGGCTCTCGTCCCGGTCGATGATGAGCACCTCCTTTCCGGCCGCGACCAGTTCTTCCGCGACTGCGTGCCCCACGCTCCCGCAGCCCAGAATGGCGTACCGTGACATCGACGTCATCGAGAGGGCTGTGTCGACGCTCATTACCTCACGGTCGTGTGTGTGGCTATATAGTACCCGCGGCTCCCGCCGAGCGGGGCTACCGGTGGCCCTGCCCCCGCTCCCAGGCCCGGACCAACCCGGTCAGCGTCGTGTTCACCGGAACCGGCCGGTCGGCCGTCTCGACGACGTAGCCGTTGATGGCGTCGATCTCGGTCGGGCGCCCGGCGCGGATATCCTGGTGCATCGAGGCGGTGTTCTCCGCGGTCGCCGCCGCCACCTCGCGCGTCCGGTCGACCGCCTCGTCGATCTCGAAACCGACGTTGGCAGCCACCTGTGCGGTTTCGGCTGCGGCGTCTGTGGCCACCCCGCTCGCCGGTCCGTCCACGACAGCACCGTTCGGTACCCGGGCGAGTGCCGTCACCGCGTTGATACCGGCGTTCACCGCGAGTTTTCCCCAGAGCCGACGTGGCATGTCCCCGGCGACGGTCGTCGCCAGCCCCGCGGCGAGCACGTCACCGACACGGTCGGCAGGATCGGAGTGACCCCCCGTGCGGGGCCCGACGGCTACCTCACCGGCCCCCGTGCACTCGACCACCCCCGGTTCGGACAGCCGCGCACCGTACGTGCAGGTGCCCGCGAGCACCGGCGCGTCGAGCCGTGTCGCGAGGGTCGCCTCGTTGCCCATCCCGTTCTGGAGTGAGACTGCGGTACCCGGTGACACCGCCCCGAGTGCCCGGGCCGCCTGCGGCGTGTCGAAGCTCTTCACGGTCACGAGCGCGAGGTCGGGGTCGGCCGGTGGGGTCGTCGACGCCGCCGGGTACACCCGTCGGTCGAACGCACCGGTCAGCCGGAGCCCCTCCTCGCGGACGACACCCACGTGGGGCTCCCGGCCGACCAGGTGGACGTCGTGGTCGTCGGCGAGCAGACCGCCGACGAGACTGCCGAGGCTGCCGGCACCGAACACGCAGACGTCCATCTACACCTCGTCGGAGAGGGCGGTCGTGCCCAGGTCGGCGTCGAGTTCGGCCTCGGCCATCTTGTCGACGAGCGCATCGACGACAGACTCGCGTCGGCCGGGAACAAAGCGGATAGAGCCGACGACTAGGTGACCGCCGCCGCTGACACCCGCACCGGGGAACTCCGTCTGGAGCTGTTCGACCATCTCGGGGATGTCGAGCCGGACACCGTCGGAGCGAAGCACCGCAAAGTCCGGGCCGTAGCCGATCGTGATGACCGGGTCGCCATCCGCCGCGACCTTCCGGTCGTGGACCGCACCGGTGGTCTTTCCCGGGGCGGGGTAGGTGAACCGTCTGGCGTGGTTCTCGACGTCGAGCCGGTACAGCTGTGCGCCGTTGTCGAGTTTCTCCCCGGAGACGTGCTCGAGTGCGGCGTCGAGTTGGCGGGACACGTCGCGGTCGGCCCGGGCGGCCAGCATGGTGACCAGCTCCTCGTGACGGACGGGGTCGTCGCAGTTGACACCGAGCACGTCGTAGACGAACTCCCGGCCGTCGCTGTAGCGCAGCCAGTGGGTGGCGTAGTCGAGTGCCTCGCCGATGTCGGTCAGGTCACTCCGCTCGTAGCCCGCCTCCGCGGCCAGTTCGAGGTACGTGCTCATCGCGTCGGCCTCGGACCGGTCGGCGAGCCCTGCCACCGCGGGAACGTGGCGCAGGTCGTCGGTGATGGCGGGCGTGACCATCCGCGCCACCTCGACACACATCATCCCCGTGGTCAGGCGGTAGTCCTCGTCGTACAGGTACGGGTTGACGTGGGACTCGACTAACCCCTCGAGTGCCGCCGGGTCGGGGTGGTGGTGGTCGACGACCACGATGGGGACATCGTAGTGAGCGAGGTTGCGGTACGCGGGGGTGTCCTCCTCGGTGGAGCCGTTGTCGAGCATCAGAAACAGCGGGAGCTTCTGGCCGTGGCGGGCCTGACTCTCCAGTGCGAAGTTCAGGTCGCGGGTGACGTCTTCGAGTTCGTAGTAGGGGGCCTTGCTCGGCAGGCGCTTGACGAGATGCTGCCCGGCGTCGGGGTCGAGCCACGTTCCCGCGACGAACTGCTCGAGGGCGTGCTGGAGTGGCACACTCGCACAGAGCCCGTCACCGTCGGCGTGGTGGCGCATCCGCACCGGTCGGCCGTCGAGCAGTGCCGCACAGAGCTGGTGGGCGACGTCGGCGAGGTCCTCGAACATCGCGTCGGGGGTGTTCCACTCGGCGAGCGGGTCGACTGTCGCCGGGGCGACGAGCGACTCGCGGTCGGCCGCCAGCCGCTCACGGACCTCGGCGGCGTCGTCGCCGGTCAGCACCGTCAGTCGGTCGGCCTCGAGCTGTGGGTAGTTCTCGCGGGACTCGGCGGTGCCGGTCGCGCGCACGATATCGCCGACCTCGACCTCGGGGTAGGCACGCACACCGGCCTCCTCGAACGCGGCACAGGGGAGTACACCCCCCTCCGCCCGCAGCTGAAACACCGTCGGTCCGCCGGTCTGGGTGACCTGCACGACACGCCCCTCGGCGTGGACGGACTCGCCGGTGAACGCGTCGAGATCGAGGGCGGTCACACGGTTGCCGGGACCGACCCGGCGGGTCTCGTAGCTGTCGAACTGTACCTCGACGAACCCGACGTCGCCGTTCGGGCGCACCTCGTCGAGTTCGACGACGAGCACGTCACCCACCTCGTGTGTGTCGGTGAGGTTCGACGTGTGGACCAGCCCCGAAACCGACGCCGAGAGATCGACAAAGACACCGTAGTCGACGACACCGTTGACTGTCGCGCGGTACCGTTCGCCGTCCTCGATATCGTCGAGGGTACAGTCGGGGGCGAGGTCGTAGACAACCGGCGACGCGGACTCACTCTCGTCGCCGGTACGCTGCTGTGACATACCTCTCTGTTACGGTCGTAACGTGTTTGTACCCTTCGACATGCGCGCCGTTCAGTCGGCGTCGGCCGGCTCGCGGTCGATGGCGAGCAGGCGACAGACGTCGGCCTCGTGGTCGAAGCAGTCCGGACACTGTGGCGCACGGTCGATGATGGTGTCGAGCCGTTCGGCGACTGTCTCGTCGATAACCGGTTCTAGCTGGCCCGCCTCGGCGCGGAACTCCTCGACCTCGAGCACCTCGAGGAGAAACCGCTCGATGATGCAGTAGTGCTTGAGGGCGTCACGCGCCCGGACAATCCCCTCCTGGGTGAGGTCGACACCCTTGTACTTCTCGTGGTCGCAGAGCCCGTCGGACTCGAGCTTGCCGATCATCTCGTTTGCGCTCGCCGGGCTGACGTCCAGTTGGTCGGCCACCGCACCGGTCGACGCCGGGCCGTCTTCGAGCTCCTGTACCAGGTAGATCGCCTTTAGATACTGATCTGCTGTGTTCATCGTTGGCCTCGCTCCATCAGGTCGGTGACCGCCTCGACGCCCTCTGCCTCGTCTGCACGCACCTCGCGGAGGATTCGAAGTAGCCGGCCCCGGTCGACGCTGAACCGGGCGTTAGAGCCCTCGATGGCCTCGATGAGGTCGTCGTAGAACTTGTAGGCGGTCTCCTCGTTGCACAACTGGTCGTAGAGCACACCGTCGAACGCCTCCTCTGCCTCGTACTGCTTCTCGACGAGACGTTCGATCTCCGCGAACCCGACCGTCTCGGCGTCGAGTTCGTCGACCAGCCCCTCCAACCGGTCGCGGTGGTCGGCCGACTCCGCGACAGCCGCCTCGAGCAACGCCCGCACCTCCCCGCCGATGTCGTCGGACTCGCTCGCGTGTTTTGCCGCCCGCGCCTCGACCACCTCCTCCAGTACGACACCGATCTGGAGCAGCCGCGCCAGTTGGTGGTCGGAGGCGAGCGGGGACTGAACGCTCATACCCGCAGGTGGGGTAGGGAGCAACTTATCCCTGTCGGGGTGGTTTGTTCTGCTCCGGTCGCCGGGTCACCCGTGCCGGCGACACGAACCAGCGTATATTGCCGCTATCTACAATCCACAGTCGCGGCGACAGGCCCCGATACTCCCGCCGTAGCACGGTGCTGTCGTGTGGTTGTGTCGAAACGGGGCGGGACAGCCGCCGGGGGACGGCGTTCGAGACATCGGTAAGCCGCGTGCCGGACGCCACCGACAAGTGTACTCGACTGGTATATATCGGTGTATGAGTGAGAGAACATACGCAAACGACGTGCTGGTATCGGCCGACTGGGTGGAGGCACACCTCGACGAGTTCCAAGCCGAGGACTCCGGCTACCGGCTGCTGGAGGTGAACAACCCGACAGTAACGGAAGACTCGGAGTACACACCCTACGAGGAGGGGCACATCCCGGGTGCACAGTTCTTCCACTGGGAGGAAGACCTGAGCGACGGGATCGCGCGTGATATTCTCGACAAGGAGGAGTTCGCCGAGCTAAACGGTGCACACGGCGTCTCCAGCGACGACACGGTCGTTATCTACGGTGACGGCCGGGTTCCAAACTGGTTTGCGCTGTTTGCCTACTGGGAGTACAAGTACTTCGGCCACGAGGACGTGCGTGTTCTCGACGGCGGGAAGCCATACTGGGTCGAGAACGACTACCAGTTGACCACGGAGGTTCCGTCGTTCGAGGCCGTGGCGTACGCCGTCGGCGGTCCGTTCGAGGGGATTCGTGCCTACCGTGACGACGTCGAGCAGGCAATCGAGAGCGGTATCCCGCTGGTCGACGTGCGAAGCCCCGCGGAGTTCACCGGCGAGATAATCGCCCCCGAGGGGCTACAGGAGACCGCCCAGCGCGGCGGTCACATCCCCGGTGCGAAGAACGTCCCGACGGCCTCCGTCCTCCAAGAGGACGGCCGTTTCAAGAGCGCAGACGAGCTGTCGGAGCTGTACGCCGACGCGGGGATCACCGAGGACCAGTCGGTGGTGACCTACTGCCGTGTCGGCGAGCGGTCATCCATCGCCTGGTTCGCGCTGTGTGAACTGCTCGGATTCGACGACGTCGAGAACTACGACGGCTCCTGGACCGAGTGGGGGAACACCATCCGTGCCCCTGTCGAAACTGGTCCCGCCGAGGACTGACGACCGACAGTCTCCTTTTTTCGCGTGTTGTAGCCCGAACGTGACCGATATCACCGAGAAGACCGAACGGTACGAGGCGTTGCTCGCGGAGGCACTCGACGAGGCGACAGTCGCCACACCAGCAGAGACACCACTCGCGACAGCGGCCGACGACTGCACCGAGATGGCCCGGTCGTACCTGGCTGACGGTCGCCACTTTCGGGACGAGGGTGACCTGGTGAACGCGCTCGCGGCCTTCTCATACGGCCACGCCTGGCTCGACGCCGGCGCCCGGTTCGGGCTCCTGTCGGTTCCCCGCGAGGGAGAGCTGTTCACGGTCTGAGCCGCTGTCGCCCGAGGCCGGTGTACCGACGGCGCACGGCCGACGGCTCACGCACGGCCGGTGCACGGCCGACCGCTCACTCCTCGGAGCGCGGGTCGGCGTGCTCCCGGACGTACGCGAGGAGCTGGTCGGGGCTCGTCTCGACACCCTGTCGGTGAAAGAAGTTGGCGACGTTGCGACAGTCCCGCTCCAGAAATTCGTCACTGTTCGGGTGATGGACCGTCACCGCCTGGCCGAGGTCGATAACGTACAGCTGTGAGGCCTCGACGACGACGTTGTACTCGGAGAGGTCACCGTGGACCAGGCCGGCGTCGTAGAGCCGGCGGACGTACTCTCGGAGCACCTCGTAGGCGGTGTCGGGGTTCTCGACGGTAACCTCGCCGAGCCGTCTCGCCCGACCCTCGGCGGTCCCGAGGTACTCCATCACGAGGACGTTTCGCTCGACGGCGACCGGTGTCGGAACCCGCACCCCGGCCCGACGTGCCCGGTCGAGGTTGGCAAACTCCGCACGGACCCACGCCAGCACGATCGACTTCTTGTCCCCGCCGATCGACTCGAACCGGGGGTCACCCTCCATGTACTCGCCCATGTCGCGAAAGTCAGAGGCGTTTATGCGGTAGATCTTCACCGCGACAGTCTGGTCGCCGGCGAGTGCGGTGTAGACGTTCGCCTCCTTTCCCGTCGAGATGGGGCCGCCAAACGCGTCGATGTGGCCGTCCTGGACGAGTTTGTACAGCGCCGCGAACGTCGCGTCGTCGAACACGGAGGCCTCGACCTTGAACTGGTCTGCGTCGGTGATACGGTCGCGAAACTGGCTGAACTCCCGGTCGCGCTCCCGGGCGATACGGTCTGCCTCGGTGTCGGTGTAGTCGATCTCCTCCCACTCGTCGCCCGGTGCGGTCTCGTCGGTGTCGAGCAGCCCGTACTCGCCGTCCATCTACCACCGGTAGTGTATCCAGCCTTGAAAATCGTGGGTCTCGGCAGTGGTCAGTCGGCCCAGTAGAACCGGGGTGCGAGCAGCAAGTACGCGAGCGCACACACGAAGAGTGCACGCGGAAACAGCCGTTCGAGCGCCGTCGGGGTGAGGATAGCTCCCATCTGGACGGCACCGAGCACGAGCTCGTCGCGGTCGAGCAGCTTGGGGTACGGCACCGGCGCGAGCATCAGTACCGACAGCACGACTGTCCCGGCGAGCACCGCCGGAACCGCCGTCAGGCCGGCCAGATACGCGACAACGAGAATCGAGGACGCGAGCGTGTTCTGGATGCCGGGGCGGGTCTCGTCCTCGCCGACGTAGACGGTGTACAGCGCGGTCCGGACGAGCGAGAACACGACGAACCCGGCCGCGACGACAGCCGCGACGGCGACCGGGCCCGGGTCCGCCGACAGTGTCAGACCGGTATCGTGCCACTCCTCACTAGCCAAGACGAACACGAACGCCGCCGGGGCGGTTCCAAAGGAGACGATGTCGGCCATCGAGTCGAGGTACGGCCCGACGCGGGTGCTCCCGAACCGGCGGGCGATCACGCCGTCGAGACCGTCCGCGACTGCCGCCAGGAGAACGAGTTGTGCCACCAGACGGACCTCGCCGAGTACTGCCGCCGCGAGCGCCAACACTCCGATTCCCGCGTTCACCAGCGTCATCGCGTCCGCCCAGCCGAGTCTATCGGCCACCTGCAGCGACATACGCGACCGTCGGCGAGCGGGTACAAGAAGGGCGCGGATTCACTCGCGTCCGGCGGTCCGCGGGTCGTCGACAGGAGGGCTCGTCGTGCTGTCGGGTCAGACCGGTTCGGAGACGGTGCTGTCGGGCACGTCCTCGCCGACACACCCTGGGGGTCACTCGGCTCGACGATGCGTTCATACGCGTCGGACGGCTACGCCCGGACGTGACATCGACAGCGGACCAGCCGGAGATTCCGGTACACGAGGGACAGGAGGCCATCGAACAGGCCTACGCGGAGGCGGAGCGCGAGGGTGTCCCGTTCGTCGCGATCGAGCGCTACGAGAACGGGTACGCGTTCACCTACGACCTGCTCCCGGCGGGGAGACGGCTCACCCCCGCCATCCTGGCGGAGGTAAAGACCAGACTCACCAGTGAACTCGAGGACATCGTCGGTGACGGCGAACTGGCGACCGCCGAGGTGGGCAAGTCGGTCAGCGACTCGCTGGGTCACGTCTCCGTGTTGGCCTCCGAGGCCGCGGCCCGTCGGGTCGCTCACGCCGTCGCGCCGGTCGTACTCGACCAGACAAACTGGACCGAGGCGTGACCCGGTTCACTCCGGGTGCTCGTGGTCGGCCCCGAACTCGGGTGTCTCCTCGTCCGGACCGGCGCGGGCACGGTCCCGTGCGGTCACGTAGATACCGACGAGAACGACCACACCCCCGACAACGGTGAACGCGGTGGGGGACTCGGCGAGCAACACCGCGGCGAGCACGGTCGCACCGACAGGCTCCCCGAGCAGCGAAACCGACACCACACTCGACTCCAGGTGTGCGAGTGTCCAGTTGAGCACCGTGTGACCGAGCAGCCCCGGTCCGACCGCGAGACCGGCGAAGATGAGCCACTCCCGGGCCGGGTACGCAACCAGGGGGCCACCCTGGAGAACGGCGATACCGAACAGACAGACCGTGCAGACGCTGTAGACGATAACGACGTACGGGACGAGCGCGATCCGCTGGCGCAGTGACCGCCCGGCGAGCACGTAGCCGGCGGCCATCACCGCACCCACCACGGCGAGTGTGTTCCCGAGCAACGGGTCCGGCCCGCCGAGGTCCCCGAACAGGTCACCGGCCGACATCACCGCCATCCCGAGAACCGCCACGACGATGCCCGCGATCATGTGACGGCTGAGACGCTCGCGCAACAGGAGCCAGGCACCCACCGCCACGAACAACGGCTGTGACTGTACAAGCGTGACACTCGCGGCGACACTCGTCCAGGCCAGACTCTCGAACCAGGCCGCAAAGTGAACTGCCAGTGCGACACCGGCGAGGCTCGCTCCGAGCAGGTCACGCGCCCCGAGTCGGGCGAACGCCGCCTGGTAGCGCCACACCGCAACCGGCAACAACGGGAGAGTGGTGAAAAGCACCCGGTAGAACGCCGCCACCGCCGAGGGGGCGCTGCTGAGACGGACGAGAACGGCACCCGTGCTGACGGCGAGAACCGCGACCCCGAGCGCGACCAGCGGTGACACCGGCGGCGAGTCCGACACGGATACATCTGTGTCGCCCGCCGGCTTACGGTTTTCCACGACAGACCCCGGCGAGAGTGTCACGGGCGAGAGTTTATCTCCGCTCGGGGGGACTGTCCTTGTATGAGTGTCACAACGGCGGTATCGTTTCTGTTCACCGCGGTTGTCACCGGAGTGGTGGGGGTGCTCATCAGGGAGTTCGAGATGGTGGAGTTGGTCGCCGGCTACGACCCGGAGCGGGTCACCGACGACGAGGGACTGGCCCGGTTCGTCGGCACCGCCGCGCTGTTTCTGGCCGGACTGACCGCCCTCGTCGGGGTGCTCGAACTCGTCCGACCGGTCGACGGTCAGCCGGTGGTCTACGTCGTGTACGCGGTCGTGACAGTTCTGCTGGTCGGCTACATGATATACGGCGCACGGAGGGACACGTCCTGACCACGTGGGAAGGCTGCTCAGTCGTCGACAGTAGACGACCGGACCTGACCGGTCTCTGCCCCCCGCTCGACCGACACCGGTGTCCAGTGCAGGTCACTGTCGTACGCGAGCGGGGCGTCGTTCTGTGGGTCGAGCACCGTCAACGAGAGCCAGTTGTTGTCGAGGAGGGTCTGGAGGTGGTCGTTTTCCGCCAGGATATCACTCACCCGGTCGACCGGGGCGTGAACCACGACCGAGAGACGGAGCGGCTGGTGGTAGAGCTCGTCGGTGCCGCGCTTGAGTGACTGCAGGGGTAGCCCCGTCATCAGGTCGCCGCCGTTGCCCTGGTAGACGCCGACGTTGCCGACGGGGTTGT
>ERZ1034573.162-NODE-162-length-18981-cov-46.709976_pt1 | contig 18981 bp, 14 predicted proteins | sample MGYA00520641_ERZ1034573 | MGnify/ENA primary metagenome ERZ1034573 (study PRJEB33760, sample SAMEA4777724) | hypersaline lake metagenome | biome: hypersaline environment; feature: brines | place: Spain | collected 2014-08 | depth 0 m ...
CCTTCAGCAGGTGTGGAAAGCGGTACAGACTTGTAACAAACCCGCCTCCGTCCCTTCCGGCTGCGTTTACGCGCTTGTCAGAGGGGGACGAACCGTTCAACCCGGCCCTGCCCCCTCCTTCCTCAGAAACGTAGGAGGCATGCCCCCGTGAATGAAAGAGAATTTGATCCGGCGGCCCCACCTATCGCGGTGGCGTAGAGCCACGGGGCCGCCGTGGATTCGTACCGAATTCTCCGTTCCGAACCTGACGCTCCCCCAACCGATGAGAGCCGCCGTCTTCCACGAGCCGGGCGACATCCGCGTCGAGGATGTGCCCGACCCCAGCATCGAAGCGCCCACCGACGCCATCCTGCGCATCACCCGCACGGCGATCTGCGGGTCGGACCTGTGGTTCTACCGTGGGCACCGGGACTACGAGGCCGGCTGGCGCACGGGCCACGAGCCGATGGGGGTGGTTGAGGACGTGGGGAGCGAGGTGCGCTCTCTGGAGCCCGGAGACCGCGTGCTCGCGCCCTTCGCGATCAGCGACGGCACCTGTGAGTTTTGCCGGCAGGGGCTGCACACCTCCTGCGTGCACGGCAACGTCTGGGCCGCAGAACATGACGGCGCCCAGGGGGAGGCCGTCCGCGCCCCGCAGGCCGACGGAACGCTCGTCAAAATCCCCGAACGCGCAGAGGGGGACGCGTCGCTGCTCCGGGCGCTGTTCCCACTGACCGATGTGATGGGCACGGGGCACCACGCGGCCGTGTCGGCGGGCGTGGAGGCCGGCTCGACCTGTGTGGTCGTTGGCGACGGGGCCGTGGGGCTCTGTGCCGTGCTGGCCGCCCAGCGGCTCGGGGCCGAGCGCATCATTGCGATGGGCCACCACGAGGAGCGGCTCGAGAAGGCCCGCGGCTTCGGCGCAACGGACATTGTCTCTAGCCGCGGGGAAGAGGCGGTCGAGGAGGTTCGAGAAATGACGCGTGGGGGCGCACGTCACGTCATGGAGTGTGTCGGCGCGGCCTCGGCGATCGAAACGGCGATCAGCGTATGCCGGCCGGGAGGGACGATCGGCTACGTCGGGGTTCCGTTCGGGGCCGAGGACGGAGGGCTGGACATGTTCCGGCTCTTTCGGGAGAACATCACGCTTCAGGGCGGCATCGCGCCGGTGCGGGCGTACATCCCCGAGCTGATGGACGACGTCCTCGACGGGACGCTCGACCCGTCGCCCGTCTTCGACACGACCATCGGCCTGGAAGAGGTGCCCGACGGCTACGCCGCGATGGACGAGCGGGAGTCCATCAAGGTGATGGTGGAGCTGTAGCGAGGGCCCCGACGCGCCGGTTCCTCTCGGGGAGCCAGGGGTCACACCTCTGCCTGCGTCCTGCCTCCCCCGAAGTCATCAATCACGGCGATGCCCGTGCCGGCGAAGTCGCCCATCTGCTGCAGGCGATCGGCCGCCTCCGGAAGCGAGATCGTCTGCCGGACGAGCTGACGGGGGTGGAGGCGGCCCGTCTCGATCATGTTGAAGAGGGCCGGATAGCGGTGGGCCTGCAGGCCGTGTGCGCCGCGCACCTCCAGCTCGTCGGCCACCACGCGGTCGAAGGGAATGGCGGTGCGTGCGTGCTCGCCCACCAGGAGGCCGACCTGGACGTGCCGGCCGTGCGTTCGCAGGTTCGCTACGGAGTTGCGGCACGTGTCCGGGCTGCCCAGGGCGTCGAGGGAGAGGTGGGCGCCGCCCCTGGTGGCCTCGCGGACGGCGGCGGCCACGTCCTCGGTGTCGTCGGCGTTGATCGTGCGGCTGGCCCCCACCTCGTCGGCGAGCGCGAGGGCCGGATCGGCAATGTCCACCGCGACGACCCGGGCGCCGGCGGCCCGGGCAATCATGACGGCCGACAGGCCCACGCCGCCGCACCCGTGGACGGCCACCCACTCGCCGCTGCGCACCGCTCCCTGGTCGACCACGGCCCGGAAGGCGGTGGCGAAGCGGCAGCCGAGGCTCGCTCCGGTGACCGCGTCGATCGACCCCGGAAGGCGGACCAGGTTCTCGTCGGCGTAGTCGATGCCCACGTACTCGGCGAAGGCCCCCGGGGCCGAAAAGCCGGGTTGAAACTGATGGGGGCACACCTGGTGCTGGCCGGCGCGGCACTGGGCGCATGTGCCGCAGCCGCCCACGAACGGCACCGTTACGCGCTCCCCCTCAGACCACTCCTCCACACGGTCCCCGACCGCCGTCACGATCCCCACGACCTCGTGCCCCGGCACGTTCGGCGGGGTGATCATCGGGTCGTGCCCCTTCCAGCCGTGCCAGTCGCTCCGGCACACCCCACACGCAAGCACCTCCAGCACGACGCCCCGCGGCGTAGGGGTGGGCCGTGAAACCGTCCGGAGCGTCAGGGGCGCGTCAAAATCGTCGTAGACGAGGGCGTTCATGAAAACAGTGGGACACGGCAGGAAACGAGCGGTCCCCTATACGGGAGCGCCGGAGCCGTGATGCAGGCGGGGAACGACCGTTGGGGGAGGGGAGGGACAGCGAACCCCGAGACGCGCCTGGGCCAGTGGGCTGGGACGGGACGGGATACGGGGCCCGGCCGACCGCTTAGGAAAACGAAAACAGCTGCAGGGACGAGAGGTACTGGCCGATGTGGTACAGGGAGGTGGTGCTCCGGTCCCGTTCCGCAATCCACTCCCGGGCGTCCGCTGGGGCATCGGTGGGAAAGAAAAGCGGAGCGGTCTCGGCCTGCCGAAACCGCTCGTTGAGGGCCTCCATCTCGGTTCGGGCAATCAGATCATCCTCGTGGACGACCGCGACGTATTCGACGCCGGCCGCCGCCACCTCTGGCATCCACTCCCGGACCAGCCACTCTATGCTAGAGCGTTGATGGGCCGTCACATTCCGTGCATCGACGATCAGTCCAGCCACCGCACGCGACCGAACAAACTCGAGAAGCTGGTTGGCGCCGTACCGAAACTCCTCCCCCGTGGGCTGTCCCGTCCAGCGAAACCGGACCGCGTTGATTTCAGCATCAACCTCCATTGAGTACAAGCGGGATGTGCCGTGGGGTGAAGGCATGGCCGATCGGGGTCAATCTGTTCAGATGCCAGTGTGGACGGCCTCTTCCGTTGGAGCAACGGGGCAGGGACGACAAAATGCGCCCCTCGCAGTGCCGACACAAAGGGGGCAGGCACAACGAAAATAGATTTGATATACTTCAACACTAGAGTTATCGGGCACGACGCGGGAGTTTTAAACTCGGTTTTCCGGGCATCGGGGGGAGAACGGAGGACAGCCCCGGTCCCGGCGGTGGACGTGAAAAACTCCGAAACAGACACATGACGTGGAGACCCTACCCCGCTGGGTCCCGTTACTGGACAGCGCCCGGCCTGCGGGGCCGGTCCGAACCCTGGCATCAGGGGGCGGAGGCACCGATGGTGTCCGCGTAGGGTCCTGCCTCACAGATTGATTTTTTGTATGACCGACTCGCCTGTGTACTCCGCTCAAGACGCTCCCAACTCCGCCGAGGCGGAGGGGGCGACGTACCTCAAAACGTGCAGCCGGTGTGGGCAGCTGGTCCGGATGGCCCGGTCCGACGATGGGACCTGGCGTTCCCTGGAGCCGGCGGCAGAGGGCGCCTCGTCCCAGCACACCCACGAATGCGGGTCCGTCCCCAGGATCAGCCAGGACTGGAGCCTTCAGGACCTGAATCACCCACTCACCTGCCGGCTCGACTGCTGGTGGTGCGGGGAGGAAGTGTACCTGCACACCGACGGCAGCGGCCCCTTCACGCTCTTCGACAACCTGAGCTGGCCGTGGCCGACCCACGACTGCTGGCATCAGCAGCGTGACGAGCGAGACCGGGCCCTCCTGAAGCTCGAGAGCGATCTTCGGGCCGGTGGGTACCAGGGGCAGGGCCGCTTGGTCAACCTCGCGCCCTCCTCCATTCCGGACGCAATTCCCCCGAAGGGCCGCAAGAACCCGCCGGTGCTCCAGATTCGCCTCTCGAGTACGGATCACCAGATGGTGGACCGGGCCGTCCGGCAGATCACCCAGTTCGTATCCGACCGCCAGCCCCGGGCGCCGGTCGCGGTGCCCCTTCCGGTCGGCAAGAAAGCCGCCGCGGACGAGCGCCAGGGCAGGACAAACGGACCGCCGAGCCGCGACGAGTCCTTCAGCCAGCACATCCACCACCGCGCGATTGAGATGTGGACGGCGGGCCCCAAGCTGGTCGCCCAGCTCGGCCAGGTGCAGCTGCCGGAGGCCGTAGACGTCACCGTCCGGCAGGCCAAAAGTTGATCTGCGGGAAACGATCCCACCTCGCCTCAACACGCCCGGTCCGCAAAAAGTTACCGTGTGTGGACCTGGATGCCCGGCGCGGAAGAGGCACCCGGTACGTCTCCCGTTGCGCAGAGAAGGATGGACGCGCCTTGCGCCCAGTCCCCCGGTCAAGACCGAAAAAGAGGCCGGCCACGGGAAGAGGGAGGCACGCGCGCCTCAGAAGCCGCCTCGATCGAACGCCCCCGATCAACCACCCCTGCTCGGCAATGGACGTTTTTCTCGATACAGAGACCACCGGCTCGGGGCCCCAGGATGCCGTGATCGAGCTTGGCGTCGTCGCGGCCCAGGGGGAGGTGCTGATTCACACCCTCGTGGCGCCCCTGGCGCCCGTGACCCGTGGCGCCCGGCGGGTGCACGGCATCACGGATGAGGAGCTGGCGGATGCGCCCCCGTTCCCGACGGTTGCCGACCGGCTGGACACGGTCCTGGCCGATGCCGAGTGTGTGTGGACCTTCGGGCCCACCTACGACAGGCGGATGCTCCTTCAGACCGCTGCCCTGGCCGAGTGCCCCGAGACCCACCGCCGGATTCAGGACAGCACGTGGCGGGATCTGCAGCCCGACGCCACCCGCGTCCTCGGGGACGCGGAGCGGGTCGCGCTCACCGACGCGGCGAAGCGCCTGGATGTATCAATTCCGACGGAGGGGCATCACCACCGCGCCCTCTACGACGCCAAGCTTGCGCGCCGGGTTTGGACGAGCGTCCGCCGCCCCGCCTCTGGTTGAGGGCGGCCTGCGGCTCCCGTCGGCGCGGTTTGAGGCGTGCAACCAGAGCGGCCCCAATCGCTTGAACAATTGCACGACGCGGAGGCCTCTTCGCGCTCCGGCAGCGGTTCGGCACCGACGCCCTTACGACCTCAACACTGTCCTCAACAACCCCACTGAACGCCATGGCTCGAAGCGTAAACAAAGTCGTCCTGATCGGGAACCTCGGGGACGATCCGGAGCTCCGATATACCGGCAGCGGGACGGCCGTCTGCAACATGAGTCTCGCCACCAACGAGTCCTACACCAACAGCGACGGGGAGGAGGTCCAGCAGACCGAGTGGCACGACGTGGTGGCCTGGGGGCGCCTCGGAGAAGTGTGCAACGAGTACCTCGAAAGGGGCTCGCAGGTGTACTTCGAAGGGAAGATCGAGACCAACCAGTGGGAGGACCAGGACGGCAACACCCGCTACTCGACGGAAGTGAAAGCCCTGGAGGCGACATTTCTCGGGGAGGGGCCGGACGGGGCCGTTCCCGGAGGCGGACAGCCGGCGCAAGGCCAGAGTCCTGCCCCCAGCCAGCGACGCGCCGGCGGCCAGGGGGGCGCCTCGGGCGGAGGGCCGCCGAGCCAGTCCGGCGGAGATGGGCAGCCCGGTGGCGACGAGACCTTCGAGCCCGACGATGACCTCCCGTTCTAGGCGGTACGAACCGGTTTAGGGACGCGTTGGCGCTGCGAGAGACCGGCCTCTCGGGTCCTCGGTTGGCGCATCGATCTGCTTCGGGCGCGCGTTTCCCGTCCCTGTCCCGACCGCATGTGTTCGTCCGGCCGCGCCGTCCGGTGTTTCGCTTGTCGGAATCCCCTCAGTTGACGCCCGTCCATGTCCACCCCCTCCGCACCGGACACGCCCGCATTGCGGATCGGTCCGGATGTCGCACTTGCCTGTGAGGACATCGAAGCGGCGGCCCGGGACGAGCACACGAGGCTCCGAACGACCGATGCGGCCACAGAAGCCCTCGCGTCCTCGCGTGCCGCCTTGGAGCGCGCCCGGGACGCCGGACGCCCCGTCTACGGCGTGACGACCGGCCTCGGGCCGCTCGTGGACGAGACCGTGGAGTCCGACGAAGAATCGGCGTCGGCCCACGGGCCGTCCCCCGAAGGCGACCGTGGACGAAAATTGATTGCTCATCTCGGGGCCGGGGCCGGATCGTTCGCGCCGCCGCCGCTCGTTCGCGCCACGATGATCGCGCGGCTCCAGACCCTGGTGCAGGGGCACTCGGCCGTGCGGCCCGCCCTCGTGGACGAGGTGATCGAGGTGTTCGAGTCCGGCCTGATCCCAGCGGTCCCCGAAGTCGGGTCCCTGGGGGCGAGTGGCGACCTCACACCGCTCGCGCACATTGCTCGGGTCTGCACCGGGGACGGGGCCGTGGTGACGAGCGACGGCGAGCTGCTGGACGCCGCCGAGGCCCTGGAGGCGGTCGGGTGTGCTCCGTTGCGGCTGGGCCGCCGCGACGCGCTGGGGCTGGTCAACGGCACGGCCTTCATGACGGCCTACGCGGCGCATGCCGTGGCCCGCGGGCGGCGTCTGTTGGAGCGGGCCGAGGCCCTCACAGGTCTGATCTACCGACTTCTGGGGTGCTCGCGGGAGGCGCTGGATGCGGACCTGCATCGGGCCCGCGGCCACTCCGGACAAGTCCAAAGTGCCGCCGCGATTCGGGACGTGGCGATGCGGGAGGGGGCGCGTCCCTCGGAAGAACGTCCCCTTCAGGAGGTGTACTCGCTCCGCTGTGCCCCCCAAATCTTGGGGGCGGTCCGTGAGCAGCTCCGGCACGCCCGTGACCTCGTCGAGACGGAGCTGAACGGGGCCACGGACAATCCGGTGTTCGACACGGACGGGGCGGACGTGCTCCACGGGGGAAACTTCCAGGGCCAACAGGTTGCGTTCGCCGCCGACGCCCTGAACGAGGCCCTCACCCAGGCGGGTGTGCTGGCCGAGCGGCAGCTGGACGTGCTCCTGTCCCCGGACCAGAACGGCGGGGCCCCGCCGCTGCTTGCCTGGGAGCCGGGCCCCAACAGCGGATTCGGCGGCACGCAGCTTACCGCGACGGCCCTGGTGGCCGAGATGCGCAACGACGCGCAGATGGCGGCCACGTCTTCGATCCCGACGAACGGAGACAACCAGGACGTCGTCTCCATGGGCGCCCTTGCGGCCCGACGGGCACACGGCCAGACGCGCCATCTCGCGACGATTCTGTCGATCCTGGGGCTGGCCCTGACGCAGCTGACCCACCTCCGTGCGGAGGGCCGGGCCGAGGGGGCCGCGCCCGACCTGCCCGGGTGGATGCCGGCGGTCGACCCCGTCCGTGAAGACCGGGCCCTTCGGGCTGAGATCGACGACCTGACCGACCGTTGGGTGACCCCGCCCACCGCGTAGCGTCCATTTCGTACCGCGGCGAGCAGCGTGGCGGTACGTGCCCCTTGTCTCATGTCCGTGTCTCATGATTGACCGCGAGCAGCTTACCGACGAGCAGACCCGGATCGTCCAGCACGGCCGCGGGCCGGCCCTCGTGTTTGCCGTGGCGGGCGCGGGGAAGACCACGTCGCTGGTCCACCGCATCGCGCGTCTCGTGACGCAGGGGGGCGTGGCCCCGGGCAACATCCTGGCCAGTTCGTTCAGTCGGGCCACGGCGCAGGACCTGGAGGCGGGGCTGACGGAGCTCGGGCTGCCGGACGTAAACTGCCGCACGCTGCACTCGCTGGGCCGGCAGTTCCTAAAGTGGGCCGAGGCGGAGCACCACTGGTCGCGTCGGCTCGGGGACGAGGACCTGAACCCGTCCCGCCTCGGCCCGGTCCTGGCCGGCCGCGCCCTCACGCGCCTCGCCCGCGAGCGGGACGTCGACGACCACGAGCTGGACATCGATCGCGGCGAGCTGGAGGACCAGGTCAGCGCTTGGAAGGCTCAGCTCTGCTACCCCGACCTGGACGAGGCGGCCCTTCCGCCCGCGGCCCGCGAGGAGGCCCGCCAGGCCGAGCACGACAACGAGGACTTCGTCACCCTCTACCAGTACTACGAAGAAGAGCGGCGGCGGGAGGGATGGGTCACGTTCGACGACATGCTGCTGGAGGGGTGGGAGGCCCTTCTCCGGTTCGACGACCTGCGGGCACGGGCCCAGCAGGCCTACGAGCACGTCCTGATCGACGAATTCCAAGACATCAGCCGCGTCCAGTACCAGATGCTGGACGTGCTCACCGAGCCGCACCGCAACTACATGGCCGTGGGCGACGACGACCAGTGCATCTACGAGTGGCGCGGGGCGAACCCGTCGTTCATTCTGGACTTTCGGGAAGAGTACGAGGCCGACGAGTACCTCATCCGGGACACGTTTCGGTCGCAGGCCCCGCACACGGTTCTCGCCAACGCGGTCATCGCCCACAACGACCACCGGCGCGAGAAGCACCTCAACCTGACCCGCGGCTTCGGCGGCAGCACGCAGGTCCACGCCGCCGACGGGGCCGACGCCGAGGCGACCCATGTGGCCGGTGCCATCGAGTCTCAGCTCGACACGGGCCGCACCCTGCCCGAAATGGTGGTGCTCGTCCGCCAGTACGCGCAGACGCCGTCCCTCGAGCAGGTCTTCATCGACCGCGATCTGCCCTACCGGATCGTGGGAAACGTGCCCTTCTACCGCCGCCGCCCGGTCCAGGTGCTGCTCCGGCACCTGTTCTGGGGCACCCTCGAAGCGACGGTCCGCACGGCGGGTTGGTTCGACCACCGGCGCAACGCGCAGCGCTACGTCGACCGGTTCCAAAAGCTCATGCGGGAGCCGAACCGGTACGTCAGCACGGACCTCATCACGCGCCTCTGTCGGGAGGCGGTCGGCGACGAGACGTCGATCACGGACCTTCTCGCCGCCTCGATGGGGGCGATGCACGACCGGACCGCCGAGCGGGTGGAGCGCTTCCTGGACACGGCCGACCAGCTCGTGGACCGGCTCGACGAGCCGGCCCACAGGACCGTCGACTGGCTCATCAAGGCCCTCGACTACGAGGACTACCTCCGGCGCTACAGCGCCTTCGAGGAGCTGGCCGACCGGCGCATCCGGACGGCCCGGTCGCTCATCGACTTCGCGCGGGGACACCCCGACGTCCCGTCGGTCCTCCGTCGAATCAAGGAGATTTCCGTGGACCGCCCCGATCGTGGGGCCCAGGCGGACGTGCTGGAAATCCGGAGCATCCACCGGGCCAAGGGCCGCGAGTGGCCCGTCGTGTTTGTGCCGGGCTGCAACGACGGCACGATCCCCACGTCGCGCGACGACAGCGCAATGCCCCCTCCCGACGAGGACGATTCGGCGGGGGCATCCGATGATTCCGGGTCCGAGGACTCCGACGCAGACGACGCCCCGGCCGCCCGCCGGGAGGAGGAGCGTCGCCTGTTTTACGTCGCCCTCACGCGGGCGCAGGAGCAACTGCACCTGTCCTACGACCGCACCGAGCCGCCATCGCCCTTCCTGGCGGAGGCCGACGCCGAGCACCGGCTTGCCCTGTGCGACCGGGTGCGACCGGTTTTCCACCGCCCGGCCGACGACTGGGCGGCCGCGGACGTGGCCTGGCTCTGCATCGGGGCCGGGGCGTTGCGGCTCCGCCGCTACCTAACGACGTGGTGGGATCCCACAGAGGCACAGCGGCGCGCCCTGGCGGCCCACCTCGGTCGTGAAGAGGCGCTTCGGGAGGCGGCGGACGCCGAAATTGCGGCGTACGCCCGCGACCCCGGTGCCGAAGAGAAGGGAGCGCACGACGCCTCCAGCCCGACGGAGGAGGGAAGCGATGCCTCCGAGACGAACGGGCACGCTGGTCAGACGGCCGAACAAGACGCGGGCGCTCCTACGGAGGCACCGGTGGACGAGGCGACGGCCCAGCAGTTGCGGACGGCGTTCGAGGACGGTCGTGAGGTCGTCGAGGACGCCCTCAGGCGGGGCCCCGACGAGGCCGATCCTGCCAATGCTCCTGCCGAGAAGCCCGAGGGCGTCCCGGAAGACGACGCCGTGGGCGGCACCGTGGGGGAATGAAGGGCAACTGGGCCCTCGTGATGCGAGCGTTCCCCATCCCTGTTCAGAACAGCCCGCCGATTGCTGCGATCATCAGCCCACCTCCGATGGTCAGTACGGAGAGAGCATTCCAGGAGTCCGATGAACGGTCGATACGTTCCCTCACCCCCAGGGCTACGAGAAACAAGCCCGGGACCGCACCTGCGATGAAGCCCCTTCGAGACCTGCTGCGTTTCTGGACTTGCACCGCACGGACGCGCCGCGTGGGGAGAAATCGTTCCTCCTGGTCCATCCGGTGGTAGAACGTCGTGGTGTCCGGGCCCACCGTCACATCCTCGACGTGTTCGATCAGGTCTCCGTTGGCCTGCCGGATGCGCGCCCAGCGCCCGTCCAGCTGCTCGTTGACCTGCTGCAGCGTTTGGGGAGGGTCCTCCGGCAGGCGGCTTCCGGCACACCCGCCTCCCAGCATTGGGGCGATCAAGAGATGTGCGATTGGGGCGAGTCGCGTCATCGCCCTCAGGCCCCCAGGCCCCGCCCGAGCATCCAGCACACGAGCCCGGCCCGGAGCGCCCAGGCGGCCGTGCGGACCCAGTTGGTCGCGACGAGGCGGCGGTGGGCGGCGGCGTCGAAGCCCTGCGTGAGCCGCGCGTGGAGGGGCACCTGCACGAGGCCGGTGGTGGCCCAGATGACGAGCACGAGCGCCAGGCCCGCCCAGCCCATCCACGCGGGCAGGCCGGGCGGCGGGGCCCAGACGATCCACCCTGCGGTGGCGAGCTCCACCGCCATGGCGGGGCCCACGATCCAGGTGATGCGCCGCATGTGGGCCGCCTGAAACGCCTCGTAGTCGGCCGCCCGGACGTAGTGGAAGAGAGGATAGTGGACGCGCTGGACGATGAGGATCACCCCGAACATGACCAGGGTGGCCGCGGCGTGGAGGGGAAGGAGGATCATGGCAGGGGGCTCAGTCCGTGTGGTCCGCCCAGACGGCATCGGCGGCGGCCCGGCCCGCGGCGAGGGCGCCGTTGAGGGACGCGGTGCGGCGGTGGTCGCCACACACGTACAGCCCGCGGCGCCGGCGCACCGGCCGCTCGTGGGGAGACAGGAACGGCGGGGCCTGTTCGGGCAGGGCGTAGGGGAGCTGCTGCGTTTGAAGGTGGGTCCAGCCGCCCGCCTCCAGCCCGAACCAGTCGATCAACTGGGCCCGCACCGACCGCTGGAGTGCCGCCTCATCTTCCGCGGGCGTGCCCACCACCACGACGGACACGAGGGCGCGGTCGTCCGGCGCGTAGCCGGGCGCCACGTCCGAGGGCACGGCGAGGTTGTTGATGGGGCCGACGCCCTCGCCGTTGAGGACGAGAAACGGGTCGTCGAGCGGAGACCGGGGGGCATCGTAGTAGAGGCAGATGGTCGAGCGGCCCTCGGTCGGAGACACGTCGCCCACGAGCCGGTTCGCCGCCGGCGCCTCCGTCGCGACCACCACGTGGGGCGCCTCCAGGGCATTGCCGGTCGCGAGCGTCACGGTCTGCTCGTCGATCGCCTCAACGCGCGTGTTCAGCCGAACGGCCTCGTCCGGCAGGTCGCGGCGCATCTGTGCCGGAATGCGGTCGATGCCGCCGGCGGGCAGCACCGTCCGGCCCTCCGCGAACATCTTGAAGACGAACTCGAACATGCGGCTCGACGCCTGCAGGGCCCGGTCGAAGAAGATGCCGCCGAGGAAGGGCCGGAAGAAGCGGTCGATCATGACGGAGGAGAACCCCCAGCGCTCCCGGAGAACCTCGATCGTGGGGCGTTCCTCCTGCTCCATGATCGCCGAGATCGACCGGTCGGCGAGGGCCTGGCGCAGGCGCAGCACCCGCAGCTTGTCGGCCAGCGTGCCGATGCGCGCCAGGACGGTGCGCGGGGCGTCCCACGGGTGCCGGCGGGGGTCCGCAACGCGCTGGAAGCGGCCGTTGTAGCGCACCAGGGCGCCGTCGTGGAAGGGGTGGAGGTCGAGCGCGTCGTAGTCCAGTTCGCGCTGCGTCTCGGGGTAGGCCGTGAGCAGCACCTGAAAGCCGCGGTCGAGCCGAAAGCCGTCGACCGTGTCGGTCCGGACGCGCCCGCCCACCCGGTCGGTGGCCTCCACCACCTGCACGGTGAGGCCGCGCTCGTGGAGGTGGCGCGCACAGTTCAGGCCGGCCAGCCCGGCCCCGATCACGAGAACGTCGGGGGTCGCCATGAGGGAGCAAGGGTGCGTGGGAAAAATACGGAGCATAAGCAACGTCCCACCGGCCCTTCCGTTCGAGCGAAATCCCGAACGAACGCGGCGATCCACATCGTCTTCCTACATCTCTTCGAATTAGCCCTCGTCTCCTATGCCTGCCGTCCGCCCCGACGCCTCGGTGCAGATCGATTCCCTCCATGCCGACCTCGACGCCCGCCTCTCGGCGCTCCGGGAGGACCCGACCCCCGTCGACCGGTCGCGAGACCGGGTGGAAGATGCGCTGGGCGACGGGGAGGCGCACTACGGCATCAACACCGGCTTCGGGGCGCTCGCGCAGAAGCGCGTGCCGGAGGACGACCTGGAGACGCTCCAGCGCAACCTCGTCTTCAGCCACGCCGTGGGGGTGGGCGACCTCGTGCCGAAGGCCCTCAGCCGCCTCATCCTCCACCTCAAGATCCACGCGCTGGGCCTGGGCCACTCCGGCGTCTCCCGTGAGACGTTCGACCGGCTGCTCCTGTTTGCGGAGCGGGATCTCGTCCCGGCGATCCCGAGCCGGGGCAGCGTCGGGGCGTCGGGGGACCTCGCGCCGCTGGCCCACCTGGCGCTGCCGCTGCTGGGCGAGGGGCGCTTCTGGACGGAGGACGGGAGCGACGTGCGCCCGGCGGGGGCCGTCCTCGACGAGCACGACCTCGCGCCGATCACGCTGCGGCCGAAAGACGGGCTTGCCCTCATCAACGGCACCCAGCAAATGAGCGGGTACGGGGCCCACGTGCTCCACGAGGCCCATCGGCTCGTCAAAATCGCCGACCTGCTGTCGGCCATGAGCCTGGAGGCGCTGCAGGGCAGCATCAAGCCGTTCGACGAGCGGGTGCACGACGTCCGGCCGCACCCTGGGGCGCAGCAGGTGGCCGCCAACGTGCGCACCCTGCTCACGGACAGCGAGATCCTGGAGTCGCATCGCAACTGCGGCAAAGTGCAGGACCCGTACTGCCTCCGCTGCGTGCCGCAGGTACACGGCGCAAGCCGCGATGCGCTCCGTCACGCGACCGACATGGTGGAGCGCGAAGTCAATAGCGTGACGGACAACCCGCTCGTCTTTGAGGACGGCGACGTGATCAGTGCCGGCAACTTCCACGGCCAGCCGCTCGCCCTGGCGCTCGATTATGCGGGGGTCGCCCTGGCCGAGCTCGCCAGCATCTCCGAGCGCCGCATCTACCTGCTGCTGGAGGGGCACGACGGCCTTCCGGAGCTCCTGATGGAGGACACGGGCCTCAACTCGGGCTACATGATGCCGCAGTATACCGCCGCCGCGCTCGTGTCGGAGAACAAGAGCCTCGCCCACCCGGCGTCCGTCGACTCCATCCCCACGAGCCTCGGGCAGGAGGACCACGTGAGCATGGGCAGCGTGGGGGCCGTGCAGCTGCTCGACATCCTAGAAAACGTGGAGCGCGTGCTCGCCATCGAGCTGCTCACCGCGGCACAGGCCCTCGACTACCGCCGGCCGCTGCGCCCGGGGCGGGGCGTCGAGCGGGCCCACGAGACGGTCCGCGAGACGATTGCGCATCGGGAGGCGGACTACCTGCTGGAGGACGACATCGATCAGAGCCTCGCGTTCGTGCGGGGGGAGGAACTGCTCGGGCCCGTGGCGGACGAATTGGAGCCGCTGGGATAGTGCCCATTGCGTATCTCGTATTGCGTACGTGTCGGTGTGCAAACAGCGCTGTTCACGCAATACGCAACACGCAGGCAATGCGCAACACGCAATACGAGCGGGCGACAAACCGGCCCGATCGGGGCGTTCCTGCTCGGACTAGTCTGCTGTTCTCCCCAACACGTGCCGCAGGCCGTCCTCCAGCGCCGAGGCCCCGAAGTCGTAGCCGGTGTCCTGCAGGCGCTGCGGCACGGCGCGGGCGCTGGTGAGGAGCATCTCGTCCGCCATCTCGCCGCCGACGGTGCGCACGACGGAGGAGGGGACGTTCAGGAACGCCGGGCGATGCAGGACGTCGGCCAGGGTGTCCGTGTACGCCTGCATCGTCACCGGACGCGGCGCGGTGAGGTTGACGGGCCCCTCCAGGGCGTCGGTCCACAGGGCGTGGTAGATCCCGCCGATCACGTCGTCGAGCGTGATCCAGGGGAAGTACTGGTGGCGCCCCCCCACGCGCCCCCCGAGGCCGAGCCAGAAGGCCGGGAGCATGAGGCGGAGCGCCCCGCCGGCGGGCGTCAGGACGATCCCGGTGCGCATCTGCACGGTGCGGATGCCGGCGGCCGCGGCGGGCTCGGCGGCCGCCTCCCAGGCCTCGCAGACCTCGCCCAGAAAGCCCGCGTCGCGCGGCGCGCTTTCTTCAGTGATGCGGTCGGCCCCGTGGTCGCCGTAGTAGCCGACGGCGGAGGAGGAGACGAGCACCTCGGGCGGGTCGTCGAGCCCGGCGAGCGCCTCGGCCAGCAGCCGGGTTCCGTCCGCCCGGCTGGAGTAGATGCGCTGCTTCTTCGCGGGCGTCCAGGGGCCGAATACGTTTTCCCCCGCCAGGTGAATCACCGCGTCGATGCCCTCCAGCTTGTCGGCCTCGACCCGGTCGGTGCGCGGGTCCCACAGAATCTCGTCGGCACCGGTGGGGCCGGAGCGGGTGAGGCGCTTCACGGTGTGCCCGCCCGTGGTGAGGAAGGGCACGAGGCTCGACCCCACGAGGCCGGAGGCCCCGCTCACGGCGATCGTCAGGGACCGGTCGTCGGGATTGTACTGCTGGTGCAGCGACAGGTCGCGGCGCGTGATGCGGTGGCGGTACGCAAACTGGCGGCGCAGCTCGGCCTCCAGCCACGGCGCCGCCTGTCGGCCCAGCGCCCCGCCCGGCGGCTCGTACTCGATCCGATCCGTCAGGGTGGCGCCCCCCGTGTCGTCGTCCGCGGGCGTGAACCGGTGCGTGTGCTCCCAGTGGGAGAAGGGGCCCTGCACCTGTCGGTCGCAGAACTGCCGGCCGGGCTCCACGCCGTAGTGCTCGGCCACCCATCGCACCGCCAGCGGGCCCGGCCCGATGCGCAGCACGGCCCGGTCGCCTGCCTCGATCCCCTCGAACGATTGGAGCCGCACCGGGGCCCACGGGGGCGTCAGGCGCTCGAAGGCCCCGGGGCGGCTGTGCCAGGTGAACAGGGCGTCGGCGGACGCGCCGAGCGAACTGGAGGCGGTGAACGTGTGCATCGCGGCGGAGCGGCGTCGACGAAGAAGAGAACAGAATGCACGTAACGGACTCGTGGGTGGTGGGGGCGGTTTCGGGCCGCCGCGAGACGGTGCGGCTCTTTCTCGCTCCGCGCGCCGGCGGTTCCGGAATCCGAGCGATTCGCAACGCGAGGGCGTGATTCGTCCACAAAGCACATCGCCCGTCGAACCAAGAATCGCTCGCCGGGTAGGATTTTCTCTCCTATCCGACGCCCGTCCCATTGTGTGCCCGGCGCCCGTGGCGACGTGGGCCCCTCCAGATCCTTTCTGCCTGCTATGAGCGACCTCCCCTCCTCCTCTGGTTCCTCGTCGGAGTCCGGGACCGAGTCCGGATGGACGCCCCGAACCAAGCGCGGCGTGGCGCTCGGGGTCGTCGTGCTCGTGGTCGTCGGGCTGGCGCTGCCGAAGATGGGCGGGTCCGAGTCGTCCGACGGCGGCGGGGACGACGCGCCGATGCGCGTGGACGCGACTGCGCTCCAGCCCGGGACCGTGACCGAGCGGATCCGCACGAGCGGCACCCTGCGCGCGGACGAGTCGGTGGAGCTGACCGCAGAGACGGCGGGCAAGGTCACGGACATTCGCTTCGACGAGGGCGACCGGGTGGACGAAGGCGCACTCCTCGTGCGGATCAACGACGCGGAGCTGCAGGCCGAGAAGGACCGCCTGGAGCACCGCCTGTCGCTGGCCACCGACCGGGCGCAGCGCCAGAAGGAGCTGCTCGACGAGGGCGGCGTGAGCCAGGAGGAGTACGATGCCACAGTGAACGAGGTGGAGGTGCTCCGGGCGGAGCTGGACCTGGTGGAAGCCCGCATCGGGAAGACCCAAATCCGGGCCCCCTTCAGTGGCGTCGTGGGGCTGCGGGAGGTGAGCACGGGGGCCTACGTGTCGCCGCAGACGACCATTGCGACCCTGCAACGGACCGACCCGATCAAGCTCGATTTCTCGGTCTCCGCGCAGTACGCCGCCCGCGTGCAGACGGGCCAGTCCGTCACGTTCCGTGTGCGCGGCCTGGAGCGGACGCTGGAGGGAACCGTCTACGCCAGCAACACGCAGGTCAGCACCGACACCCGTACGCTTCGGCTGCGGGCCCGCGCCCCCAACCCCGACGGGGCGCTCCGGCCCGGCATGTTCGCCGACGTGACCGTTCCGCTCGGGCAGATGACGGACGCGATCGTCGTGCCGTCCTTCGCGGTGGTGCCCACCCTCGACGGCCAGCGCGTCTTCGTGGCCGAGAACGGCGTCGCCCAGCCCCGGAACGTGACGCTCGGGGTCCGCACCGACTCGACCGTCCAGGTCACCGACGGCCTCTCGCTCCGCGACACGGTCATCACGTCCGGCATTCAGGGCCTGCGCACCGGCCTCCCCATCCGGATCGAATCCCTCGAGTAAGAATCGCATGCGCCGGGGCGCTGAGTCCCCGGACCCCCACACCGCACGCGGTGCGTGAGACGTGAAGCGTGACGCCGTTCGATCGGACCCTTCACGGATCACGCCTCAACGCCCCTACGCCCAAACGCCCAGACGCAAAAGCGAAAATGAGCCTCTACTCCCTCAGCATCCGGCGGCCCGTCCTCTCGACGGTGTTCGCGCTGCTCATCATGATCTTCGGGGCGGTGGGGTTCTACTTTCTGGGCGTCCGCGAGTACCCGGCCGTCGACCCGCCCATCATCAGCGTGAGCACCCAGTACCGGGGCGCCAACGCCGACGTCATCGACTCGCAGATTACCGAGCCGCTGGAGGAGCAGATCAACGGCATCGACGGCATCCGCACCATCGAATCCGTCAGCCGCGAGGGGCAGTCCACCGTCACCGTCGAGTTCGACCTGGGGGCCGACCTCGAACGGGCCGCCAACGACGTCCGCGACCGCGTGAGCCGGGCTCAGCAACAGCTCCCGCCCGACGCCGAGCCGCCCAGCGTGTCGAAGTCCGACGCCAGTGCGCCGCCGATCGTGTTTCTGAACATCGAGTCGGAGACGCGGAGCCTGATGGAGCTGACCGAGATTGCGGACAAACGGTTCAAAGAACGCCTCCAGACGATTGAAGGGGTGAGCCGGGTCGACATCTGGGGCGAGAAGACCTATTCGATGCGTCTGGAGCTCGATCCGCAGAAGTTGGCGGCCTACGACCTGACGCCGCTCGACGTGCGCCAGGCGCTGGACCAGTCAAACGTCGAGTTGCCGTCGGGCCGCATTGAAGGGGAGACGATCGAGCTGACGGTGCGGACGAAGAGTCGCCTCGAGACCGTCGAGGACTTCAACTCGCTCCTCCTCAAGCAGAGCCCCGACGGGCAGACCGTTCGGCTGGAGGACGTGGGCAAGGCCGACATTGCGCCCCTCAACGAGCGGACGCTCCTGCAGCGCGACAACGTGCCGATGGTAGGGGTCGTGCTGCGGCCCCTCCCGGGGGCCAACTACATCGACATCGTGGACGAGTTTTACCGCCGGGTCGACGACATCAAGGCGGAGCTCCCGAGCGACCTGGAGCTCGGCATCGGCTTCGACAACACCGAGCCCATCCGCGACAGCATCAGCGAGGTGCAGCAGACGATCTTCATCGCGTTCCTCCTCGTGGTGCTGATCATCTTCCTCTTCCTCCGCGACTGGCGCTCCACGATCATTCCCCTCATCGTGGTGCCGATCGCGCTGACGGGGTCGTTCTTCGTGATGTACGCGATGGGCTTCTCGATCAACGTGCTCACGCTGCTCGCGCTCGTGCTGGCGATCGGGCTGGTGGTGGACGACGCGATCGTCGTGCTGGAGAACATCTACGCGAAAATCGAGGAGGGGAAGGACACGATGGTGGCGGGCCTGGAGGGCACGCGCGAGATCTTCTTCGCGGTCGTGGCCACCTCCGTGTCGCTGGTGATTATCTTCGCGCCCATCATCTTCATGGGCGGGCTCACCGGCCAGCTCTTTCAGGAGTTTGGGATGGTGATCGCCGGGGCGGTGGCCTTCTCCTCCTTCGTGGCGCTCACGCTCACGCCGATGCTGTCGACGCGCCTGCTCAAACAGCGGGACGAGAAGCCGTGGATCTACCGCAAGACGGAGCCGGTCTTCGAGTCCCTGACCGACGCCTACCGCCGCTCGCTGGAGGCGTTCATGGAGTACCGCTGGGCGGCGTTCGTCATCATGGCCGGGTGTATCGTCGTCATTACCACCTTCCACTTTACGCTGCCGCAGGAGCTGGCCCCGCTGGAGGACCGGAGCCTCGTGCGCATGAACGCGACGGCCCGCGAGGGGGCGACCTACGACTACATGAGCGGGTACGTGGACAAGATGTACGAGGCGCTGAACGAGACCGTCCCGGACGAGCACCAGCGGTCCACCATCTCGGTCACCTCGCCGGGCTTCGGGGCGGCCAGTTCGGTCAACTCGGCGTTCATGTTTACGCGCCTCGTGCCGCCTGGGGAGCGGGACGTCTCGCAGATGCAGTATGCCGACAGCCTGCAGGCGGCGCTCGGGGAGCTGGAGGGGGCGCGCACCTTCGTGTCGCAGGAGCCGACGATCTC
>ERZ1034573.163-NODE-163-length-18900-cov-107.901247_pt1 | contig 18900 bp, 15 predicted proteins | sample MGYA00520641_ERZ1034573 | MGnify/ENA primary metagenome ERZ1034573 (study PRJEB33760, sample SAMEA4777724) | hypersaline lake metagenome | biome: hypersaline environment; feature: brines | place: Spain | collected 2014-08 | depth 0 m ...
GCGAGTGGCCCAGTTCGCGGATAGCCCGGTCTCGCGCCGGGAGGTCGTCGTCCATGCGAATAGGTGGGGAGACGGCCGGTTAACGGGTCCGATCTGGACCGCCTGCGAGCCGTGATTCGCGGGCAGGAGCGGCCACGTGCCGGTCAGTCGTCGGCTCGCGGCAGCGACAGGGTGACGCGCGTGCCGCGTGGGTCGCGGTCGGCGACCGCGATCGACCCCGCAGACCGGTGGACGATCCAGTAGACTAACCAGAGCCCGAGACCGCTCCCGTGTGAGAGCGACTCGATCGCGCGGCCAGAGACGAGCACCTCGCGGTCGAGATCCGGCATCCCGGGTCCGTCGTCGGCGACGGTGACGGTCACGGCGTCCTCGGCCGGACGGTCGGCGACGCGGACGTCGACGCGTGGCGACTCCCGATCGTGGTGTGTGATCGCGTTCACGGTTAGCTCCGTGACCGCCGTCTGGATCTCGTCGGTCACGAGCGCGCGCGTCTCGGTTGGCGCGTCGACGGAGACGGTCGCCGCCGGGTGGTCGTCGTCGAGGTCGGCGGCGACCTGCCGCGCCGTCTCGGCGACGTCTATCGGCCGACGGGTCGCATCCTCGCTGAGCACGGCCGTGATCGCCCGCGACTTCTCGCTCGTCGAGAGGAGGTCGTCGGCGTGCGAGACGATGGTGGCCGCGGCCGCCGCCGACTCACCGGTCGTCTGCTCGCGGATGTCGACTGCGGTACCGCGAATCACGTTCATGTCGTTGCGGATGTTGTGGCGCAACACGTTGTCCATCACCCGAAGCTGTCGAGTCCGCTCTTCGAGGTCGGTGACGTCTCGGCAGATAGCGAGGGTGCCGGCGAGCTCGTCGTCCTCGTCGTAGTACGGGTAGCGGCTCGTGCTGAAGAACGCCTCCTTGCCGCTGTGTTCGAACGTCGGAGAGATGGCGTAGTGAGCCGGTGACTCGGTCCGGAGCACCGCTCGCTTCTGTCGTTCGATCCGCGTCGCGGTCTCGTCGTCCATGAACGCGTGTTCGTCGGCGCCGACGAGCGCCGATCCCGAGAGCCCGGCGAAGTCGACGAGCGCCTCGTTGAACAGGACGAACGCGCCGGAGCGGTCTTGTAACATGATCGGGTCGTCGAGCCGCTGGACGATGTCGCGGTGTCGCTTGAGCCGGTCCTCGAGCGCCCGCTCGTCGGTGACGTCGACCAAGACGGCGACCGTCGCGGTGACCGCGTCGTCGTCGACGATCGGCGCGACCGTCTGGTCGACGACGGCCCGCTCGCCGTCGGCCCGCCGGTGGATCACCTCACCGCGCCACGTGTCGCCCGCCTCGACCGTCTCCCAGACCCGCTCGTCGCGGCCGCCGTCTGGCGAGGTGGCCCGCAACATCGACGCGTGTTCGCCCACCGCCGCTTCGGCGGCGTACCCGGTCGTCGCCTCGAACGCGGGGTTGACGTACTCGATCGTGCCGTCTGCGTCGCCGATCCAGATCGCGTGTCCCGACGCCTCGACCGCCTCGCGAAACCGACGGAGCGCCTTCGCCCGCGAGCGCAGCTCGAGCGACTGGTCGCGGAGCCGCAACAGCGCCCGGATCCGCCACGCGAGCTCCGCCTGTCGGATCGGCAACGAGATCAGCTCGTCGACCGTCGTCGCGAAGGCGTTGTCGGCGAGCTCGCCGCGGTCGGTCTCGAGGAGGTCGGGCGTCACCTCGGAGACGAGCAGCAACACCGGCACCAGCGCGGGTGTCGCCGCCGACTTGACCGCCTCGATCGCGTCGGCGTATCGGCGCAGCCCGCCCTGATCGACGATACAGAGGTCGAAGGCGGCAGCCGTCAGCGGCTCGTCGGTGTCCGCGACCGCGTACGCGTCGTGGTCCGCGAGCCACTCACGTAACACGCGTCGGTTCCCGTCGTCGGCGACGAGCGGGTAGATGCGCGGTGGTTCCGCGGTAGACGGCACGTCGAAGGTACCCTCCCCGAGCGGCATGTCCGTGTCCTCAGCCATCGTCGTTCCAATCCGGTGTTCCCGTCAGGATGCCACGGAGCTCGGAGCGGGGTTCGCCGACGACGATGCCGTCACCCGTGATCTCGAAGAGCCGAAGGCCGGTGTCGACCGCGCTGGTCCGTCGTTTGAGCACCCCGACGACCTTCTGGAGTTCGCCGCGGTACTCGACGTGGCGGAACACGACGATGTCGTCTGCGAGGTGGCTCACGCGCTGTTCGGTCGCGTAGAAGTCGCCGGTGATCCGGTGTACCTCGTTGGTGAACAGCCCGGTGACGCCGACGTTTCGCAGGTAGCGTGCGACGGCGACGAGGGCGTCGATCGGGTCTTCGGCGTCCGCGGCGAACGCCCGCTCGAAGCCCGCGACGCCGTCGATCGTGACGAGGGTAGCGCCCTCCTCAACCCGCTGTTGGAGTCGGGCGGTGAACTCGTCGACGGTCATCTCGTCGGGGCCGACAGACTCGATCGCCACGGTACCAGCCGCACGCAGCCGACGGAGGGGGATTCCGATCGACTCGGCGCGTGCGACCATCGTTTGGGGGCTCTCCTCGAAGCTGTAGAGCACGGACTCCTCGCCGCGGCGTGCGGCCTGTGTCATGAACTGCAGTGCCGTCGTCGTCTTACCGACGCCCGTCGGGCCGCTGAGAAACGTGAGCGCGCCAGTGGTGATGCCGCCGTCGAGGAGTCCGTCGAGGCCCGCGACGCCCGAGGCCAGTTCGCCGAGCGACCGGTCGCGGTGGTGACGCTCGGGGTCGAGTCGCGGCCACACGTGCATCCCCGCGTCGTCGATCGTCACCGTGTGCGGGCCACGACGGGCCGCCGACCCGCGAAACTTCGGCACCGAGAGCGTCCGGCGGCGCTCGTCGACGTCGAGTGTGACCACGGCGTCGACGAGAAACTGGAGGTCGTCGTCCGGGACCGAATGCGCCGCCTGTGAGGTCAAGACGACCGTGGCACCGCGCGCCTTCAGGAAGTCGACGAGTCCGAGCACCTGCGTCCGGAACTGCCGCTCGTCCGGGGCGAGGTACCTGAGCTCCGTGATCGGGTCGACGAGGACGCGGTCCGGGTCGACGTCGTCGACACGCTCGCGGATCGATTCGGTGATCGGCGACCGCTCGACCTCGTCGGCGTGAAACAGGTCGTACGCGCTGTCGCCGTGGAACGCGTCGCCAGACGGCGAGAGGTCGAGGAACTCGAGGCCGTCGGTCGGCCGGTCGAATCGGTCGGCCGTCTCACGGAGGTAAGCAGTCGGCTCGCCGAGGTTGATGTACAGCCCGGTGTCGGCTGGGTCGGCCGTGAGAACGTGGAGGCCGAAGATGGTCTTGCCGGCCCCAGGAGCACCCCTGAGGAGGGTCGCAGACTCGGCCAGAAGTCCGCCGTCGAACACTCGGTCGGCGTTGGGGACGCCCGTCGAACACCGGTCGCGCTCCGTCGCCGTCGTCATGGGCGGCTCTCGCGCGGCCGCCGATATAAGCCGATCGGTCGGAGAATCGGCAGGGGGGTGCAGAGCGCCGGCGGACGGCACCCGTCAGGCGGCCGCGTTCGTGATCGCGCCTTCGAGCGTGGTTCGGTCCTGGGCACCGACGAACCGGTCGACGGGCTGTCCGTCGGCGTAGAGGACGAACGTCGGGACGCCACGCGCGCCGAGCTGTTGGGCGAGCCCCTGGTTGGCGTCGACGTCGACCTTCGCGACGACCGCGTCGGTCTCGCTCGCCAGCGCCTCGACGGTCGGCTCCATCATCTGACAGGGCCCACACCAGTCGGCGTAGCAGTCGACCAACACGACGTCGTGGTCGTCGACGAGCGTCTGTAGCGCCTCCGGTCCGGATACGTCGACCGGTTCTGTCGGTGCCTCGGTCACACCGGCGTCTCCACCGCCGTTCGCGTCGCTGCCGGCTGTACCGTCCCGTGCGTCTCCGCCTTCGAGCCGCTCGCGGAGTCGGCGGCGCTTTCGTTCGCGGATCCGTTCGCGCTCGTCGCGGGCGGCCTCGTCGCTCGCGTCTGTGTCGTCGACGTCGCTCATATCGCGATATTGTCCGTATCGAACAATATACTTTGCGGTCGGGTGGCCGACCACATATATGTCGCGGGAGCGAACGATCTGGCATGGTCGAGCCCGACGCGGTTCACATGGACGACGACGAGCGCGACGCGTTCCTCGAACGGGCGGGAACCGGCGTGATCGCCCTCGCGACGGACGACGACGACCCCCCACACGGCGTGCCGGTCTCGTACGGCTACGACCCGGTCGAGGCGGTGTTCTACTTCCGGCTCGCCGTGGGTCCGACGCGGGCGAAGGGCACCCTCGACGACCGCCCCGTCACGTTCGTCACCTACGGGGATCCGGACGACCGGTGGCGGAGCGTCGTCGCCGCCGGACGGCTCGTCTCGACGACAGACGAAGCGGTCGCCGACGACACGATCGCCGGCCTCGAACGAACCGGCCGGATACCGATCGTCGACATCTTCGGCGAGCCGACCGCGGACGTCTCGTTCGCGTTCTACCGGCTCGACCCGGACGAACTCACGGGGCGGATCGAGCGCTCGCTCGAGCCCTGAACGCCGTCCGGGTAGCCGGAGCGTCCGCTGGCCGGGCTCACACGACGCCGAGTCCGACGAACCCGACGTAGCAGGCACCGACCAACAGTCCCGAGTGGAGCAGGGCCCCGTACCGCCCGCCCGCGGCGGCGCCGGCGAACCACCCCGAAGCGAGCAGGGTCGCCTGCGCGACGACGTACAGCCGAAACCGCTCCAAGGCCGGCACCACGGAGACGGCGTCGAACGGCTCGCCGAGTACGGCCGCGATCGACGCGAGCCGACCGGCGTCCATCACCGCGACGTTGATTAGGGCGACGAGTCCCGCGACCGACAGCGCCGCCGCCCAGCCGCCGACGACGTACCGTCGCATCGCTTCCCGGAGCGCGCGCGTCTCGTGGGTGAGGCGGTCGACCTCGATCTGTAGCGTCTCGAAGACGGCGTCGATCGCCGCACCCGCGTGGAGCGCACCGGCGACGAGCCCGACCGTCCGGTCGGCGAGCGGCGTGTCGATCCGGTCGACGAACCGGTCGAGTGCAGACGTGCGAACGTCTCCGGCGGCTGGGACCCGCGGACCCGACGCATCGACTCCCCCGGTGTCACCGGTCGTGCTCATCGACAGCGCGAACGCGAGCGACGCGACGTCAGCAGAGAGCACACCGAGGTCGACCTCGCGTGCCGCCGCGGTCACCGCCGCGGGGAACGGCCGACCGATCGACGTCTGTCGTGCGACCGCGTAGACGAAGTCGGTGAGCCGGCGGTCCTTCGCGTCATCGAGCCGACGGCGGCGCGCCGCGACGAGTCCGACCGGCAGTGCGAACGCGACGTACGAGAGCAGCGCAACCGTCACCAGCGGATACCCGGCGTACGCGAGCCAGCCACCGACGAGCGTCGCAGCCGGGGCCGCCACGACCGTCGTGCTCGCGGGGTTCGAGAGCGCGGTCGTCACCGACCCACGGGTCCCGGAGGGACGGCGGTAGCTCGGGTGTGACCCGGTCGGTCTGAGCGCGCTCGTCGCCGCGACGCCTGCGATGCCGACGGCGAGGAGGACGCAGACGGAGAGGTACACCGCCACCGCGCGCGGCGAGACGGTCCCGACCGGCGTCTCCACCGGGCGCGAGAGCGCCGGGACGAACGCGCTGGCGACGGTCACCGCGACGACGAGCAGCGCGGGCACGACCAAGACGAACACGAAGAGCTCGGCGACGGGTTGCAGGTACCGCCGAGCCCGCGTCTGTGCGTGCTCTTGTCGGTGTGAGAGGAGACGGCTCTCCGTCCGGAGGAACCTCGCCAGCGCGTCGTCGCCCTGTGAGAGGTGGTGGCGAAACTTCAGGAGAAACGGCGCGAGCAGGTCGCGCGAGGGCGTGTCGCGCGCGACTCGTCTGAGCCCCGCGTCGAGGCTCCCCGTGAGCCGTGCCGCGTTGAGCGCCTTTCGAAACGAGACCGCCGTCCCGCCGTACGCCTCGTTGCCGGCGACTCGTGCGATCATCGTCCGCGCGTCGTCACTGCCCGCGGCGAGGACGTCGAGGTACCGAACCGCGCCCGGGAGCGTCCGCTCGATGCGCGTGCGCCGCGCGGCGACGAGCCAGCGCAGGTAGTGCCCGCCGAGCGCAACGGTGGCGCGTTTAGTCGTCGCGCCCGCGACGACGGTCAGCGCGACGACGATCGACGACGGCGAGAGGACGAGCGGCGCGAACGCCGCGTGGCTGGCGAACGTCCGGGTGACCCGACCCGCGATCGTCGGCGCTACCGTCGAGGCGAAGACGAACGCCGGTGGGAGAGCGAGCAGACACGCGACCCACGAGAGCGCGTACAGCCGCGCGACGAAGGTGCCGAACGAGGTGGACGCGGGCGCCCCGCGATACCGGACTCGGTCGCCGTCGTGTCGACGGTCGTCGGCGTGCCGAGCGAACAGCGCGTACGCCGCCTCGTCGAGACGACCGAGCGGTCCTGGCCGAGACGATCGATCGGGTGCCCCGATAGGCTCTGTGAGGCCAGCGCGCGTCTGGTGGACCGCGGAGCCGGCGGCGTCCACCGCCGGGTCGCCGTGACCGGGCGCGTCGTCCGCGGTGGTCGGGACGGTCTCGTTCACGGGCTCCCTCCCGGGGTGTCGTCGCCGGACTCGGTGGGTCGATCGGCTGCGTCCGGTCGTGGACTCGTCTCGGGGCGCGCCGTGGTCACCGCACCGGGATCCTCGCCCGCCGCGGCGCGGTCGCTGCGAAGCGAGCGCGCGACGCGCTCGACCGTCGCGGCCTCGTCGGCCCTGAGATCCGCGAGGAACTCGAACAGCTCGGTGAAGTCGTCGACGCCGTCGCGGACGAGGTACCGCACGTAACGGTGTTTGGTGTGAAACTCGGTCTCGACTGCGGCGACGTCCCGGTCGGTTCGGTCCGCCAGCCGAGCGAGCGCGCGTACCCCCCGCCCCGCGTCGGTGCCCGACGACTCGTCGGTCGGCAGCCCCGTCGTCTGGACCGCGCCGTCCGGATCCCGCCACGCGACCGTGTTGTAGTGGACCGTCACGCTGGGTCGCTCGACGACGCCGGCACCGCCGTGTTTTGGATTTCCGGTTCGGCTCGTTCGGGCGGCCGGATCGAGCGCCTCGTACTCCGCCGGAGCGAGCGGCTCGACGGCCTGCGTGACGTATCGGTCGCTACCGACCTGTCGCAAGAAGACGACGAGGTCGACCTCACAAAAGAGGTACGGCGGGAGTCCTCGCTCGATGGCGCGGTTGACGAGCGTGTCGACGTCCGTCGCGTGTGTGGTACCGACCACCCCGTGGCCCGCGTTTACCGTCTCGGCGAAGGTTTCGAAGCTAGCCGGGGTATTTATCTCCGCGATGACCTCGACGTCCGGGTTGAGGTAGTTCGCCTCCGTCATCAGCGCGGCCATGTGCACCGACTTGTACTCGTGTTCGTGGTCGCGCGTCGTGAGCGCGACGCCAGTCTCGTGGGGCAGTCGAACCTCACGGGACCCCTCGTCGATGGAGATGGGCCGGTCGTCGAAGGGGATGAACGGCATACACGCGTTCATCAGCGTCGTCTTGCCGGCCCCGGTCGGTCCCGCAAAGAGGACCACACCGTGATGTTCGTACAGCATCCACAACAAGGTGACGAGCGGAGTGGACAGCGCGTTCTGGCGGACGAGATCGACCGGTGTCAACGGATCGGCCGCCTGCTTGCGGATCGAGACGTGCGGGCCGTCTGCGGAGATGGCGGGTAGTGCGACCGCACAACGGACCGTCTCTGGAACGGCGTCGAGCTCGAGGTTCACCTTCGCCGAGGGGACCGCGGGGGTGAGTTCGACCCCGTCGCGAGCCGCCAGGCGGGTGACGACGTTGACGAACGACGCCTCGTCGTCGAACCGGAGGTTGGTCGGGACCCGACCGGCACCGCCGAGCGGGTCGACGCCGGTAGCACGCGGCGACTGCCCCTCGTCGGCGTCTAAGAGCGCCGGGCGCGGGACGACCTTCACGCGCTCGCCCACCCGGTTTGCCTCGATGTCCTCGAGGTGGGGATCGCGAATCGGAACGGTGAGGACCCCCTCGCCGACGAAGTCGCGCACGACGTAGTACACGAGGTCGTCGATCCGGTCGGCGGGGGCGGGTGGACCACGCGTCGGCGGTCGCGGGCGTCGGCCCGGCACCAGACGGCGGAGCCGACTCGCCGCGCGGTCGAGCAGCCCCCGGGGATGACGTTCCGTGAGCCGTCGCGAGAGGTACCGCCGAGCGTGGTCGGCCACGAATCGGCCGTGGTCGTCGATCACGTGGTCGACGGGCGTCTCCCAGATGCGTCGTTTACACTCGCGTATCAGCGACTCGTCGCCCGGGAGCAGGTCGGGCTCGAGTGCGGCGTACTTGATCTCGAACGCGTCGGAGCCGAGCAGCCGCTCCCGGTACACGACGACGTCGACGCTGAAGCCCGCGAACGCGACGGTGTATCGGGCCAGGCGCTCGCCGGCGACTCGTTCGATGAAGGGCGCGTCCGCGCCGACGCCGGTCTCGAGCGGGGCGAACGCGTCGGTGTGTACGATGAGTTCCTCGTCGTCACCGACGTCGGCGACCGCGATCCGGTCGTCTAACGCGATCGGCGTGAGGTCACCGAACAGCCGGAGCGCGCGGAGCGCGTGGTAATCGAGTCGTCGTCGCGCCGCATCGCTCACCGCGAGGAGCCGGTCGAGCACCCGGGCGTACTTCGGCTCGAAGCCGGTGGCGGCGAGCTCGATCGCACCGGCACGGGTGAGGGGACGGCGGCCGCGCGTCGACGCGAAGTGTGCACGGACCGCATCGAGGGCACGCTCGTCCGCCGGCGAGAGGTGCGGCTCTCGGACGTCGTACGCGAAGCCGCCGGTCTCGAGCGACCGAATCGTCGCCACGACGCCGGGTGCCGACTCGTACTGTGCGCGAACGTCGGGCGCGTACCAGGCGTCCGGGTCGGCCGGCGGGACGGGTGCCGGAACGGTCGCCTCCTCGTCGTCGCTGCCGCCGCCGATCCGTAGGGTTGGTCCGGGAGTCACGTCGACCTCGTCCACCCGTGATGGCTCCCGCGGGCAGCATAAACTTCGTTTCATGGTTCTGAAACCAGAACAGAGAACGAAACCGTCGGCTCATCCGGTGAGTAGCGGTCGTCCGCGAGAGTCGTGACTCACGGGAGTGGACGGTCGGCGAAAATGCGGTCGGCGACGGTGTGATTCGCGGGCCGTCTCAGCGAATGACGTCGAGTCCGTTGTTGGTCTCGACGGGGTCGGTGCCGCCGTCTTCCCAGGCGGCGCGGTCGGTGCTCCCGTTCGCCTCGGCCGCACGAGAGCCCACGTCGCCGGGGTCGCCGTTGATGCTCGCTCGCGACCGGTCCGCCTGCTTCTGGGTCGACGGGCCGAGCACCTGTGCGCTCTGGACGCCCGTCATGATCGCCATCACGCGGACTTTCCCCTTGTACTCGTCCTGGATTCTGGCGCCCCAGATCACGTTGGCGCTGGCTTCGAGCCGGTCCGTGATGTTGTTCGCGATCCCCTCGGCCTCCTTCAGCGTCAGGTCCGGGCCGCCGGTGATGTGGACGAGGCCGCCAGAGGCGCCGCGGTAGTCGACGTCGAGGAGCGGGTGGTTCATCGCGTCGTTGACCACCTCCTGGGTCTTGTTTTTGTCCTGGGTCTCGCCGACGAGCATGACCGCCACGCCGCCCTGGTTCATGATCGTCGACATGTCGGCGTAGTCGAGGTTGATCAGACTGGGCTGGGTGATCGTCTCGGAGATGCCCTTCACCGTCTCGGCGATGATCTGGTCCATCACCGAGAACGCCTTCCCGATCGGGAGGTTCGGCACGTAATCGAGCAGGCGGTTGTTGTCGAGCACGATGATCGAGTCGGCCTCGTTCCGCAGCGACTCCAGGCCCTCTTCGGCTTTCACCGTGCGGGCGCGCTCGACGTTGAACGGCGTCGAGACCATTCCGACGACGATGGCGCCCTGTTCTTTGGCGATCTTCGAGACGACGGGTGCCGCGCCGGTACCGGTGCCGCCGCCCATCCCCGCGGTGACGAAGACGAGGTCGGCGTCGCCGAGGACCTCCTTGACCGTACCCTGGGCCATCTCGGTCGCCCGCTCGCCCATCTTCGGGTCGCCACCGGCACCGAGTCCCTGTGTGAGCGACTTACCCACGAGGATCTTGGTGTCGGCTTCCACCATCTTGAGGTGTTGTTTGTCCGTGTTGATCGCGACCGTGTCCGCGCCGTCGACGCCGATGTTGTACAGGCGGTTGACGGTGTTGTTCCCGGCGCCGCCGGCGCCGACGATGACGATTCGAGGATCCCCGAACTCGTCGTCGTCCGCGTCGGTGTCGAGCTCGCGCTTTTCCGCCTCCGCGTTTTCGAGGGCGTCTTGAACGAGATCTTGCATGGGTTACACCTTCGCCCAGCCGTGTGCGCGGCCGTGGTCGTCGCGTTCTGTGTCTTGTTCGCTCAGCATCTCACGAACGGCCGACCGGATCGCCTCGCTCCGGTTCGGGAACTCTCCCGTCTCGACCATCTGTTCCACCTCGTCTATCTGCTGTTTCGGAATGCGCAGTGTCACACGCTCCATATGTTGTATTCCCCCGGTAAGACGACGGGCCGCGTGTCTTACACGGCGTGACGCCTTCACCGGGGACATCCCCGGATCCGTCGCCAGCTGTAAGACGGTCGTCTTACACAGCGAGGACATCTGAACCTAATGATATAAATCTACCGGCGAATGTATGACGCCATCGGCCCGTACGTGTCCGGTTCGGGGCCGCTCACCGGTCGTGTAACACGTCTGCGGCGGGCGTCCGCCGACCGCAGCCGGGGCAGAACGCCCAATCCGTCCGTACCTCGTCTCCGCACTCACAGAACGCCCGGTGTGACTGTTTCTCCCCACAGTTCGGGCAGTAGACGTCGCCGTCTGGCACGTGCTCGCCACAGCCGACGCAGGCGCGTCGACCGTCGGACGACGCGCCTTGACCCGCGTCCTGCGTGCGTGTCTTACGCGCCGACGGATCCTCGGCTGGATCGTCCGCTCGGGTCACCCGCGCGTCGTCGATATCCGCTCCTGGGGCGTCGAGCGTGACGTTTACCGTCACCTCGCCGGGGGCGTGTGAGCTGGCGGTGTCCGACGGTCGAGCGACGCCGCGGGCCGCCAGCGCCGCGTCGAGGCGGTCTTCGATCAGGTCGTCGACGCGGTCGACGAGTGCGGTCTCGAGCGAGCTCGCGCCCGCGTCGTCCGCGGGGGCGTCCGCGAGGTGCGCTCGGAGGGCCTCGCGCATCACCTCGCTCTTCGAGGCGTCACACGCTTCCAGACGCTCGACGAGGTCGTCGTCGGCCCGGAAGGTGATCTTGCTCATCAAGCGTCAGATTACAGCCGATAATATAAGTAGTTTCGCTCGGTCCACCGCCCTCCATGCAGTGTGGTCACACGTCTGTCTGACGCAGATTTATACCTCCCGCGCGGGCATACGAGTGTATATGAGCAACCGAGTCGAGGACCTCGAACGACAGGTCACGGAGCTGCAGGCTGCGGTGAACGGACTCACCGAGGAGCTCGTCGAGACCAAAGAGCGTGTCCGCCAGCTCGAAGCCGACCGCACGGCGCCGGCGACCACAGCAGAGCGCCAGACCGCGTCGGACGCCCACGCCGAAGTTGTCGAACGGCAACCGGACGCCGACGAGACTCCGGCGGAAGACGCAGACGAGCCCCCGGTGGAAGACGCCGCCACAGCGCACCCGGCGAGCGACGACGCACAGGTCACCGACGGCGACGGCGTCATCGTCGCGGGTGTCGACGGCGTCGGTCCCGAGTCGGCGTCGGCCGACGGAGACGGCTCGAACGGGCGCACAGACGCCGGTGACGACGACCGCGGGTCGGAGTCAGACACATCGAGCAGCGACATCATCGTCGCGTAAGACGTCACCCCCGTCATGTACATCACCGAAGTCGTCCTCGACGGGTTCAAGAGCTTCGGGCAGACGACGCGAATTCCCTTCTACGAGGACTTCACCGTCGTCACCGGACCGAACGGGTCCGGAAAGTCGAACATCATCGACGGGGTGTTGTTCGCGCTCGGGCTGGCACGGACCAGAGGGATCCGCGCACAGAAGCTCACCGACCTCATCTACAACCCCGGTCACGACGACGACGTCGACGGACGCGGACCGAGCGAGGCTGCGGTCACCGTCGTGTTGTCGAACGAGGACGGGACCCTCGACCGGTCACACGTCGTCTCTGCGGCCGGCTCGGAGGACGTCGGTGACGTCTCCGAGATCACGATCAAACGCCGGGTCAAAGAGACGGACGAGAACTACTACTCGTACTACTACCTCAACGGGCGCTCGGTGAACCTCTCGGACATCCGCGACCTCCTCGCTGCGGCCGGGGTGACCCCAGAGGGGTACAACGTCGTCATGCAGGGTGACGTGACCGAGATAATCACCATGACGCCGTACCAGCGGCGAGGGATCGTCGACGAGATAGCGGGCGTCGCCGAGTTCGACGAGAAGAAGGAGGCCGCCTTCGACGAGCTCGACACGGTCGAAGACCGGATCGGCGAGGCCGACCTTCGCATCGAGGAGAAGCGCGGTCGGCTCGACCAGCTCGAAGCCGAACGGGAGACCGCCCTCGAGTACCAGTCGCTTCGAGAGGACGTCGAGGAGTACCGCGGGTACCGCAAGGCCTCCGAGCTCGAGGAGAAGCGCGAGGCGCTCGCAGCCGTCGACGAGGAGATGGAGTCGGCACGGGAGACGCTCGAATCGCGTCAGACCGAACTCGACACCAGACAGGGGACGCTCACGCGGCTCGAAGAGGACCTCGAAGACCTCACCCACGAGATCGAGACCAAAGGCGAGGACGAACAGATCGCGATCCGCTCGGAGATCGAGTCGCTTCGGGGCGAGCGGTCGCAACTCGAAGCACAGATCGAGACCGCTCGCGAGCGCATCGAGACGGCAGAGACCGAGCGCCGCAACGCGTTCGTCAAGATCGACCGCAAACAGGAGACGCTCGAGGAGCTCGAAGCCGAGATCCGCGAGGTGAAAGTCGAGAAGGCCTCGGTCGTCTCGGAGATCGCGACCAAACGCGCCGAGCTCTCCGACGTCGAAGCCGAGATCGACGGCGCAGACACCGAGTTCGACGACCTGAAGACCGAACTCACCGAGACGAAAGCGGCGCTCGAGTCGCTGCGCGAGAAGAAACACGAGACCCAACGCGAGAAGGATCGCCTCCTCGACGAGGCGCGGAGACGGTCGAACGCGGTCGAAGAGACGCGCGAGGAACTCGCCGACGCCGAGGAGTCGATCCCGGACCTGCGGGCGCGTCTCTCGGAGCTCCACGGCGAACTCGACAAGGCCGAAAAAAATCACGCGACCATCGAGGAGGCGCTCTCCGAGCTGTTCGCGGAGAAGGCCGAAGCGCGCGAGCGACTCGAGACGCTCGAAGCAGAAATTCGCGAGAAACAAAACGAGTACGCGACCCTGGAGGCGGCCGCGGACGAGCGGGGAGACAGCTCCTGGCCGCGGGCGGTGACCGAAGTAAAAACCGGCGGGATAGACGGTGTCCACGGGGCGGTCGGCGAGCTCGGCTCCGTCGACGGGCAGTACGCCGAGGCGTGTGAGACGGCCGCAGGCGGGCGGCTCGCGAACGTCGTCGTCGACGACGACGGCGTCGGCTCGACGTGTATCGACTACCTCAAGCGGCGGAACGCCGGCCGCGCCACGTTCTTGCCGATCACGGAGATGGACGACCGCGGGCTGCCGCGGACCCCCTCGGCGCCAGGCGTCGTCGACTTCGCGCGGAACCTCGTGACGTACGAGTCGACGTACGACCCGATCTTCTCGTACGTGTTGGGGTCGACGCTCGTCGTCGAGGACATGGCCACTGCCCGCGATCTGATGGGCGACTACCGGATGGTGACGCTCGACGGCGACCTCGTCGAGAAGTCGGGCGCGATGACCGGTGGGTCCGGAGGGGGCTCACGATACGCGTTCACGAGCACCGGCGGCGGGCGACTCGAACGGCTCGCGACCGAGATCGCGGCGCTCGAAGACGAACGACAGACGCTCCAGGCGACGATCGACGAACTCGACGCCGACATCGACGACGCCCGCGAGCGGAAGGCCGAGGCCGCAGAACGGGTCCGGTCGCTCGAAGCCGACGTCGACCGCGCAGAGCGTGACCTCGAAGAGACCACGGACCGGATCGAAGAGCTGGAGGACGACCTCGAGTCGCTGGCAGCCGCACGCGAGGACGTCGAATCCGAGATGACCGAACTCGACGAGCGGCTCTCGTCGCTCGACGAGACCATAGCCGGCCGTGAAGCCGACGTCGAGGAGCTGGAGGCCGCGCTCGAAGATTCGAAGATCCCAACGTTGTCGGCGCGAGCCGACGAGCTCCGCGAGGAGATCACAGCGCTCGAAGCGCGGACCACCGAACTCGACGGGCGACTCACCGAGGTAGAGCTCGAACAGTCGTACGCCGAAGACGCCGTCGACGACCTCCACGAGACCGTCGAGGAGGCACAGAACGCGAAGGCCGAAGCCGAGGCGGCGATCGAAGCCCACGAGGCGGCGATCGAGGAGACGGAGGCGACCCTCGAGACGAAACGCGAGGCTATCGCCGACCTCGAAGACGAGCTCGAAGAGCTCAAGTCGGAGCGTGAGTCACTGCGAGAAGAGATTCGGGCTGCAAAGCAGCGCCGCGACGAGCAGCAGTCGCTCGTTACGGAGACCGAGTCGACGCTCGAAGAGCTGACCGATCGGCGCGACCGGCTCGAGTGGGAGGTCGACGAGCTCGAGGCGCAAGTCGGCGAGTACGATCCAGACGCGGTCCCCGACCTCGACGTCGTCGAGTCGAAGATCGAGTCGCTCGAGTCGGAGATGGAGGCGCTCGAACCGGTGAACATGCTCGCGATAGACGAGTACGACGAGGCGGCCGCTGAACTCGAACAGCTCGAGGAGCGTCGTGACGTGCTCGTCGAAGAGCGTGACGGCATCGAGTCGCGCATCGAAGGGTACGAGGCGGCGAAGGAGGACGCGTTCGTGGAGACGTTCGAGTCGATCAACGGCCACTTCGAAGACATCTTCTCGCGGCTCTCTGCGGGGACCGGCGAGCTCCTCTTAGAGAACCCGGACGACCCGTTCGAGGAGGGGCTCACGATGCGGGCCCAACCCGCGGACAAGCCGGTCCAGCGGCTGGAGGCGATGAGCGGCGGAGAGAAGTCGCTCACGGCGCTCTCGTTCATCTTTGCAGTCCAGCGACACAATCCGGCCCCGTTTTATGCGCTCGACGAGGTCGACGCGTTCCTCGATGCGGTGAACGCCGAGCGGGTCGGTGAGATGATAGAGGAGCTGGCCACCGACGCGCAGTTCGTCGTGGTCGGCCACCGCTCAGCGCTGTTAGAGCGAGCCGACAGGGCGATCGGCGTCACGATGCAGGGCGACAATCGCTCTGCGGTGACCGGCATGCAGTTCGGCGAGGAGGCGAGCGCAGATGACTGACCCCGACGACGGCGTGCCGTCACTGGACCTGACGACGAAACGTGACGGCGACACGCCGGATATGGGTTCGATTGGCGGATCGGGGCGCGACGACGATGGAGACTCGAAGACAGCAGCCGACCGCGAGGAGGAACCGACGACCGAGGCGGACGAAGCGACGACCGAGGAGAACGACGCGGCGGCCGGTGGGGACGACGCGGCGACCGAGGAGGACGAAACGGCGACCGAGGAGGACGAAACGGCGACCGATGAGGAGGTCGAGCCCGTCGAGATCTTGGTCCAGCTCGCCGAGGAGGGGGCGATCGAGCCGTGGGACATCGACATCGTCCGCGTGACGGACGCGTTCTTGGCGAAACTCGACGAGGTCGACCTCCGGACGACCGGTCGGGCGCTGTTTTACGCGAGCGTCCTCCTCCGGATGAAGAGCGACGAGCTGCTCGTCGACGACACAGACGAGGAGCCGGAGCCAGAGCCGTGGGAGGTAGCGATGGAAGGCGGCGTCGAGGATCCGGCCGACCCGGGCTACGACCCGATCGACGCGCTCGAATCGGAGATGGACCGGCGGTTAGAGCGCAAGCGCGCACGCGGCACCCCGGAGACGCTGGACGAGTTGGTTCGTGACCTACGCGACGCCGAGCGCGACTCCTGGTGGAAGTCCTCACGCGAGTACGACACCACTGCCTCACCGAGCGGCTCCGACCGCGGGACACAGACGCTCGATTACCACGCGGGCGACGAGTTCCGTCGCGAGGGCGAGCCGACCGCCGGAGAGGCGACCGACCGCACCCACGACGAAGCGATCGAGACGGTCATCGACGACGTCGAAACGGCCGTGCGGCCGCACTTCGACGCCGGCCGCGCGGAGGTCTTATTCGCCGAAGTGGCTGACGCCGGCGGACGGCCGTTCATGACCTTCCTCGGGCTGTTGTTCATGGCACACCGCGGGAGCGTCGTCCTCCGACAGGACGAGCTGTTCGGCGACCTCTGGATCCGCGATCCCGCGGCGGCGACCGGCGAGTCGGAGGCCGTCGCGGATTGACCAGCGGGTCGCCACCGACAGCGCCTGACGACTACAGGTACGTCCCAACGAGCGGTTCGACACGGTCGCGGGTCGCTTCCGGGATCGCCTCCGTCGGGGTGTTTATCGTCCCCTTGAGCGCAGTGTGTGCGGCACACTCGTGATCCGCAGGGAGGGTGCGGACCGCCTCCTCAACCGCCGCCTCGATCGCCGCCTGGTTCGCCTCGGCGTTCTCGAGCACCTCGTGGAGCGTCACCTCGCTGTCGGTCTTCCAGACGTCGTAGTCGGTGACGCCCGCGATGGTGGCGTACGCGATCTCCGCCTCCCGCGCGAGCTTCGCTTCGGGGATCGCAGTCATGCCGACGAGGTCCCACCCGTGATCGCGGTAGAACGCCGACTCGGCTCGCGTCGAGTACTGTGGCCCCTCGATACAGACGTACGTCCCGCCGCGGACCACGTCGGCGTCGGTCGCCGATCGCGCGGCGGTGGTCAGGTGGTCGACGAGCGACGGGCTGTACGGTTCGGCGAAAGGCTGGTGGACGACGATGCCGTCCCCGTAAAACGAGAGCGGGCGTCGCTTCGTCCGGTCGTATATCTGGTCGGGGACGACGAGCGTACCGGGCGAAAGATCCTCGCGAAGGCTCCCGACCGCGTTCGACGCGAAGACGTGGGTCACGCCCGCGAGCTTGAGCGCGTACATGTTCGCACGGTACGGGAGGTCAGTCGGCGAGGCGCCGTGGTCGCTCCCGTGTCGAGGGAGAAACGCGACCTCGCGGCCGGTGTCGGCGAACTCGCCGATGGTGACCGCGTCGCTCGGTTCGCCGTAGGGGGTCTCGTAGGTGACCTCACGGACGTCGGACAGCGGCAGCGCCTCGTAGATACCGCTGCCACCGATGAAGCCGATGGTGCTCATACGCGTCTTCGGTGCGCTCGCCACTTAGGTGTGTGCGGCCGCACCCACTCACAACAGGAGTCGGACGGCCGCGAGCGTCAGCCCGCTCACCACGAGCAGGTGGACGAGGACGACGCCCACGGGGGCGAGACCGACCGTCTCGAGCTCCCGAAGCCGTATCGAGAGGCCGAGCCCGACGAACGCGACGAGGAAGAGTCCGTCCGAGGCGGTGCCGATCGCGGCGAGCGCGGCCGGCGAGAGGACGCCGGCGTTGGCGACGGCAGCGACGAGCAGGAAGCCGATCAGGAACTTCGGGAACTCCGCCCACAGGCGACGGGCCTCGGGGTCGGTCGCCGACCGAGCGGCGTACAGCGTCGAGTAGCCGATGGCGACGCCACCGAGGAGCGCGTTTCTCGCGAGCTTCGTCACCGTCGCCCACTGCCCCGCCTCCGGCGAGTGCGCGAACCCGGCGGCCGCGACCGGACCGGTCGAGAACATGCTCAATCCGGCCCAGACGCCGAAGGTGCGGCCACTGAGCCCGAGCCACTCGCCCGCGATCGGGAAGGCCACGAGCGTGATCGCATCGAACAGCAGGACCGTCGCGGCCGCAACGGTGAGCGTCGCCCCGCGGGCGTCGAGGACGCGACCGATGGCGACGACCGCGGACACGCCACAGACGCTCGCGCCCGCGGCCAACAACGACGGGGCGACGCCGTCGAGTCGAAACCACAGGCGCGCGACGGCCTCGGACAACGCCAGTCCGAAGCCGACCGTACAGACCACGAGCCCGAGCACGGTTGGTCCTGCGGCGACCAGTTCGTCCACCGCGACGGCCGCGCCGAGCAGGACGATCCCCGTCTCCAGTGCCAGCTTGTGGACGCCGACGCCCGGCTCGGCCGTCGTCGGGACGCCGACAGTGTTGCCGACGGCTGCGCCGACGACGACCGCGACGACGAGCGGCTGGAGTCCGGGGACGGCTCGGCCGACCAGCCAGGCGACGATGGCACCGATCGTGAGGAGCCCGACGCCGGCGACGTACGGTCGGGCGTCGGTCGCGATCGACATCAGAACACCACGGCGCTCCCGGCGACGATCACGAGTCCGAGCGCCAGCGCCTGCCACCCGCGGTCGAGGGCGCACCAGCGACGGGTGATCGGCGAGGAGGCCGGCGGCCGTCCACCGACATCGTGGTCGTCCGCACGCTCGTCGCGAGCGGTCTGGACGTCCGCGCGATCCTCGTCGGTCGCCCCGCGTCGCGTCCCCTCGGCCATACACGTGTGCTCACGCCGGGGGCGGCTTACGCGTGTCGTTCGACTCCGACGAGCGGCAGCGTCTCGTCAGCGCCCGGTTGAGCCGGCCTCGTCGTTCGTGGCCGCTCGATGGTGTCGGTAGCGTGCACGGAGCCGATCGAAGAGGACCCGTCCCGCGTCGGTCTGGAGTCGCTGCTCGGTCGTCGCGAAGAATTCGTCGAGCGC
>ERZ1034573.165-NODE-165-length-18760-cov-9.880727_pt1 | contig 18760 bp, 19 predicted proteins | sample MGYA00520641_ERZ1034573 | MGnify/ENA primary metagenome ERZ1034573 (study PRJEB33760, sample SAMEA4777724) | hypersaline lake metagenome | biome: hypersaline environment; feature: brines | place: Spain | collected 2014-08 | depth 0 m ...
ACCTCGAACTCCCCTTCGGGGAATCCTCGCCCTTCAGGGCGGGGAGGATGTCAACCATCGGGTGATTCCCCCTTGTCAGCGGCGTCCAACTATCGCCGGGGGGCAGGCTGATGCCGATTTCGGGCGGGTTCTCAACCGCAGCTGCCGAAAAACGAGATCATACGTACTGGCTAACGCGTAACGTTAGCTGGATTTGATATACGTCCGTCATACGGGCGTCACACAAATCATTATGATTGCTGGAGAAGATGTAGAACTGCGGTAGTCCAGCGAGAGCAGGCCGCCTGCGATCCTCCACATCGTCGGCGGGACGGACTATCCAGCGGCTCCAGGAGTCCCAATGAACCAATCGCGCAGCCGTACCACGTTAGGTGGATCGAAGCGTCTCACTGCACGGCGAACGGCCATCGGGATCACAGTCGTCTGTCTGATACTCTCCGCCGCGGCCCCCGTCGCTGCAAGTGCCGGTTCAGTTGCGACGTCGTCTGAACCCCAGGCAGTGAGCGAGCATGCGAGAGGACAGGTCGACACTGCCACTGCCTCGACACCGTTCCAGGCAACAGTAGACACCGACGGCGACGGTCTCACCGACGAGGAGGAACGGGCACTCGGGACCGATCCGAACAGCGTCGATACCGACGGCGACGGCCTCGGTGACAACACGGAAACGAACGGCGGAACGGCAGTTGATACCGACGACGATGGAAAAATCGATGCTCTAGACCTCGATAGCGACGGCGACGGGATTCTGGACGCTGAGGAAGGAACGAGCGAAGATGATAGTGCCTCCGGCGATCAAGACTCTGTCGTCGCGGATCCAGTGGACACCGACGGCGATGGCACGCCCGATTTCAGAGATTTAGATTCGGACGGCGACGGCATCTCGGACGCCAACGAGACCGGCGGGAATGCCGACGGTGACGACCTTCCGAACTACCGTGATCTAGACTCCGACGGTGATGGCATCTCCGACACCGACGAGGGAACCGGCGACCCCGACGGCGACGACACGCCGAACTTCTTAGACACTGACTCCGACGGTGACGGGATTAGCGATCGCACGGAGACGAACTCGACTGGGAAGCTCGTCGACACAGATGCTGATAACGTCTCGGACTTTCTCGACTCCGACTCGGACGACGACGGAATCCCCGACGCCGTCGAGGGCACGACCGATACGGACGGTGACGGCACACCGAACTTCCGTGATACGGACTCCGACGGCGACACGAAACCCGACGCGAAGGAAGGAACCGGTGACGTCGACGGTGACGGCATCGCGAACTATCTCGACGCTTCGGATACGACGGGGCCCAACGGGGACCGCGACGCGGACGGGCTCACGAACCGACAGGAGAGTATACTCGGCCTCAATGCGTCCGCGGCGGACTCCGATGGCGACGGTATTACAGACGACATCGAAACGAGGGGTGGCCAACGGATAGACACCGACGGTGACGGCACCATCGACGCCCTCGACTTGGACAGCGACGGCGACGGGCTTCTGGACAGAACTGAGGGTGCTGGTGACGCCGACGGAGACGGGCTCAGAAACTTCCGCGACCGAGATTCCGACGGAGACGGGTGTAGCGATGCGACCGAGACGACCACCGACCAAGATGGCAACGGGATTCCGTCTGTCCTCGATCCCAACGAGTTTGCGAGCGCGTGCGACGCCGCTGGTGGCGATCCGGGTGGGGGGTCAGACCCCGGCGATGGCGATGACGGCGGCGACGGCAGCGACAGCGACGACGACGATTCGGACGATGGAGGAGTTCCCGACGACGACGACGACGCCGAGCAGCGAGACTCCGATGCAGATACCGACGGCCAACCACCCACAGACGACCGGACGCCCCAATCGACCCGGACAGCGGTCCCGGCTGACGGAGACGCGACGACGGGGACTGCCGAGCGGGCAACCGCAGGGCCGCTGACTGACGGTTCACCTCCCGGAGACGGGAGAGACAGTGAACTGTCGCCCGACGAGTCACCGGATGATCAAGAAGAGAGCCCAACGGCGCTGCCACCAAGTGACGAAATAGACCCGGCGACGGCACCCGAGGCGCCTGGGTTCCCGTTGGTGGGCGCTGGTGACTCGCAGATCAGATTGTACCCCGTTTCGTTTACCATCCCGTGGTACGCTCTACTTTTGCTTCTCGCGCTCCTCGGAACGGACATAATATATCGCCTCGAGACGCGATATCAGCTACGTCTCCCGCAACTCGATTCGGACGTAATTCAACACTTGAGCAGAGGGATACCGTGGGTCGTCTGGATTCCATGCTGGGCCGTGCTTTCGACGTCTCCCGGAAGCAGAGTGCTCCGCTCGTACTACCGGCTTCGGCGGACGGTAGCCGACCGATACGGGTCCAAGACCCGTCTGAGGGGATCATTACAGCGAGCGGATATTCCGCTTTCCAAAGCAGAGCAGCGGGCCGTCCGGCGGCGATTTTGGTGGCTGAGCGTGCTGTACTTCGTTCTCGCCCTCCCGGTTGCAGTCGCCGCGGTTGCGATCACCTCGTACGTCGGTGTCGACGGACTCCTGAGACTCGCGCTGCCAACCGTCGTGCTCATCGCCACGGTGGTGATTATTTATCTTGCCCCGGTCGTCGCCTCTCGACTCGGTGTTCATTGAGAAACGCCAGCCGTCGTCTTGCAACTGTCGGGAAGAACCTGCACCGGGTGGCTGCCCCCGAACCGTCCTCGCTGACATGTCACGGGCGGAAAATCCCTGAGCGTACGTCATGAATCGTCTCGGGTCAAGCCCCGGGCATTCGCTTGACCGTCATAAACGACTACGGGTCGGGTGACCAGTGGAACTCTTGCTGTTCTCTTCGGAGACGGCACAGCTGGACTATGGCTGCGCTACGACCCTGTCGGCCGTTCCCGCGTGGCTCCCTTGGCCTCGATACGCTCGCCTGAGTCTCACATCGGACGGTCCAGCGTAGTCGTCGATCCCTGCTTCAGCGCGTGTGAGGCGTCGGCGTACGACCCAGCGTGGTTACTGTTCTGCGCGGGTGTAGCGCCGGTATCGGGTCGGCGGACCGCTCGGACCCGTTTGGGAATCTCGACGAGGTGTGATACCGGTAACGGTGTTTACTCAGTAGGCGTGATACACAGCGAGTGGCCTCCTGCCCGACAAGATGCTCCGCCAGCCATGGCTGGGAGGCGTTCATTGTACGCGTACTTCGTACGGTACGGGGCGCTGTCAAGAGCAACGTAGTGCTCTGGACAGCTATTATAAACGGTATAATATCAGAGTTCGGTAGCCACATGTGCAATGTTTGGAGAGAAGCTTAGCCGGCGGAGAGTGTTACAAATATCGGGTGGCGCATTGGGGACTGGACTGCTGTCTGCGATGGCGGCCGGACGAACTCCTGACGAAGCGCTCGCGGCCACGGCGATTGATAGCTTTGATGGCGGCGCCGCGCCGATGATCGAACCCATCGGGCGGTACGAATCCGGTCTCTTCGACGAAGGGGGTGCGGAGATCGTCGATTATCACCCACCAACGCAACGACTGTTCGTCATCAACGCGAACCTCGGCGGCGTCGACGTGCTGGACATTGCAGATCCGACGGATCCGGCGAAGATCGGTGAACTCGATGTCGCCGGTGAACTCGCCGGCGTGAGCAAGGCCAATAGCGTATCCGTTGCCACCGAAGTCATCGCGGCTGCGCTCGAGGCGGACACTCCGCAGGATCCCGGCGAGGTCGGGTTCTATGACCCCGAAACGCTCGAGTTCTTGGGCTCGGTCACGGTCGGTGCCTTGCCTGATAAGGTGACTATCACTCCCGACGAGCGGTATGCCCTCGTTGCGAACGAGGGCGAACCGAACGAGGAGTATTCCGTCGATCCCAAGGGCTCGGTCAGCATCATCGACATTGCCGATGGCGTGGCCTCGGCCAGCGTCGAAACCGCTGGCTTCGACAAGTACGATGGAATGGAAGACGAGCTACGTGACCAGGGAATCCGCATTTTCGGCCCGGACGCGAGTGCATCCCAGGACTTCGAGCCGGAGTACATCACGGTGACCGATGACTCGAAGACTGCGTGGGTTTCGTTGCAGGAGAACAACGCACTCGCAGCCGTCGATATCGAGAGCGCGGAGGTCACGGATCTCCTCCCACTCGGGTATAAAGACCACAGCCTCGCGGGCAACGAACTCGATGTCAGCAATGAGGACGGCGGGGTCAACATCCGAAACTGGCCCATCAACGGCATCCTTCAGCCGGACTCAAGCGGCGTGTACAGCGTCGGCGGCGAGACGTCCGTCGTCACGGCGAACGAGGGCGACAGCCGCGACTACGGCGGCGTCAGCGAGGAGGCGGAGGTCGGTGACCTCACGCTTGATCCGGAGGGATTCGACTTCGACGCCATCGAGGGTATCGACAGCGTCGACGAGCTTCAACAGCCCGAAAACTTGGGACCGAAAGGTGTGACGACGACGCTCGGCGACACGGACGGTGACGGGGTGTATGAAGAGATCTACGTCTTCGGCGGCCGTTCGTTCAGCATTTTCAGCGCTGACGGCGAGCAAGTGTTCGACAGCGGGAGTGATTTCGAGCAGATCACGGCCGAGCGATTCCCTGAGAACTTCAACAACGACAACAACGAGAGCGACCCAGACGGACGCAGCGACAACAAGGGCCCTGAGCCCGAAGGACTCACGCTTGGCACGGTCGGCGACCGACACTTCGCGTTCATTGGTCTAGAGCGAATCGGCGGTATCATGATGTACGAGATCACCGACCCTACCGCTCCCGTCTTCATCCAGTATATTAACGAACGGGACTTCTCTGTGGATATCGAGGCGGAGATTGAAGACGGTGACGCACCCGCGAGTGCTGCGGGCGACCTCGGCCCGGAAGGGCTGACTTTCGTGACTGCCGAGGAAAGCCCGATTGATGACCCGCTCGTCGTCGTGGGGCACGAGATTAGCGGCACAACGACAGTCTTCCGGGTGGCGACCACCGTCGTTGACCTTCCGTCGGTTGCGATCGGACACGATAAGACCGCGACCGTCGATCTGACCCTCCAGAGCGCAGTAGACGGCCTCGCAGGCAGCCGGCTGACCGTTTCGGTTGATCATCCCGACGTCGCACGGATTAGCGGGGCCAGCTATCCCGAAGCGTTCAGCCTTACCCGCACCCCGAATGTCAGCAAGGATGGAAGCTCGGTTGAGCTGGTGTTAGCCGATATCGAGGAGAGCGTTCAGCCTGGCGCAGTGGATGTCCCACTCGCGACGATCGACCTCGTGGGAACGGGTACCGGAACGACCGATCTGACAGTCGAGGTTGAGGCGTTCGACGACGAGTCGGGCAGCCCGGTCGACGTACTCGCCCACGACGGGGTGGTGGTCACCGGACCGCCGTTGACCCCGGGAAGCGAGGGCTTACCCACCGACCCCGACGGCGATGGATTCTACGAAGACATCAACGGGAACGGCCGTCTTGACTACGACGACATCGCTCTCTTGTTCAGGGAGTTCGACTCGGATGCCATCCGCCTGAACAAGGAGGCGTACGACTTCAACGAGAACGGCAAACTCGACTACGACGACATCGTCGAACTCTATCAGGACGTCCAGTAGCCAGGGCAGGTAGCCGGACGGACCGGTCCGTGTGAGACCTCCTGGCGACCTACACCCGGACCGGGTTCTGTGACGACGAGGGCTGCCTTTGGTAGTTACCTGCAGCTGCGTTATCCTCACGTCTCACTTGCCCCAGTAGTCAGCATCCATGGCAAGTTTTATATACAACTTATAACAATACATGATTGCAACATGGCACAACCCGATTCGTCCAGCCTTGCAGAGGTCTTGGACCGCGTCCTTGACAAAGGTATCGTCGTCGACACGTTCGCACGAATCTCGCTTGTCGGGATCGAGATCCTGACGGTAGAGGCACGTGTCGTCGTCGCCTCTGTCGACACGTTCCTCCACTACGCAGAGGAAATCGCGAAAATCGAACAGGCGGAACTGTCTGCGGGCGTCGAAGCGGCGCCCGAGGCCTGACGGTCGGTTGCTGACCGGATAGCCGGCCGCATAGCCTTTCGATCATCCCCCCTGCTTTCTGAATCCAACACCACCACCCATGAGCGTACGAGACAAGCTTGAGGATATGGCCGAAACCCGCAAGACGTTTGAGGATACACGAGATGAGTTCCATCGGTACACGCGTTCGTTCGCCGCCGACGTAGAGCGGAAACGCGACGTGAGCGAATTAGAAGCTGCCGCCGCCGACTTCCGTACGGACATCGGACAGACGCAAGCGTCGTTCGAAACATACGGCCGAGCGTTCCAAGCCGATGTCGACGCCCGCCGCGGCGAGATTGGACAGGTACGGGACGCATTCTCGGCCTTCGGAGACGGATTCGCGGCGGACGTGGCGGCAATCAGAGACGTGAGCGCGTTGCACGCTGCCATCAGTGAACTGCGTTCGGAGATGAACGCGACTGGAGAGGCTTTCAGGGCGTACGCGACGGAGTTCGCCGCTGACGTCGACGCGATCCGCGACGTTACCGCGCTCCTCAACGCAATCGAAGAACAACGGGCCGCATTCGCCGCCGAAGCGGAGTCTTTCACGGCATACGCCGACACGTTCGAGTCGGACGTTGTCGGTCGCGAGGCCGGCATCGACGCGGTTGCCGACGCGTTCGACGCATACACCGCGGAGTTCCACTCCGAGGATGTCCAAGACCTGCTCGACGCCATCTCTGCGCTGTGCAATGACATCGAAACGCTACAGTCGGAATTCGACGCGACGGAGGCGACTTTCGCCGCGTACGTCAGTACGTTCTACGGGGCGGCCGAAACGTCGACGGCTGAAGCTCCGGCCGGCAAGCAGGTGAGTGATGACGACGCGACCGCACCCGACGGGCCAATCGACATCCCAGTCGAGACAAACGACCCAGAGTCGGCCCCGGCGAGCGATGACGGGACCGAAACCAGTACTCCCAACGATACCAGCGGTGGCAGTTCATCGCCGACCCAAGCGGCGACGAGTACCGAGAGCGACGGCGACGGAGGCCACTCGATTGGTGATGACGAGGTCGAGCCCGAAGACGGCGTAGAATGCTTGGAATGTGGCGAGTACTATCAGGCGATCACCGACTCGCACCTGCGAACGCACGATATGACGCTCGATGAGTACCGTGACGAGTACGGCGATGACGTGCCACTCCGGCCGGAGGATAGCCAATGACGGATGGATCTCGCGACCGGAAGGTCAGAGGTGCGCAGATCCGATCATCGCGGGAAGACAAGCGGAAACGGCGCTCAACGACGCGCCACGACAAGGAACTCGATCGGTTGACCAAGCCGACTACGGCGACGACTGAGCCGGACCCTGACTCGCATCTGGAGGAGACCTTCATCCCGGACGAACAGCCGTTCGTCGAGACGGAGTCGGTCAGGCGGATCAAAGCCCGAACGCAGCGGTGGTTGGCGGCTGATCGGCCAGTCCACCTCGTCGGGCCGACAGGCTGTGGGAAAACCTCGCTTGCGATGCACATCGCCCGACAGCGCGACCGGCCGGTCGTCTGGATCAACGGGGATGCCGACCTCGCGACTAGCGACCTAATCGGGGAGTACGCCGAAACTGAACGCGTCTCGGAACGGGATAAGTACATCCACAATGTGATGAAAAGTAAGGACATCGTCCGGGATCGATGGGTGGATAACCCGCTCACGCTCGCCGTCAGGGAGGGAGCGACGCTCGTTTACAACGAGTTCTCGCGAACCAAGCCCGCCGCGAACAACGTCTTGTTGTCGGTCTTTGAGGAAGGCGTCCTCGAGTTGCCCGGGCGACGCGGTGAGGATCGCTACGTCGATGTCCACCCCGAATTTAGAGCGGTGCTCACCTCCAACTCCGTCGAGTACGCCGGTGTGCACGAGCCACAAGACGCACTGCTCGATCGGCTCGTCGGCATCTACATGGATTTCTACGACCGGGAGACTGAGCGTGAGATCGTGCGCTCGCACGTGAGCGACGTTGCGAACGACGACATCGCGTACGTCGTCGAACTGGTCGGTCAGTTGCGCGACCGACTGGATATCGACGTCGGGACGCGAGCGGCGATCATGGCGGCGGAAGGTGTGGCCGTCACTGATGCCCCCGACGACGAGGCGCTCGTTGAGGTTCTCGTCGACGTTCTCGCCTCGAAGCTTCCAGACTACGAGGCGGTCAAAGACCTGCGAAGTCAGGTAGCCAACGTCGTAAGCGATACCGAAGGCGACCTTTCTTAACGCCTCGCAACAGTTCCATGTTTATATGACCGAGCAACCGAGCGACGCTGGTAATCCGACCGATGCGAAAGGCGACCAGCCGGCAGAACGAGTCGGAGCAGCCAGAGATGGCGATGAGGCGCCGGAATCGACGCCACCGACAGAACACGACGACACCGTCGCCGATACGCCGTCGACGTTCGGCATCAGTGACGTACAGCGGAGAGCTCGGGAGGCCGCCAACGAGCTCTTAGAGCACGAATTCGAGGGAATCATCAAGGTTGAGCCCGGCGACGACCGCTGGCGAACGGTAGTCGAAGTCGTCGAGCGCCGCGCCGTCCCCGATACTCAAGACATCATCGGGCGGTATCAAATTTCGCTCGACGGTAACGGAGGTGTCACTGGCTACGAACTACTCGAACGGTACAAACGGAGTGATATGAAAGAAGAGTTCTAGGTGTCCTATTTTCGCAACAGATAGTCCTGCTTCCGCCGACAGCGAACCCGGGCGGGCTCCTCATGCGCCGACTGCAGGCCGGCGTACCGGAGACGGCGGCGGCGAGGTCCGACCGTTACGTACCAGTGCCGACGCAACTTCCCCTACCGATGTGTCCGTCCCAGCCCTACGGTCAACCACGGGCGCCGATGACTGGGGAAACGTGGGAGCTGTCAGGAGTGTGAATGTTATATTGCCCGTCTTATCACGAACGAACAACAGAAGATACATATTATACGCTGATGTGTTTGTGCCTGTAGGGCAGACAAAAACAGCCGATCGGACACCGGCCTTAGCCACACGTCGGGCGCGACGGTCCACGTTGTGGTTCATAGCAGCCAAACGCAGCGGAAAGCACGAACATGGCCCAACATCTATACACATACGGCGTCATCAAGCAAGACGATCTTGAGTTGGAGGTCGACGGGGTGGATGGCGCCGACCGGATATACACGGTCGATTACCGAACGCTCTCGGCCGTGGTTTCGGACATCGATACCACCGACCCCGACCGGACCGATCAGAACGTACAGGCACACAACGCCGTGTTACAGGAAGTGCTCCAGTACGACGGCGGTCGGTCAGTCGTACCGATGAGTTTCGGCATGGCGTTCAAAAACGCACGAACACTGAAAGGGGTGATGCGAGGCGCCAGACGTGCCCTGCGTAGCGGGCTGCAGGACATCGATGGTACGGTTGAGCTCGGGGTCAAAGTCATCGGCCCGGAAGAGCACCCAGTCCCAGAGGAAGTGCAGGTGAGCATCGCGGACCGCCTCTCTGCGGTAAGCATCGGCGAGACGGACAACGACCTCTTCAGCGACCGACTGGTACTCAACAAGTCCTATCTCGTCGAACGAGAGCAACGAGCCGCCTTCGACGAGGCGATCGACGCGATCGAAGAGGCCCATGGCGAGACGCTCCGCGTACAGTACACGGGACCGTGGGCACCGTACAATTTCGTCGACATACACATCGGTGCCGGCCAGCAAAGCGAGCGGTGACACCATGCTCATACTCGACGACCTCCTGATCAGACCGTTCGTCTCTCTGCTGGACATCCTTCACACTATGGCCCTCGATCAGACGTACGATACGAGCGCGATCCGGGACGAACTTAAGGAAAATCAGTTGCTGTACGAGATCGGTGAACGTCCGGAAGCGGAGTATCGGCGACGGAAACAGGAACTCGAACAGAAGCTCTCGATGGCAGAAGAGATACGCGAGCAGATGCGAGATCGTATCCAGGTGAAACGATAATGTCCCCTCACGACGCCCGAGATAGTGATGATCAAAAATCAAGTCCCGCTTCATCGGGATCCCTGTTGAACAGGGTGCGTACGCTACTCAGCGAACTCGCCAGTCTGGAGCGGAGTCGATCGTCTCGACAACGGGGCACTGGTGAGACAACGTACGGCGGCGTACACGTCGACTACCAGTACGACGTCTCAATCGGGTTGCGTCGGGAAACGGAGGCCGACGCGTCGGCGCGACCGGGCGCCGCTCGTGACCAACGACCGGTCGGGCCGACCGATGCAGAGGATCCCGAGACAGTCCTTGAAGTACAGCCAATCAAGGACGGATACGCTCTCACCGCGGACGTGCCTGCAGACATCGATGAAGAGCCGACCGTGGCGATCGTGCCGGAACGCGGACAGTCGCGAGTAGTGCTCAATCACGGCGACGCGTGGGGCACCTCAGTGATGATCGACGACTCCGAACTCGCGGTCGAACGGACGCGGCTGAATAACGGTGTGTTCGAGGCTCGGATATGCACTGCAGACGACGGTGACCAGAAAGAAACGAATGACCAGTAAGCAACAGCGGAAACACCAGCAGCGGGCGGACCGAGCCGTTCGAAAAGCACAGGCGAACCGCGATCGCGCTCGTAAAAAACTTCTTCAACAACGGAAGCGGCTTGCACGCCGCAGGGAACGGAACGTGGAGGCGACGGCGTCGGCCGAAGAGGATGACTCAACGTCGCTAGGAACGAATCCGACCGCCTACTCAACGGTGCCACGGCAACGATCAAATGCCGAGAACTCCGCTCGACAGTCACACTCGACAGTCCCTCTACGGCCGAAGTGCTCGACTGTGCGTCCCCGCGCTAGATTGTACGGACTCCGGCTACAGGACGAAACAGCGTCGAGAGAGGCCCCGAAGAGCGACGGGACGGCCGGGCAGTCATCTAAAACGGACGCCATGAGGGAAGCTACGGATGAGTGATCCCAAGCCAACTCGGACGCAGGGCGACCTCGCCGAGATGCTGGAGTTGGTGCTGGATAAGGGCGTGGTAATCAATGCCGATATCGCAGTGAGTATCGGTGACACCGAACTCCTCGGTGTTGAACTACGCGCAGCGATTGCGTCGTTCGAGACGGCCGCACAGTACGGTTTGGAGTTCCCAAGTGGCACGCAGACTGAGCGGGTCGAGGCCGTCGCCGACGGAGAGATGTCAGCAAGTGACGCGCCCCAGCGGACGGAGAGCCAGCCAGCGTCGGAGTCGATCCTCCACCGAGAGTCGGAACACCCTGCGACCAACCGAACTGAGGAGAGGTAACGCCATGCAACTGGAGCTCGGAGACGAGACCGACCTCCACGGCGGGCTCACGGCCCTCGTCATAACGATCGTCGAGTTGCTGATCGAAGCGCTCGAACACGAGGCCGTGCGACGGATGGAATCCAACGACCTTTCCGAGACGGAAATCGAGCGGCTCGGGCAGCGACTCAACGCCTTAGAGGACGAGCTCGACCGACTGAAAGAGCAAACCGAAATCGACGACGAGGTAACCGGACTCAAGCAACAACTCGACCACGTCGTCCACGGTGCACTCGATGAGGTCGCACACCGTCATCACTCCGTACAGCGCGCTGACCGATCATCAAGCAACGACCAATGACGAACTCCCCATCAGCGCCGGACGACGAGACACACCGCAGGTCCAGTACCGTGGAGACGAAGACCGAGCAACGGTATCTATACTGCCTCGTCGATACGTCGGCTACGAGCGAGACGGAGGTGCCAGCCAAGGGAGTCGACGACGTGTCGGTTCGCCTTGTCTCCCACAGAGAAGTCGGAGCCGTCGTACAGGACTGTGGACATCCCCTCGAAACAGAACGCCTTGACCAACTCAAACAGTGGGCGATGAGCCACCAACGCGTCGTTGATAAAGCCGGAGAGACGTTCGGGACGCCGCTTCCAGTCAGGTTCAATACGGTCCTCGAAGGTGGAGACGGCGCAGTCAGCGACTGGCTCGCGTCGCGGTATTCGCAGATACACGGCGAGCTTGCAACGCTGGCGGGCACGTGGGAGTACCGGCTTCATCTCCTATGGAATTCGACCCCGTTCGAAGAGGCCGTGACTGAAGACGACGACGAACTGCGACGACTGATCGAACGGAAGCAGCAGGCCGACTCGGGGACGGCGTTCCTCCTTGAGAAAAAGTACGAAAAGCGCCTTCGGAGCCTGCTGCAAGAGCGACGTGACGAACTACGGTCGAAGCTCTGGCGGACAGCCGAGTCGATCGCCGTCGAAGTGGCCGAGCAACCCGCGACGGCCACCTTAGAGCAACAGCCGTCCCCGGAGAGTGACAAACCAATTGGCTGCCTCGCCGTTCGCGTGCCGGCCGACGCGGAGTCGACTCTCGGTCAGCGACTGGACGAGTTTGTAGATGAGACCGGTGCGGCCGTGCGATTTACTGGGCCGTGGCCACCGTACACGTTCGTCTCTGACCTGTAGGAACAGTTTCATGGAACCAACAAAAACCGAGACGCACGCCCTCGTCGAGTTTATCGATGTCTTGTTGCGTGACGGCGCCGTCGTTCAAGCCGACATCGTTGTGACCGTCGCCGACATCCCGCTCATCGGAATCAGTTTGCGGGCGGCTATCGCCGGTATGGCAACGATGACCGAATACGGATTGTTCGATGACTGGGATCGATCACGGCGACAGCGCGCGCAGCCTCCCAATAGCGAATCGAAAATTGTCAAAGACTGAGATTACAGAGCTTCGAGGCGGAAGCCCACGATTTTAGCCATAGAACGAAGCCGATAGCCGGCGAAACAGTGATTATGTACGTCCGTGCTCAGGCCCATCCGGCGCCTACAGTGCAGATAGGCTTCGCATTATGGGCTTCGTGCCACGTCTCTGCCTGATTCGACGGAGTCACACCACTCACATTCCGAGGACTTGCTCGGAGGTCACATTAGCTGGACCGGCCGCGGGGTGTGGTCGCCCTCTGCTTAGTTGTCATCGTACTCGTGTTTCTGAGACATGTCATACCACTGAGAGCGCTAGTCACACGTATACGACTGCGCGGCGGTCAGCACAGGCACTAACTGACACACGTTGTGACTCGATCTCGGAGCAGGCGACATGGACATACTAGGGTCTCCGTCGCCGTACCGAGTAGCTAGAGTGAAGATCCATACCTCGCCGCAGCAAACGAGTGTTGATGCGGTACTGTGCCAAGTACGCGGGAGCTTCAACTAACCACTCATCGGCGGTCCGTTCGGGAGGATTGGTAAGCCGTGAGCTCTGATCGAGGACAGAGCCACTCCAAGCTAGCTGTACTTATCACACGACTGGCTGGTGCCTGTCGCAGATGGGTTAATTTTTCATCCACAAAACGCGTATGGTTGCTTGCTGGACTACTCTCGACGCGACTTTTCGACGCGACAGTTACCTACTATGGATTACAGGTCGGGATGACCGAGCTTAATCCGGTCGCCGTGTCGGTGATGAACCGCTTTGGAGCGGCGTTTGGATTACTACTTCTTTCGATATTTGTACTCCTGCTCATAGGCATCATGGGTGAGTTCGTCGTCCCCAAATTCTTCCAGTCCGAGCCTACACGGCAGCGCATGCTGACGTTCGTATACGGCGTCCCCACGATGCTCTGGCTCGGTGTCTGCATCTACAATCTCGTTCTGATTGGCGTCTTTGTGAATTGATTGTTCGTACGACTCAAGCCGTGTACGTCCCTTGTTGAGACGGCAGCCGAACGGGGCATCCGCAGGTTCCGTCCCACCGCTCGTCTGTGGGGACGGCCACTGTCTTAGACTGAGTTTTTGAAGCTCTCACAGTCGGCAGCAGACTCAATCCGACTGTACGGCTCACTCCTGCTCGGAGCGTGCGCCAAGCTACGACACCAGTGGACGAGTTCACACCACACACCTAAAATATACGCAAGGGTAAAACAATAACCCATATATGCGATAAGCAGGTATAGAACTGTATGTCAAACACAAACTCGGGTGGTGCCGAGACAGGGAGCGTCCCCCACCGCGGAGGGCGTGGTCCGAAAGTCGAACGGGTCGCAAGGGAGTACAGCTTGGACGGCCTCGGTGACGAGCTCGTCCAACGGTGGACCGGAGAAGAGGGCGAACAGTGGAGCCTCAGAGAGTTGGCCGACCTGGTAAATCAGCGCATTGTACAAGCAGCACAATCGCAAGCGGGCATTCACCTCCTCGATGGGGAAGCGGAGAACTTCTACCGATTGCTGACCGACGACGATGTCACTGCGGGTATGCGGACCGACGCCCGGCGTAGCCTTATGGAGAACGGCGTCAATGTCGACGCGCTGGAAGATGCGTTCGTATCGTATCAGTCGGTCTATAACTACCTGACGAAGCATCGTGGCGTGAGCCGCGAGGCTCAACAGTCAGCCGAGCGGACGGTAGAACGCGAGATCGAGTCAGTGCGGAAGCTCCAGGCACGTCTACAAAAAGTCACAACGGATGTCGTCGACCGATGGAAGCGAAATGACGCCGTCGATCTCAACGAGTACGACGTCGAAGTCGACGTACGCGTCACGTGTCCGGACTGCGACGTTCGGTTGACCCCGTCCGCGCTTGCCGAGGCAGCGGGGTGCGACTGTCAAGACCAAGGAGCTGGTTCGAATGAGTGAGACGATGGCACCGATACGTGACATCCTCGCCGCCCCAAAGGGCGACGCTTCCCGAGGTTCCGATGTTGCTCCGGTCACTTCCGATGGTTGGGAATCTAAGGTTTGTGACCGACGGCACTGGCAGTGCCACGCTACCGATACTCGTCCCCGGCGTGGGGTAGCGAGTTATCTGGTTGTTTTGTGTCGGTCGGCGCGGTCGGCTCACTGTTTTGATTTCGGCTCTCGCCGTGGCAAACACCGAGTCAACTGCCAGTTTTCCGCGCACATCCCCGAATATGACGCGATGGGATGTGAACCTTCGCCATGCACAGTGAAAGTAAACGAAGACGGGCGCTGTATCCCCGCGCTGAAGCGCGAGGTTTTAGCGCCCTTCACCGCAGTACATAACACACTGGAGGGCACCTAATGTCTCAACGAACGTCCGCTGCATCGGCAGCCGTCCACGTGGAGAACATCGGGGGGATTACCGAGGTCGATGTCGAACTCGCCCCCGGCACAACGCTTTTGACCGGGCATAACGCGACGAATCGGACATCGTTCCTCCGAGCAGTTATGACGGTCTGTGGAAGCGACGATGTCGCGTTAAAAAGCGACGCCGACGAAGGCTCGGTCAGCCTCGACTTCGACGGCGAGACGTATTTTCGGCGCCTCTCTCGGCAGGGGCGAGGCACAACGCTGGACGGCGAGCCGTACTTGGAGGATGCCACCGTCGCGGACCTCTTTGCGTTCTTGTTGGAGTCGAACGACGCCAGGCAGGCAGTCGTCAATCACGACAACCTCCGAGAGCTAATTATTCGGCCGATCGATACAGAGGCCATCGAGTCGCGGATTCGGGACCTACAGACGGAGCGAGATCGTCTCGACGATCGTCTCGATTCGCTGTCTGATCTCGAGGACGAGCGGCATCGTCTCGAACTTCGACGTGACGAGCTCGAAGATCGAATCGACGAACTCGAGACGCGTCGCGAGGAACTGGAGGTCAAAATAGAGGCGGCAGAATCCAGCGTCGATGCAGAACAGGAGAGTCAGCGCAAACTTGAGTCGGTGCTCGAGGATCTGCAGTCCGTCCAATCGGAGATCGAGCAGGTTCGGTTCAGGATCGAGACGGAGCGCGAGAGCATCGAATCACTCCGTGAGGAACAACAGGAGGTCAACGACACCCTCGACAGCCTCGAGCCGATCGAGACGGGTGACGATCCCTCGGTGCGCATCAGTCAGCTTCGAAGTCACATCGAGGACCTCAACGAGACAATCACCGAACTCCAGACGATCGTCCAATTCAATTCGGAGGCGCTCGAAGGCTCGCGTATCGACGTAGTTGAGGAGGCGTTCGACGCGGACGACGACGAGGCGCTCACCAATCAGCTTGTTGATACTACCGAGGTGCGCTGCTGGACGTGTGGTTCGGAAGTGGACCGCACGCGGATCGAAGAGACGACCGCACAACTCCGTGAGTTGCGAAATACCAAGCGCGAGCGTCGAGAGGAGCTTCGCTCTGAACTCGAAGAGGCGATAGAAGCACGGAACGAGCGCAAACAGCGGGCCGAACGACGTTCCGAACTTGAGAACCGGCAGGCGCGTATCGACGCCGAACTGGAACAGCGCACATCGGATATCTCCGAACTCGAAGAGAAACGCGACTCACTCATCGAGGACGCCGAGCGTCTCGAAGGCCGTGCGGAATCGCTCCGCGACCAGACACAGGCGGACCTGCTCGACAGCCACACCGAGCTCAACCAATGTGAGTTCTCGCTCGAGCAGTGCTACGACGAGCGGGCGGAGATAGACGAGGAGTTGGCCGATATCGAGTCCGAACTCTCACAACGCGAGGACATTCGCGAGCAGCGCGAGCAGGCGACCGAGGCGCTGCAGGACGCGCGGACACGGATCAAGGACATCGAGACAGCCGCTGTCGACTCCTTCAATCAGGAGATGGCCGACGTAATAGACCTGCTTGCATACGAGAATATCGAGCGCGTGTGGCTCGAACGCGTTGAACAGTCCGTCCGCAAGGGCCGCCAGACCGTCTCCGAAAGCCGTTTCGAGTTACACATCGTCCGAGAGTCCGCGGCGGGCACCGCCTATGAGGACACCATCGACCATCTGTCCGAAAGTGAACGCGAAGTAATTGGACTGGTGTTTGCCCTCGCCGGATACCTCGTCCACGAGGTGTACGAGACGGTCCCGTTCATGTTACTAGACTCCATCGAGGCGCTCGACGCCCCCCGTATCGGCCGACTCATAGACCACTTCGAGCAGTACCCAACCTTCCTGATAGTTGCCCTCCTCTCTGAAGACGCGCAAGCGCTGAAAGCCTCCTACGACCGCGTAACGTGGGACTAGCCACGGTCAAGGAGACATCAGTATTTTATTGACATTAGTACACAAAGCGACTTGGACGTGTCCGACTACCGTCAGAGTTAGTAGCCTGACCGGATTTGATCCTTCGACGGGTGGAACTTGGCTGACCGACAAAGGCATAAGCTTATGAGCAGTACACAGTAATGTAAGCCGAATCAAATGCACATATGAGCATTAAGCGCTCCCCAGTCAACGCTGATTCGAGGACGCACAGTACCAAAATTTACTGGCACGACCCCGAAAGTAGTCATTCCGTTACCGAGAGCATCATCAGTGCCGTAGAGGATTACACGACCTGGTCACGGAACGACATTGGCAAATTAGCCCGATCGCTGCCGACGAATCCAGTTAACAGGCTACTCGGCGACCACGGTGCCAGCCTCCCCAGTCTTGATGGGAAGTTTAGATTCAGATATCGTAACCTACTGGTTACCGTCGACTCCACTGGTCGGATTATACTCGGCAAACGGGACGTGAGCGACTGTAGCTGACCATCAGTTACTCACACCCCGAACACCGCCGGCTGGTGCGGTATACGTCGACCTTTTCCACCGATAGTAGCTCCTCAGCCGTCATGGATGCAAGTCGCATCGATGACGTAGGAAGCTTCACCCGCAAGAAAGCCACGAAGCGGCTGAGTAGGGGTGAACGACCCCGACCTATCGCGCTCGGGCCTACCCGACCCTCGCCTGTTGAGGTCGGGGCTTCTTGATTCTGCGTCGGAACTTGCATCCGGGGTGGCCACAGCGGTTCCAGACTTCATAGGCGACTTCCCTTCACGGGTGGTTCGGAGTGTCCCACTCCTACCAGATGGACACTCAGCCACAACCGATGGTGCGCGCTTCTTGTCGCGCTTGAACACCGCCGGAGGCGTGGCGAGCATCGCACTCCGTTTTCCGACCACAGGAGTAGTGAACCTATTGAAGCGCACGGAAAACAACCGAAGACGGCGCTGTATCGCCACTCGACTCCGCTCCCTGCGGTCGCTCCGTGGAGAGTGGTGGCATAACGACTACATTCTAATCAAATAGCCCAGTGCAGTATGTATCTGTCGTCGTCTCAGGCTAGTTGTCACTTCAAGCTAACAAGTATCAAACCAGTGATGGCTAACAAGCGAGCTGCAGACACTGAATACCTCATATATTCGGGTAAGAGAATGAGTGTGAATTTATGAGTAAAAAGGATCTAAACCCACCACACGTATGTATACTCATGAGACACCGCGTAGAGTACGATGGCTCCAAGTACAGCGAGCCAGTTGACTTCTTGCTCATTGAGGGGGAGGAGTTTTTTCCCGAAGAAGCAGCCGACCTCCCGCCGCTCGTCGAGTATATCGACCCCGACGCGCTCAACACATTATTGACGCATAATACACCTGAGGCGGCAGACGTCGTCGACTGGGCTATCGAGTTCCAGTGGGGCGAGATGCTGGTATCGATCACGTCGACTGGCGAAGTGGAGTTTGTCTACCCAGAATCGGAGGATATCGAGCCATCGCAGCTCCTCGAACAGTCGGCTAGCATCCAGTCACTCTCCGATTGAGCGGCCGTTGTAGTTGTATTCCGCCTCTTAGCGGTGAGAATTGCCTGAGTTAGGTAGTCCGCGATGCTTCCGCGGAGGGAACAATCCGAGGGCCTCTAATGACACGCCCTCAATGGTACTGTGCGCCCCGGATGCGTGGACAATATGCCCAATCCGATACCAAACAGGCGATTGACCTCCTCCCGCGCCTGAAGACGCGGGAATCCCACCACGGGATTTCAGGC
>ERZ1034573.168-NODE-168-length-18624-cov-17.517960_pt1 | contig 18624 bp, 14 predicted proteins | sample MGYA00520641_ERZ1034573 | MGnify/ENA primary metagenome ERZ1034573 (study PRJEB33760, sample SAMEA4777724) | hypersaline lake metagenome | biome: hypersaline environment; feature: brines | place: Spain | collected 2014-08 | depth 0 m ...
ACGGTCGCCCGCCGATACAGTCGGTGGATACCCGCCGAGTGGCCGTGAATCGCGTTCACGTCGTGTACCCACACGATTGTCGGGTACGGTGTTTCGTGAGCCGGCCCGTTGCCGTTCGGGGCCAGAAGCAGGTCGATGTTGGCGAGCGAGGCCCGCCGTGGGAGGATTGCTCGCTCCCATACCGCTCCGTAGAGCTGCGAGTCGACGACACAGCCCGTCGAATCCAGCGGCAGGTCCGGGAAGTGTCGCTTCACCCGGGGGTGACCAAACAGGACGACCTCGGTATCGTCTCGGGCGGCCAGTGCCCGCACCATCTGGACGGCCGCCTGTACCGCACCCCCGGGCTCCTCAACGGAGAACGTCCGAGCATTCACACCGATGCGGAGGGTATCTTCCATACATCGTGTAGCGACCAGTCCCTGTACACCCCCGGGTAACCCCGACGTACCACGCATCGTCTACCCTGAGGTGTCCCGGAGAGGTGCCGTCAGTCGCTCAGCACTACGTCGATGTCCAGTCCATACGCTGCGATGCCGTCCCCCACCCCAAGCCGACTCACTGCCTCTGCGAGTGGTTCGAGCATCGACTCCGGGAGCGCCGCCGGGTCGTGGAACGTCGCTCCCACGATGCCCTCACTCGAATCAGGCGTCGGCACATCGTACAACGTGACGGCATACAGGTCGTACTGTGTCGTCGCATCGATACTCCGGTGCTGGTATGAACAGGAGCCGACCTGTTTGCCGATTGCTCCCGCACAATCGAGTTCTTCGCTGAGTTCTCGGGCCAGCGCCTCGTGAGGTGTCTCCCCTGGTTCGACACCGCCGCCGGGGAGCGAGTGATAGATCGACCCGTCACGCCGCCGCTCGCGGGTGAGGAGTACTCGCTTGCCGAGTGTAACGAGAGCTTTTACCCCGGAGCGCCGGCGCGGTACGTTCGTCGGAATCATACCCTATTATTGCCCGTGTATGACGAGTTACCACGGTAACCTCGGGCGTACGATGGGGGGTACACTCAGGGTGACGTGCTGACCGCACCGAGGTCATACGCGATTAGTACCTGCCCATCGGGGAGTTCGACCGCGACAGCAACGACTGCATTGGCCCCACCTGCAACCGTCGGGGGCGTCACTCTGTCTGAGGCTGGCTCGATGGCCACGAGGTACCCATCATCCGGTGGCGTCTCAGGGATAGTTGCCAACGGCGCGTCGATGTAGAACCCGAAGGTGAACGACGCGAGCCTCTCGGTCGCCGTTGGAGTGAGATACATCGACTCGCCGGGGTCGAGTTGCTCGTTCACCGCGAGCGCAAACGCTCCCTGTTCGTTGTAGGAGGCTCCCGCCGCGTTCGCGGGCGTCCCGACGATTGCAACCCCCTGACCACGAGAACAAGCCCAGGCAATAGCTTGCTCCACCGACTATCGAGAACTCTCTTCGCGGCGGCGGGCACTGTGAGGACGCTATCGGTGTGTGTGTACGCTCCGTAGAGACAGACCGTGACCGTCCCGATGACGGTCAGGACGACGAACGGGACGCCGTCTGTCACCGGTACCGATGGCTTCGCACTCGCCGCTGGCGAGATACCTGCTACCCTGAACGAATACAACAGCAGGAGTGCCGTCCCCGCGGCGGTACCAGCGAGTGCCCCGAGCCGCCCGGTAAGCCCATCATCGAACAGCCCAGCAACCAGCAACGCGCCGGGCACGAACCCTGGAAGCAGGTACCACCCGTGGTTTCCGGTCAGGACGAAAATATCGACGGTGCTGACGCCCCACCAGAGCAACCGGCCGTCGGTCGTAACGCGGCGATCGTCTCCGCGGTATACCCCACACCAGATACTCCAAACGACCGCCAGAAGCAGAAAATAGATCCACGGGTCGAACTGTGCGGGGAGTTCGCGGAAGTACGGAAAGCGCATAAACGCGAATGTCGTCTCGAAACTCGTCTCCACGAGGTCTCCCGTCGCCCGCGCGAGTACCTGCTCGCGGATCAACTCATCAACCAGCGCCTCCCCGTAGCGGAGGTACGCGAGCAACACCCACGGTATCGCAATTGAGAGCGTGATACCGACGAGTTCGAGCGTCGCCTGCCAGTGTCGGACGAAGACGCGCCAGCGGACGAGGGCGAGCGGGAGAACAGCGATGACGAAACTCCCGGCGGCGAACCCCTTGATGAGTAGCGTGATGCCGGCTGCTGCCCCGACCGCCCAGAACGCACCCCGTGGACGATGATATGGACGGGACAGCCCCTCACGTTGCTCACTCGGCTCGAACCCACCGACCAATCGCCAAACCGTGAGGACGAACACCGTTCCGAAGAGGGTGTGAAGCGCGTCCGTCCCTCCGAAGCGGGCAGCGTTGTTCCCCGTCGCGACGAACGTCGTCGTCAGCCAGAGGCCACCAGCTATCGCCGCCCGTCTCCGTCCCAGCAACGAGCGCGTCCCGAGGTACAGCACCGGCGCGACGGCCGTCGCAGCGAGCGCTTGGGGGAGTCGCGCTGCGAACTCTGTCTCCCCGAACACACCCGTACTCAGTGTCATCAGCCACATCGACAGCGGTGGCTTCTCCAAGAACGGCTCGTAGACGATCTCACCGTAGACGCAAGCCAGTAGAGGTGTGGAACGAGATAGTCCCCCCGTTCGAGCGCGTAGTGGGCCGCAGCTGTATACATCGCCTCGTCCCACCCCCGAAGAGGGTACCCGCCGAGTCCCGTGAGATACAGCAAAAGCCCGAGCAGAGTGAGCCACGCGGCCGGTGAGCGGAGGGCAGCTCCGACCCACGTCAGCCCCCGACCGCCATACGCCGTTGAGAGACGACGTGCGACCGCTTCTTGAGGATCAGTCACGGTTGGCGACCCGCAGCCTCGATGTCTGTGAAGACGGTGTTGGCTGGCGAGGTGGTGTCTTCGACGCCCGGCGACGGGCACTGAGCAACTGTCCGAGCATCCACACGGGGTCGGTCAGCCGGACTGTCGTTCCGGGCTGGTCGACCCATTCGACCGGGTGCTCGCTGACGGGTATCCCTGCGGCCGCCGCGATAGCCAACAGTTCGGTATCCCACCCGAATCCGGTGTTGCGAAGCGCCGGGCGAAGTTGCCACCAGACACTCGCATCCATCGCCTTCGCACCGCACTGTGGGTCGCGAGCGTCGATACCGACAAGTGCGTGGGCGAGTCGACGGTATCCACTGCTGAACACGCGGCGATATCCAGTCCGGTTCTGTCTCTCGGCCTGTTGTTGCGGTTGGCGGTAGCCGATTGCGAGCGTGGGGCTGCTGCCACCGACCTGTTCAGCGAGGTGGGCGGCGGACTCGACGCTGGTACTCCCGTCGGCGTCGAGAAACAACAAGCGGTCGAAGGAGGTAGCGAGACGGTCGAACGCACCGGAAAGCGCCGCTCCCTTCCCCTGTCGGTCAGGCGACGGTGAGACGGTAGCCCCGGCCTGTTCGAGCCGGCGAAGCTGCGGGTCGCCGTCTTTGATACCGTCGAACGGAACGTGTATTCGGTCGGGATCGAGTTGCGTATCGAGGGTCTCAATATACTCGCTCAGGCGGCCGATCGGTGGGCGGTAGGCTGGCAGGACGATAGCGAGGTCTCTATCGTCTGGCATCGGACTGTGAGGGGTGTAGACCCGGCGCGAGTCGGTGTGAGGTGGGTGGTCTGTCGTCGGTTCAGGCGAACAGTCCAGCGAGCACCCGCACGGCGCCGACGTTGCTGCCCCACTCTTCGATCATATAACGGATGTGTCGCCAGCCATCACGGAAACTCTCCAGTTTCGCATTTCCGACACGCGGGTGGTAGGTGATGGGCACCTCCTCTACCGAGAGGTCTTCGCGGGCGGCACCGATCAGCATCTCCGAGGCGAACTCCATCCCGGTCGTTTGCGGGTCCATCGCATCGAGCGCCTCGCGGGTGAACACGCGAAACCCGGAGTGTGTGTCCGAGAACTCGGCGTCGAACAGCGTGTTCAGCATCCGCGTCAGCATCGGATTGCCGACGTACTGGTGAAGCGGTGGCATCGCACCGGGAAGAATCTCGCCATCGAGGCGGGAGCCGATCACCATGTCAGCATCCGTCTCCTGCATCGTTCGGATGAGCTTCGGCAGCTCGGTGAAATCGTAGGTGGTGTCGGCATCGCCCATTGCGATGATGTCTCCGCGTGCTGTGTCGAACCCATCGAGATACGCCGCACCGTAGCCCTTGCGTTCGGGTTCGGTGACGATCGCCCCGTGATCCCGGGCGATGTCGGGCGTGCGGTCCGTCGAGGAGTCGGCCAGGATAATCTCGCTTGGGATATCGAGCTCCCGCAGTGCCGTGAAGACTGCCTGCAGCACCGCTTCGATGGCTTCCTCCTCGTTGAGCGTCGGGATAACGACCGACACGGTCGGGTCGACCGCCGACACGGGGCCACAGAGCGTGAACTGATCGCCTTCCGATCCGCTGACGCCCGCACTCGCGTCGCTCCTGTCGGGAATGGTTGGCGTCTCGGACGTTGGGGTGGCCGCGTCGGTACCAGACGGGCGGTCTGTGGTCTGCTGCTTCGACATACCTCAACAAAAACAGGGCGTCTGTATCCGGGGATGTTACCCTCAGCCTCACACGGGGGTGTATGGTGGAAACCACCCGCTGAACGGGAGCTACTCAGCCATCCGGGAGACAGAGGTGGACGGCGGTTCCGTCACCGGGTGCTGACTCGAGCCAGATGGCTCCGTTGTGGTACTCGACGATGCGCTGGCAGAGCGTCAGCCCCATCCCCGTTCCGTTCTCGTCGGTCCGACCGAGACGTTCGAACACGTCGAACGCGCGGTCGGCCACGTCGGCGCCCATCCCGATGCCGTTGTCCTCGACGCGGACGTGGTGCCACGACGTATCTTCATCGAGTGCCACCGGCTCAGGTGGGTCGATGCTGGCGACGGGCGTGCCGGGCACGACGCTGATTCGGGGGTTCGCAGACTCGTTGTACTTCAGGCCGTTGTCGATGAGGTTCTGGAACAGTTGGATGAGGAGTCGCTCGTCGCCACTGACCGTCGGCAGTGCCTCGGTGGTGACCGTCGCTCCGATATCGTCGATCCGAACCGTAAGATTCAATTCTGCCTTCTCCACGACCGCATTGAGCGGGATCGGTTCGAGGGCACCACCACGGGAATCTATCCGCGAATACTGGAGCAGTGCGTTGATCATCGACTGCATCCGTCCCGTTGCCCCGACGGCGTCTTCGATGAGCGTCTCCGCCTGTGCGTCGAAGGTCTGGCCCTCGTCGTAGAGATCATCGAGGAGGGTGAGGTAGTTGCTGACCGACCGGAGCGGCTCCTTCAGGTCGTGTGAGGCCGCGTACGCGAACTGCTCCAGTTCCTCGTTTGACCGTCGAAGTTGTTTGCGCGTCTCGCGAAGGTCGGCCTCGCGGTCTCGCCGCTCGAGTTCGAAACTGAGCCACTGCGTGAGGAGTTTCACGAACTGCGATTCCTCCTGGGTGAACGGCTCGTCGCGAGGCTCACGATGGGTGAAACAGAGCGTTCCGTACACCTCGCCGTTGACTTCGACACGTCTACCGACATAACAGGAGAGTCCGAACTCCTCGTATGCAGGGTCGTCACGCCACGTTTCGTCGGCGTCGGTAACACTGACCGGATCGACCGTCTGGACGGTCTTTCGACAGTACGTCTTCGAGAGTGGCTGTTGCTCTCGCGTGTCGAACTGCGGATCGCTACCTGTTGCGGCGCTGATCTGGAAGCCGCCGGTGTCGGGGTCGGCGCTGCTATCTATCGTCGAAAAGAACGCAGCCTCCATACCGGTTCGACGGCGACCGATTTCGAGTACTTCCTGTATCTTCTGCTCAAATTCTACGTCCTGCCTGGAGGTAACACTGAGCAGGTTGCGAACGGCGGTCTCTCGACGGGATTGGCTTGTGATGTCTCGGTACATCCACAAGTTCGCCTCGCCGTCGGGCAGCGTGTACGGGACGTAATCCCGCTCTAGCGTCCGGCCATCGGCGAGTTCAAGCGGCTCTTTTGTGACTGGCTCACGCGTTTCGATGAGACTGTCGAGGCGAGTGAGAAACTGCTCCGGCGCATCGAACCGATGTTTGAGATCATCGGCAGCAGCCTGACAGTCCACGCCTGTGAGTGCCTCTCTGGAGACATCCATCTCAAATAGGTCCAGCAGGCGCTGGTTGACCGTGAGAATGTCCCTGTCCGGGTCCTCGACGAGCACCCCAGCCGGGAGAGTATCGAGGACGGTCTGGAGAACGGTGTTCGTGCGCTTGAGCCGAGTTTCGTGCTCGACGCGGTCGAGTGCCGCCTCGACGTTCGCGGCGAGAATCTTGGCCGAGGCGACATCCGCCTCGGTGAACTCGTCGGGTTCGGTCGAACCAACGATGATAACTCCGTGGTCGCCGAGTGGGACGTACAGTTCACTCCGGACAGCCGTCTCCGGGTTCATAACGTCGTCGTCATTCCGGACGTCAGCGCGAAGCTCGGCCTCGCCTGACTCGTACGCAGTCCACGCAATCCCGTCACCAGGGCCGATAGCGGGCGGGTCACCGATGGCGTCCTGAACGCGGTCGGACACTGACACCGGGACGAGTGCATCTTGGGTGGGATCGTAGAAGTGAATCCCGTGTAGCGGGTGTCCAAGCACCTCTCGTACCGTCTCGCTGGCGCTGTCTGCAACCTCGGTTCGTGTCGCAGCGGTCATCAGTTCACGAGTCGCCTCGTGGAGACGCGTGAGTTGTCGCCGACGGGTCTGTAGTCGCTGTTCACGCTCGGCCCGTTCGCTGATGTCACGGTCGAGGGCGATGAGACGAGTTTCGCCCTCGATTTCCGTCTTGCTCACCCAGACCTCGATCGGATACTCGCTTCCGTCAGCACGACGGTGGCGTCCTCGTGTCTCCAGCGTCTCGCCGACCGACAGTTCGTCCCAAAGTGATTCGAGTTCATCGATTTCGAGTCCGACTTCGAACTCCTCGACGTTCATCTCTAAGAGCGTCTCGCGGTCGTATCCGAGTGTCGAGACCTGTCGCTCGTTTACGTCTAGCACTGCCCCGTCGTCGTCGTGAACGATGATATTGTCCGGCGATTGATCGAACAGGACACGGAGTCGGGACCGCTGGCTCTCGAGCGCCTGCTCGCGCCGTTTCCGTTCAGTGATGTCGCGGTTCGTACAGACCAACCCCCCGTCTTCGAGCGCAGAGAGCGTGATCTCTTGGTGAACCGCTGTCCCATCGCGCGCTTTCCCGACTGTTTCGCCGCGCCACTCGCCCTCGCGTTCGAGTACCGGAAACACCTCCTGCTCGATCCGTTCGATCTCGTCGTCGGGATACAGCTGTCGCCAGGTCCCTCCCAGAAGCTCCGTCGAGTCGTACCCAAAGATGTCGGCGTGTGCCTCGTTCATATAGGTGTACTCACCGTCCGCATTCAAAATCGAGATGCCGTCCATCGACGCCTCCATCGCCGTTGCCTGGCGTTCCAACGCAGCCTGGCGTTCGGTGCGGTCGGTCGTATCGGTCGTAACGACGAGTGCCTGCCGCTCCGTCTCCGGGAGTTCGAGCGGCACGATGTCCGTCGTAACTGTCCGTGTGCGCCCGTCGGCATCGATGCGTTCCTCGTCTTCGATTCGTTGCGGTTCGCCGGACTCGATTACCTTCATATCCGTTGCCCGAACGTCTCGGTCGCCGTTTCGAGCGTACTCCTCGTCGGTCGACCCTTCCAGCTCTTCGACCCGAACGCCGTGCGCGGCGGCTGCGGACTCGTTCGCAAGCGTATATCGCCCGTCACGATCTCTGGCGACCACCTCCTGTGGGATCGTATCGAGGACGGCGCGGAGCGTCTCACGTGTCTGTGCTGCCTCCTGTTCGACCCGCCGGTTACAACACGCGTCCGCGAGCTTCTGGTTCAGCGGATCGAGCGCGGCGATCGTCCCTGGAGCGAGCGGCTCACCGTTTTTTACTATCACCAGCACCCCGAACCCGGGAAGGTCGAAAATGTAGTACTGTGCCGCCTCGTCGTCTGCGAAAAGTGGCAGTTCCTCGCGGAACGAGGCAGCATCGGTCGCATCGTCGTGATCAAGATGCCGTGTCGCGGCCTCGAACGTGTTGTTGTACGTCGGAGTAGCAGGAATCCCCTCGACCAGCCGGTACGAAACGTCTCCATCCTCCTCGTATCGCTCGAAGATACCGCCGGTCGAGCAGTTGAGTCGGCGGAGATACGACGAGAGTGCCGCCTGCGCAACCGCAGAGAGCGTTTCTCCGCGACCAATGGAGAGGGCAATCTCGTAGAGAACTTGGAGTTGCTCGGGAGAGGCCGGTGACGAGCCGCTCATACGCTATCGACGACCCCGACGACCGCCGTCTTGTTATACAGTTCGAGAAACTCACGCCCGGAGTTGGCTATCTCTCCGATAGTGAGTGCTCCGAGGAGTGGTGCGTCGCTACGGTCCGCGACGGTGGCGAGTTCCCGCTCGAACTCGGATTCGAGGTACAGCACCCGCGAGATACAGTCGAAAAACAGCGTCGACCGGGGGCCACCGCCGGGGCGCTCGATCGCCCGGGCCGCATCCGCAGCCTCGCCTGCCGCCTCGATGAGTGACGCCGGGTCGCCTTTCAGAACGTGGACGAACGACCCCTGTGGCACATCGCCGAAACAGCGGAGCCCGCCGTCGGCTGTCGGTTCGAACGGATCTCGAACGATCTTCTCCGCGTCGAAGCGGCTCAATCCGAGCGGATAGGACTTGGCTACCTCAAAGAAGTTGTCGGCACCGATCTCGACACCGGCATCGGGTTCGACGACTTCGCGATACACGTCGTAGGCTGGTTCGTCACCGAGGAGCGTAACCACGTTCCCTTCGGCGCCGGTCACGCGGAACGGCCCGGCGAACTCCTGCCAGCCGTGTCGCACACCGACGTTCCCGTTCGCTTCCGTGGCAGCGATGAGTGCCCCGTCCTCGTGCCAGCCCTCATCGGTCAGCAGGCAGGGTTGTTGTTCCATCGAGAGTGACCCTGCGCCGCCACCGAGGACGTTCAGTTCGACGCCGTAGGTGTTGAACAGGGCGCGGATGAGCACGTCCGTCCGGCTGGCAAACGCATCGACGAGCACGAACGCCGTCTGGAATCCCCGCGAGAGCAGGTCGGGGAGTTGGTCGGTGTAACCTTGCTCGGCATCGCTCAGCCCGGTGATGTGGGTCACCTCGGGTGGCTGTGATAAGCCGAGCAGAAGTGTCCCCTCCTCGTGGGCGACACCGTCGACGATGAGTTGTGGGAAGATGCCGCCGAACAGTGTGAGGTCAGTCTCGGGTCCGGCTGTGGCCAACTCCTCTCGATGCGCTGTGGCCGACTCCACGACGAGCGCGAAGACTGCCGCAACGTCTTTGTTTTCCGCTAGCCCAGCGAGTGCCTCGTGTGTCGAGTCCCCTGTCGTGACGTACGTTCGTTGCATCGTTGGTAATTAGATACCTAATCGGTCGGGCCATACTTGAGGTCACCGAGCTTTCGGGGTGGTGTCCCCCGTCAGTCCGACAGCGCCGTGGACTCGACACTCGCTCGGCTCGGCTCCGACTGCTGAGGTGTCGGAGTCTCGTCCAGCACCGCCCGGTACACGTCGAGGGTCTGCGCCGCGATTCGATCCCAATCGAACTGTGCGGCCCGCTGCTCGGGGCGCGTTGTCGCCGCAACTCCGGACAGCGACCGCGAGAGGGCTTGTGTGACCGCCGCTGTCGTCGGCCGAACGGCCAGCCCGGCGTCTCCGATCACCTCCGAGGCCGCACTCCGCGGGTGGTCGGCCCCGATGACCGTACACCCCGCCGCGAGCGCCTCGATGTACGTAATGCCGAACCCCTCGCGCTCGGAGGGCGAGCAGAACACGTCAGCGGCGTGCATATGCCCCAGCACGTCCTCGTACTCCGGGAGGAACCCGAGGAAGTCGATACGTTCCCGGCAGGCCATCCCCGCTGCGAGCTGCTCGAGCGCCTCGCGCTCGGGGCCATCACCGATGATACCCAAGCGGATGTCGGGGTCGTTCTGTGCGGCGCGAGCGAACGCTTCGATAGTCACGTCCACGTTCTTCTCGGGAATGAGCCGGCCAGCGTACAGCACGTCGTAGCCGTCCGTGGCCGGTGCCACCGCTTGGACGCCCTCCACATCGATTCCGTTTGGAACGACGTGCGTCTGCTCGCGAGGGCGGCCCACCTGCTTCAGCCGCCGTGCGGTCAGTTCCGAGATAGCGATGGGGTGTTGATCGACCCGTGCGGTGTACCGTTCGACGAGCTTACCGAACGGGGAGAGTCGCCCGAGATACTCCTCCCAGTAGTCCAGCCAGACCTCGTGCCACGTCGTCACAAGTGGCGCGGCGTCCGCTCGGCCCGCCGCCTTGGCAACTGCCGCCCCGAGAACGGGGAAGTACGGGAAGATCGACGTATGGACGACGTCGTGGTCGCGGAACGCCCCACGGAGTGCGGGAATCGTTCGAACACCGAAATCGAGTGCTTCCGTAATCGAGCGCCGGTCGCCGGCGTACAGCTCCTTCCCCGGCGCAATAGCCTGATAGGTGACTCCCTCGCGCTCGATGCGCTCGGGACCGTCCCAGTAGTGCCTGCTGTACTGGGTAACGGTATGCCCCTCCGCAGCGAGCCGGCGGGCGATTTCGTAGATCCGTTTCTCCGCGCCGCCCGTCACGTCGGGATAGACCACGTTAGAGACGAATGCAATGTCCATCTGAATCACTCCACGTACCCGAGTGCGCGCAAGCGGTGGGCCACATCGTCTTCTGCATCGTTCTCCGTCGTCCGCTCCGTCTCACTTCCCTCCGACCGTCCGGTATCGGTCGCAGTGGTGTAGCCGTCGGCGTCGATGTGTTCGTTGAGGGCCCGCTTCAAACTGCGCTGGATGCCGGCGTCGAACGTTCGCTCGCCAGTCTCTGTATCCACGTCGGCGTAGGCGACACCACCGCCCCGATAGCCAGCATACCGGTGGATACCGGCGTCCTCGCCCTCGCCGCGTGCCTGTGCGAACACGATACGGTCCGGGTCGGGCCGGCCTGTCGTCGCCACGAGTGACCGGCCGGGACCTGCGTACTCGACGTCGAGCACGTCCGCGATCGTCGGAGCAACGTCAAGCGTGCTGACGGGCGCGCGAATCGTCTCTTGGGAGCGAACCCCTGCGCCGGTGGCGATGAGTGGGACGTGCGTGAGTTCCTGTGGCAGGAATCGCGGGTGTTCGTAGTAGCCGCGCTCTCCGAACGCCTCGCCGTGGTCGGCGGTCAGCAGAATGAGTGTCTCGTCTCTGATGCCGAGGCGGGAGAGTTCATCCAGCAGACGGCCGACGTTCGCGTCCAGATACCTGATTTCGGCATCGTAGAGGTCGATGAGACGTTGCTGCTCGCGCTCGCTGAGCGAATCCGGCTCGGCAATCGCTCGTTTGTATAGTCGAGCCGCCTCGGCATCGGTGACGCGATCAGCGACGTACTTGCGACGGAACTCTGCCGGCGGCTCGTAGGGGCCGTGAACATCCATATAGTGTAACCAGGTGAACGTCTGCCGACCGCCATCGACGGCCTGTGACCGGAGGAACTCGATACCGCGGTCGGTGACCGTCTCGGCCCGCGCGTAGTGGCGATTACGGAGCTTGTCCACGGCTCGTTGTGCGAGCGCGGTCAGCCAGTGGCCGCCTACGATCATGTCGTCATCGAAGTGGTCGAACCCATCACCGAAGCCGAACCCTTCGGAGACGAACGGGTTGGAGTGGACACCAGCCGAGCGAGCCGTTGTGCCCTGTAACAGGTGACCAATCGTCTGTGTATTCCGTCGGAAGCGGTCGGTGGTAGCGACGCTCGGATACTGCCCGGAGAGGAGTGCAGGGACAGCCTCGCGGGTGTGTGAACTCGGGCTGTACGCCCGGCTGAACCTGATGCCGTCCGCCGCGAGCCGGTCGACGGTTGGGGATGTGTCACGGTGGTAGCCGTGACAGCCGAGATGGTCGGCACGTAGCGCGTCGACCGAGAGGAGGATGACGTGGTTCGGCTCGGTGGCGTCAAAGCCCGTCGTGGGAGACCCATTGTGGCTGCGGTCTTCGGTCGTGCCGTGGACGGTCGACTCGGTGGTCTGGGCTGTCTGGTGGCTGTCGTTAGCAGTATCAGGTCCCGGGTGACTGCTCATACTTCGGACGACACACGCCACAATTAACGGCCGGTGTAGAGCTGCGAGTAACGCACAGGCGTAACCTACGTGTCACTGCCCGTCAGAAGGGCTTCGGCCGTCTCGATACAGGACATTGCGTCCGATTCAGAGACGGACTGTGGACTGAACATGGCCTGCTCGTAGTCTCCGTGGAGTTGATCGAGTGTCGCAGGGAGGGTAAGTAGCTCAGCGGCGGTCGATTCCCACGCATCGAACAGTGCCGCGTGGCCCTCTATATCCTCTTCGTGCTCGCACGCATCGGCGAGTGCCTGTACTGCGAGCGTCACGCTCTGGTCCGTCCGCCCATCGCCGAGTGCGGCTCTCGCCTCGGTGAGTCGCACGCGGGCGGGTTCGGAGGAGGAAGCCGCTCCGGCAGATGCCGTCTTCGTGCCGCCGTCCGTGTAGTGAGCCTTCCCTCGCACGACGCGGGGTCGGAGCGTCGCGGGATACGAAGACGACTGCGTAGTACGGTCCGTCTGACCGAGGCGTCGATAGAGCGCTAGACCGACGAGTGCGAGCGTAACAAACCCGAACAGGCTGACGAGTAGGAACCACCACCACGGAGCAGTAGCCGTCTCTCCACCGGAGACGACCTGCACACTCCGTGGCGATGTGACGGGTCGCTGACCACCATCTCTTCCCTCGACTGCCTCAGCTCCCTCCCTCGCCTGCGTGTCAGATACTGTCTCTCCGACACTGCCGCTCCCGCCTGCCTCGATAGTTGCGTTCGTGGTCGCGTTCACTTCTGTATCGACAGTCGTGTTAGTCGGGGCGCCCGGCGCCTCTGCCTGCTGAGTCGGGGCACTCTCTTGAACGACAACCGTTTCAGTCTGTGAGACGGCGACCGGCTTCGAACAGTCGAACGCCCAGCACCAGACCCGATCCACGGCGGTCTTGATACCGCCGAACAGCCCCTCGTTTTCGTTGCTGGTTTCTGCAGCTCCTCCGTCCGTCTCTGGCTGTGCGGCCGACACCGCAGTCGAGGGGAACGCAGCCGCTCCAACCAGGAGGACGACGAGTGAGGCGATGATGACTGGTTTACCCCACTTCGTAAGGCGCCGTCGCCACGTTGCGGTCGCTGCGCCGTTCTCCGTGTCTGCATCCTGTTGGATCATGTGTTCGTTCCTCCGAGATTTCGTCTCGGGACGAGCCACAGGAGGCGAACCCCCGTCCGGCGTTCGAGGTGCTGGAGAGCCTGTATCTCGGCGTCGGAGAGATCACCGACGAGCAACAGGGAGCCGACCGCACTCAGTCCGATGGCGCCACCGGCGGCGACCAGTACGACGACGCCGACACCGCTTCCGGTCACGAGCCGAACCACGAGTGCCACTACCACCGTGATAAATACGATGCCCGTTGTCGCCTTCGAGAACGGGTGAACGCCGACTGCCCGGTAGATGACAACCAGTTCGAGCGCGTTGTACACGCCATAGCCGACCGCCGTCCCGATGGCCGCGCCGACGATGCCGAAGCGTGGAATCGCCCACAGGTTCACGACCACGTTGACCCCGACGCCGACGGCTGCCGTCCACAGTTCGACTCGGGGGCGGTCGACAGCCTTTACCAGATCACCGTCCAGTCCGGTGAGCGCCCGAACGAACAGTCCGGCCGTGAGAACAGCCAGTGCGGGCGCAGCCGGCGCGTACGCCGCTCCGAACAGTAGTTCCACGACCGACTCTGCGTAGCACACAAAGAGGAGGGCAAGCGGGAGGGTGGCTGTCACGATCCACTTCGTCGAGGTAGTGAACAGGTGTCCGAGACTGTCGAGCTGTCCGTCGCTGAACCGGCGGGTCGCCAGCGGGAGAAAGGCGAAGCTGAATGCCGAGAGCACGAACGTCGTTGACTGTCGGAGCGGCTGAATCGCCCGATAGAAGCCGACCTCGCTGGACGTCGCGAACACACCGATCATCAACACGTCCAGCGTCGAAAGGAGCATGAACATCGACGCCGAGGCTGCGAGTGGCCACGTATGCCCCCACACCGTCCGCAGCGTGTCATCATCCGGGTATGCGACGAACGGTTCCGTGCGATTTCGCTGCCGGAACAGTAGATAGCCGAACCCGAACAGGAGGATACCGCTCGGGAACATCAGCCAGTAGGCGATGGCTCCGAGCAGGCTCGCGCCGAGCGCAGCGGTGACGACCAGAACACCGATACCGAGAAGCCGGGGGGCGAAATCCCTGACCAGGACGGCTACTTTCGAGCCGGTATCGGCACGAATCGTTCCGAAGGCTACCTGCCCGAGTGGGTAGAGCAGGCCGAACGGAAGGAGCCACGGCAAGTACGTGGCGAGAGCGGGTTCGCCCAACGCCTCGGCCAACGGACGACGGGTAATGTACCCGACCGTCACGAGCAATCCACCGATGGTGAGTGCGATGACGAGACCGCTGCTGACGACTGCTCCAGGGGCTTCACTCGACCGGTCGTTCAGCGTCCGGGCGATGGCGTCACCGATGCCGTTTCCGAGCAGCAACCCGAGTGCGTATATGAGCGTGTACGCAAGCGCGACAGTACCGTACACCTCCGGAGCGAGCGAGCGGGCGAGATACGTCTCGGCAGCCAGTGCGAGTGCGCTTCCGACGACGATACCGACGAGGATTGTCGAGGCACTCCCACCGAGCGAGCCAGACGAATCTTCTTCTGTGGTTGCACCCATTCAGGTGGAATTACTTCAGCGTGAGGCACGTGTATACCAACACCTCGAAGTTACGCGCTCGGGTGGGACTGGGGTTACCGGAATCAAACAGTTATACGTATTACCTCGAAGTAACAAAGGAGAGTTACCCTCAGGTTATGTGCGCACCAGTACTAACACCCAGCATCTACGGATAACGGGCAGTCCCAACAAGTTATGACCTCCCACACAAGTCCAAACCCGGCTGACTCCGTGGCGCTCGGACTACTCAGTACGAAGTGGAAACCACGGATCATCGTTCAGCTTCACGAAAACGAGCCCACGGGGTTCGGTGGGCTCAAAGGCCGGCTCGACGGAATCTCGAATAAGGTCCTCTCGAACAACGTCGACGATCTCATCGAGCGTGACGTGCTTCACAAGGAGGTGCTCCAGGAGTCTCCCCGCCGTGTCGAATACACACTGACCCCCGCCGGGGAGGATCTCTACGCACTCATCGACGCCACGGCGGACTGGGATGCTGACTACGTCGAGAGTCGGGGGTTGCCGCGGGTACTGATCGTCGACGACGATCCACGCCAGGTCGAGTTGCTCAGTTCCTGGCTCAGTGCTGAGTACGATGTCGTCACGGCGACCGATGGCAACGCAGCCCGTGAGGCACTCGATGAGACTATCGACGTTGCGATCCTCGATCGACACCTGCCGGACACGACCGGGGAGAAGATCGTCGAAAACGCACGACAGGCAGGGATCTCCCCCCCGACAGGATTCTTGAGTTCGGCGGATGTGTCCGTATCGGCCACCGAACTCCCCGCCGACCTGTTGCTCAGCAAGCCGGCGACGCGCGACAGAGTGCTTGAGGCCGTCAATACACTCTATCGAATGAACGAGCTGTCGACGCTCGGGCGAAAGGTACGGGCCCGAGAGCACCGACTCCGGTTCGTCAGGGAGGAACACGGACCGGCCGTCGAGACAGCGCCGGCGTACGAGCGGGCAGACGCGACCCTCGACGACCTGCAGGAGGAGTGGCAGAACGAACTCGAAGATCGGGATGCGTGGCGCTCACTGGAAGAGGCCGAGTCAATTGACGAGCTGCTTGCCGACGCCAGTGGAACCGCAGACGAGTAGACCGCCGTGACGAACCGATCCACCACGAGCTCCGGCCGACAGTGCGGGGGACTCGCCTACGTCGAGGACAACGATGCTGACGCCATGATGATCGAGACGGCGGCTCAGCAGAGCAACTGCGTCTACGACCTAACCCGGTACAGCAGTGTCGCAGGGTTTCTCGACCATCTCGATGCGGCAGGCGCCGGTGAGACCGTGCGACCCGAGGCCGTGCTCCTCGACATCAACCTTCCGGACGGATCCGGATTCGACGTTTTAGAGACAGTTCGACGGTCGTACTCACCCGAAGAACTCCCCATCGCTGTGTTCAGCGGGGGAGAGAGTAGCGCGGATCTTCACCGGGCGTACGACCTCGGAGCGAACCTCTATTTGAACAAGCCGATGGAGTTCCCCGAGTACCGCCGCCGGATTGCCGGTATCTGCGGGTTCTTTTCACGACTGACCCGGTCCCGCGAGATGGAGTGACGCGTCGAAACGCACTGGTTGTTTATATGGATAGGCCAGAGGAGTAAGATAATGACCCCGAGTACGAGACGCGTCCTGTTGATCGAGGATAACGACAGCGACGCGCAGTTGTACGCGGCAATGTTACAGGAACTGCAGGCAGACACGGTCGACAATCCGACTGCGACTCCGACGGACGTCGAGCGAGTCACAGCGCTCGAGCCCGGGCTTGCAGAACTCACCGACCGGGGGCAGACATACGATGCCGTCCTGTTGGACCTGAACCTTCCCGACTCGACGGGGCTGGAAACCGTCGACCGGGTTGTCGACGCCGACTCTGACGTCGCTATCGTCGTTCTCACCAGCGTCGGTGATCAACGTCTCGGTACCGAAGCCGTCGACAAGGGCGCACAGGACTTTCTGATCAAGGACCACGTCACGCCTCGGGTGCTGGCCAAGACCGTTACTTACGCGCAGACACGAAAGGCCCAGACGAGACAGATCGAGCGGCAGCGAAACGAGCTGAGCGTCCTCAACTGGCTCATCCGCCACGAGATCAGAAACGACGCCTCGATCATCCTCGGCTGGGCGAGTGCGCTGGAGGCGGACTCTCCGAGCGAACAGCGCTCACTCGACCGTATCGAAGACGCCAGCAATCACATTGTGACCCTCACCGAGTCCGTCGGAGAGCTGATCAGCACACTCGAAGACGAGCGAACGGAACTCGACGCCGTTCGACTCGGCGCGGTACTGGACGCCGAAGTCACTCACTTCAGAGAAAACTACGAATCGGCGTCCGTCTCGTTCACTGGCGATGCATCAGACGTGTCGGTGAAAGCCAACCAGTTCCTCGGAACAGTGCTACGGAACGTCCTGCTGAACGCTGTCGATCACAACGACACCGATACCCCGAGCATCGAAATCGACGTCCACCTCCCAGCCGCTGGTGATACCGACCCCGAAACGACAACGATCGAGGGCGATGCCGAGCAGGAGTACGTATGGGTCGACATCGCCGATAACGGCCCAGGCATCCCCGCTGAGACGAAAGCAAGCGTGACGGAGAAAGCGTATTCGGGCGATGCAGACGGAACAGGCATCGGGCTATATCTTGTAAACAAGTTTATGCAACAGTACGAGGGTGAGATTCGAATCGAGGACAACTCGCCTCACGGGACGGTCGTCAGGCTCGGATTCGTCCCGGCAGCCAGATCCCAATGATACACCATACGGATGCTCACAACCGACTTGATGTGCTGCTACTGGCGAACGGATATGCTGAACTGCGTATATTACAAAATGGGGGCAAGACAGAGACTGTAGACAGCACCATCGACGCTACACCGGTTCCGACTAACGGGTTAGTCAATTAGCAGACAACCCGTTATACGTAATCACTCAGAGCCGTTCGAATCGGTATCGGTACGGAACGAAACACCCCGTGATAGTAGTCTGACCTTTGTCTGGGTATATACTATTATTGTGACCGGTTGCGAAGTCGGAATATGACTTGCGGGATGAATATCCGCGTTCTCCACGTCGACGATGAGCCAGCCCTCGCTGAGTTGACTGCGGAATTTCTGAAACGGGAGGACGGTTGCTTCACCGTCAAGACCGTGAGGAGTGCCAGTGAGGGATTAGAGCATCTCTCTCACGACGACTTCGACTGTATCGTCTCCGATTACGATATGCCTGGCCAGAACGGGATCGAATTTCTCAAATCCGTCCGCAAGAAGTACCCTGACCTGCCATTCGTTCTGTTCACCGGCAAAGGTTCAGAGGAGATCGCCGGTGAAGCCATCTCTGCGGGCGTGACGGACTATCTGAAAAAAAAGAGTGGGGCTAATCAGTATACCGTGCTAGCGAACCGACTGCGAAACGCCGTCCAGCGACATCGTGCAGAGAGAGAACGCAAGCGTCAGCGCGAAGCCATCGAAACGGCACAAGAAGGCATCAGTATCCTCACTGAGGCCGGAGAGTACATCTACGTCAATCAGGCGTACGCGGATATATACGGATACGAGCCCGATGAGATTACTGGAGAGGACTGGGAGCTGACCTGTCCTGACGGCGAGACAGCAATCGCACAGGACGTGATTATGCCGACGATCGCTGAGGACGGCTACTGGAGCGGTGAAACAATCGGTCTCCGGGCTGACGGAACGACCTTTCGCGAGGACCACACTGTTGCACGGGCGGACAGCGGCGAGTTGATCTGTTCGGTCCGGGATCAATCCGTGGAAGAGGAGCAGGAAGCAGAACTCAC
>ERZ1034573.171-NODE-171-length-18432-cov-10.175437_pt1 | contig 18432 bp, 17 predicted proteins | sample MGYA00520641_ERZ1034573 | MGnify/ENA primary metagenome ERZ1034573 (study PRJEB33760, sample SAMEA4777724) | hypersaline lake metagenome | biome: hypersaline environment; feature: brines | place: Spain | collected 2014-08 | depth 0 m ...
CCGCGGCGTCCGCGCCTGCCGCCTGAAGCGCGTCGGCAACCTCGTTTTGTGAGCAGCGACCGTAGGTGACGCCGACCGTCCACGGGCCGACCGATTTGTACGCCGCCCGGTCGACTGCCTTCTCGATCAGTTGCTCCTTTTCGACGCGGCGGTGGCTGATGTACGCCTCGACCGGCTGTGGCAGCGACGCCCCGTAGGCACCGACGACAGCGGCATACTCCTCGGCGTCCGTCCAGAAGGCGTAGTCGGCCAGATCCATGCTCCGTGGATCATCCTTGATCCAGAGGTCGTGATCACGGGTGACCGCCGCCAGCTCGGCGAACTGCGCCTCAAAGTCATACGCCAGCGAGCGCAACGTGACATCCGTGCTACACTCCGCGTCGGAATCGCCGACAACGAGGTCGACACCGATATCACGGACAGCGTCGGCAACGGTCTCGGGCCACTGGTGGTGGTCGTACCACGAGACACGGTCGTCACGATCACGGATCGTCTCAAGCGGATCGGCAACCGCATCGTAGCTATCCGGCGCGATATCACAGACGTAGACATCGGTGCCCGGCTCGGCATACGTAGCGACATACTCCAAGGATTCTGCCAGCGAGTGGGGCCCGGCGGCGATCAGCCCGACCGCGGAGTCACCCGTGTCATCCATCTCAACGGCTGTCTCATCGGTGTCGTCACCATCGTCAAGTCGGCTCTCGATGGCGTCAAGGAACGGCTCAACATCGAGCGCGGCGTCGTACCGCTCGCGGATGAGCGCGACACAGCCCAGTCCGTCGGCATCGGAGTCGGTGACAACGACGGCCTCCGCGCCGTCGATGGCGTCCTTCGCGCGTTCCTCACTGCGATCCTCGTCGAGTGAGTTCGGATAGAAGAACCCGGTGCCCGGGAGCACCGACCGCCGATCAAGCGAAAGCTCGCTGCTGTCGATAAGCGAATCGTCCATGAACTGATTCTGTCGGCAACGGTGAAAACTCCCCTGTGTTGGGGCGAGTACAATCACAACCACTACCACCCCCCACCGCCTTCCTCCGCGCATGCAACTCGGCGTGATCGGGCTTGGCCGGATGGGACAGATCGTTGTTGACCGTACCGTCAACGGCGGCCACGACGTGGTCGCCTTCGATCTCGACGACGACGCGGTCACAACGGCAGCCGACGCGGGGGCGACGCCCGCCGACTCGATCGCCGACTTCGTCGAGCAACTCGGCGCGGACAAACGGATCTGGCTGATGGTGCCGGCCGGCAAGGCGGTCGATGCAACCCTCAACGATCTTGATCCACACCTCACCGAGGACGACGTGGTCGTCGACGGCGGCAACTCCAAGTTCCAGCGATCGGTCGACCGCGCCGACGCCTGTTCGGCGGCCTACCTCGACTGCGGCACCAGCGGTGGGCCCGCGGGCGCAGAGGTGGGCTTCTCGTTGATGATCGGCGGCCCCGAGTGGGCCTACGAGGCACTCACCCCCGTCTTCGATGCGGTCGCCACCGGCCCGGATGGCCACGATCGAATGGGCCCATCCGGCGCGGGTCACTACGTGAAGATGGTGCACAACGGCGTCGAGTACGCGCTGATGCAGGCCTACGGCGAGGGCTTTGAGCTGTTGGCCAACGGTCGATACGACCTCGATATGGAGTCGATCGCCCGAACCTGGAACAACGGCGCGGTGATCCGCTCGTGGCTGCTTGAGCTCTGTGAGGAGGCCTTCGTCGAGGAGGGCAGCGATCTCGGCGATGTTGCCGACCACATCGCTGGCGGCTCGACGGGCAGCTGGACGGTACAGGAGGCACTCGAACAGGAGGTGCCGGTGCCACTCATCTATCAGGCCCTCGCCGAGCGGTTCGACAGCCGCAACGAGGGGCGATTCTCCCGGCGGCTTGCCAACCGGCTCCGATACGGGTTTGGGCGACATCATGTCGCTCGCAACGAGTGAGCGTCACAGATCGCGACACACCCAGGCGGAACCTCGTAAGGTAATTAACCCCCGATTCCTAACCCCTCAGTATGGTTGATCTTGTGGCGTTCGGCATCGCTGCAGCCCTGACGGGGATGTTCGTCGTGCTGCACTTTGCCAATGGAACCGAGTGGGAGGCTAACCCAGATATCTCCCAGGAGATCTTAGAGAAGCGCGCAGCGGCGGTGCCGGAAACCAGCTTCCCTGAGCCGATGAACCGGTCGATCGGCGGCGGTGGCGGCGCGGTCGCCATCGAAGGCGGGGCCGAAACAGGCGACGACGGCGAACTCGAAGAGGCCGAGCCGGAAGAACAGAGCCCCGCGGAGATGCCCGAAGACGAGGTCGAGTACCACGAGATCGAACTCGCCAAACAGGGCGAAACGATCGAGGTCGCCAGCAACGAGACGATCCTTGACACGGCCGAAGATGAGGGGTTCGACCTCCCGTATGCCTGCCGGCAGGGCCAGTGTGTCTCCTGTGCGGGTCACATTGAGGATGGCCCGGCCGAGGATCACGTGATCCACTACGAGCAGGAAACGTTCACCGAAGAGGAGATGGAAGAGGGGTACACGCTGACCTGTGTGGCCTACCCGATCGCGGACTTCACGCTCGAAACCGGCGAAGCGCCGTAGCGACCGGCTGACGACGCCGCGCGGATTCCGATCGATGATCGTTGTTTCTGTTGATTTTCCACTCGACAGCAGTAGCTCCCTCGGCAGTGGCGATACACGGTCGACCGCGGGCGATGCACAACCGCGTGGTGTTTAATTACTGGCGTATCGGCTACTTTTCATGGATGACGCCACCCGATCAACCCTCGAAGATCTCCCGCCAAGCGCGAAGCTAGTCTACAAAACGCTCGAATACGAGGGGCCGTTGACGCAGGGTGACCTCGCAACCGAATCGTTGCTCCCCTCTCGTACCGTTCGCTACGCGCTGACAACACTGGCCGATGATGACCTCATCGAGGAGCGACTCCACATTCAGGACGCCCGCAAACGACTCTACTCGCTGGCCACCAACGAGCCCGCCGCCGCGACCAATCTTGCGATCAACGAACCGAGCTGAGTCGATACGCCAATCGTTTTTGCATCACCGCGCGTACGCTGGCTATGGAACTGGTGTCAGTCGCCGCACTCGCAGACAACCGTGTAATCGGCGACGACGGCGGGCTTCCGTGGCCGTCGATCCCAGCCGACAAACAACAGTACCGCGAGCGGATCGCCGACGACCCCGTCATCCTGGGACGGGTCACGTTTGAGTCGATGTTGGATGACCTGCCGGGCGCAGCCCAGATTGTTCTCAGCCGACGCCAACAGTCCTTCGACCTGCCGACAGCCCACCACGCCGCTGACGTTGACGACGCGATCACTGTCGCTGAGGGGTTGGCTGCGGAGACGGTCTACGTGATCGGCGGGGCGGTGATCTACGACCTGTTTCAACCGCATCTCGACCGGATGGTGTTGAGCCGGGTGGCCGGCACCTACGAGGGTGATGCGTTCTATCCCGAATGGGGCGACGCGGACTGGCGGCTGGAATCAACGACCGAGTACGACCGATTTCGGCTGGAGGAGTGGGTTCGCACTACCCCCACAACGGCGGAGTAAGCGGCGGTCGGCGTTACATTCAATTTGATTGACAGCATAGAGCGACTGCTATGCCGGTAGTCGAACTTGAGGACAAGACCATCGAGCGGCTTGACGCCCTCCGCATCGATAACGAATCCTACGACGAGGTTGTCACCGAACTTATCAACAGCTACGAAAACGAGGGGCTCACGCTCTCGTTCGGTGACGACAGTGTCTGAGAAGATCCACACCACCGCGAGCAGCCGATGAGACCGCCGCGACTTCGACCTCGCGGTCGATGACAGCGATCCTGCTTGGGATCGGAGATTGTGTGATAGGTGACGGTTCGTTGTATGGTCGACACCTCCAGCGTCCAGACCGGACAGACTGAGTCGGTAATCGGCCCAACAGTCTCGCTTGCACCTGCATCTCAATCGCGGCACCGTCGATGGTGGCCGGTGGTTCGGGACAACATCGAGAAGCGATGCGATATTGCGTCGTGACACCTAAGAGTACGATCTCGGCTACCCCCCTTCGTTACCCATAAGCGGCGGCGGCGAGATCAACCTGTATGGAGTATCACGAGGCGGTGGATTTCCTCTTTGACCTCCGCCGGTTTCAGGTGCGGCCGGGGATCGAATCCGCGGCCGCATTGCGGTCGGAACTCGACGACCCTGGAGACGGTATCCGGTTCGTGCAGGTCGCCGGTTCTAACGGCAAAGGCAGCACCGCAAAGCTGACCGAATCCGTGCTACGGGAGGCCGGCTACTCGGTTGGCCTCTACACCTCGCCACACCTCGAAACGCTGAACGAGCGGATTCAGGTCAACGGGCGGCCGATCACCGACCAAGCGATCACCGAGTTTGTCGAGCAGGTAAAACCGTGGCTGATCGACCGCGCCGCCGACGGCGAGCCGCTAACCTTCTTTGAGGTTGTCACCCTGCTCGGAATCTGGTATTTCGATCGACAGAACGTCGACGTCGCTGTCCTCGAAGTCGGCCTCGGCGGCGAGTTTGATGCGACCAGCGTCATCGATCCCGTCGCCAGCTGCGTGACGACCATCTCCTTGGAGCATACGAGCGTCCTGGGTGAGACGATCGAAGAGATCGCGGCGACGAAAGCGGCAGTCGCCCCCGACGACGGAACCCCGCTGGTAACCGGGACGACCGGTGACGCGCTCGCGACACTCCGAGCCGACGCGGGCGACGTGTTGACAGTTGGCACCGACGGAACGACAGACGTGACCGTCGGCTACGATAGCCGGGTGACGACCACCGAATCACAGATCTCGGTGTCGATGCCGGGCGACGACGCGGCTGCGAGCAGCGGCGACGGAACCACCAAATTCCCAGCACCGTTTGCCGACGGGCTGGATTGCTCGGCACGGCTCGCATTACTCGGCGAACACCAAGCCCTCAACGCCGGGATCGCAACGACGCTGGCCGGCCAAGTCATCGAGACGTTCGACGAGGATGACGACGATACAGCCGCCACCCTCGACACCGACACCCTCCGCCGGGGGTTACGCAACGCCCACTGGCCCGGGCGGTTTGAGGTGCTGGAAACGGAGCCGCTGACCGTCTTCGACGGCGCGCACAACGCCGACGCTATCGAAAAGGTCGCCGAGACGCTATCGACCTTCGAGTACGACGACCTCCACGTGGTCTTCGGCGCGATGCACGACAAGCCCCACGCCGAGATGGTCGCCGCGTTGCCGACGCCGACCTCGGTGATCACCTGCCGGCCAAATCTCGACCGCGCCGAAGATCCGGCCGTTCTCGCCCGCTGTTTCGAAACCGAAGGCATCGCGTCGGTGACCGCAGGCGAGGCGGTCGCCGACGCCATCACCAAGGCTGAAACGCGGGTTGGCCCCGACGACTGTCTGCTCGTCACGGGGTCGCTGTTTGCGGTCGGCGAAGCGCGGTCGGCGGTGACGCGGCTCGATATCCCAAAGCGCGTCGACGACACCGAAACAGCGACCGAGGTGTTGGAGGGGATTCACGCAACAGCCGGTGACATCGACAGCGGCCACGAGGAGACAGTCCACCGAACGATTGCGACCCGTGTTGACGACAGACAGGCAGCCATCCTCCGCGAGCAGTTTGCGTCCCTCGGCGGCAACTGCGTCGCTTCGGGCGTCACGACACCGGGCGAACGCCATGAACTCGTCCTCTCGGGGACACTCGCGGAGTTCCGTGCGCTGACAACGGAACTCGCTGACTGCGGCGTTGGCCTCCCGGCGGTCGCAGCCGATCTTCGCGAGGGGTTGGGCCTCGCTGCCGAGACCGCCGCCGACGCGACATCGACCGAACCCAGGCCGTGGGACGATGGCACCGCGGTTATGGGCATTCTCAACGTCACGCCCGACAGCTTCTACGACGGCGGCGATTTCTTTGATCGGGATGCGGCCATCGAAGGGGCAACGTCACTCGTCGAAGCGGGAGCGGATATCATCGATATCGGCGGCGAGAGTACGCGCCCCGGCGCGGAACCGGTGAGCGTCGACGAGGAGATCGATCGCGTCGTGCCGGTTATCGAGGCCGTCTCCGAACTGGACGTTGCCATCTCCGTCGACACACGGAAAGCCGCGGTTGCGGAGGCCGCGCTCGATGCCGGTGCTGATATCGTCAACGATGTAACCGGCCTTGACGATTCGGCGATGCGGGAGTTAGTCGCCGATCGCGAGGTGCCGGTGATCCTCATGCACTCGATCGACGCGCCGGTCGTCCCCGACAAGGAGATCGATTACGACGATGTCGTTGCGGATGTTCTCGCCGTCCTCAACGAGCGACTGATACTCGCCGAAAAAGCCGGTATCCCCCGCGAGCGGATCATCGTCGATCCCGGCATCGGCTTCGGGAAAACCAGCGCGGAGAGTTTTGAGCTGCTGGATCGCCTCGGCGAGTTCGACGCCCTCGGCTGCTCCGTGCTCGTCGGCCACTCCAGAAAATCCATGTTCAGCAAGATCGACAGCGAGCCCGACGACCGGCGTGACGCGACAGTTGCGGCAACCGCTTTAGCCGCCGAGCGCGGGGCCGATATCGTCCGTGTCCATGATGTCGCCGAGAACCGATCCGCGGTCGACGTGGTGGCTGCGCTCGACGATCCTGACTCGATCGGGGGGTAATCTCCGGCGTGGCCACAGGTTTATCGGCTGGCGGTGCCCGAACCATGCCAATGACACCGGAGCCAGTCAGCGTCGGCATCGTCGGTCTCGGGGGGATCGCCGCCCACCACGCCGAGATCCTGACCGACCACGACGCCGACCTCGTTGGTGGCGTCGACATCGACGAAACCGCCCGCCGTGAGTTCACCGCCGAATGGGCAGTGCCAACGCACGAGCGGTTAGAACCACTGCTTGATGCCGCCGAGGCCATCTTCGTCACGACGCCAAACAAATACCACGAGGAGTATGCAACCGCCGCATTGGCGGCTGGCTGTGACGTACTGATCGAAAAGCCGCTCGCCCACACGCTTGACAGCGCGAAACGGATCGCGGCGGCGGCTGCCGACGCTGAGGGGTTCTGTATGGTCGGCTTCAACAACCGGTTTGCCGCACCGATCGACGTCCTCACCAGCTACCGCGCGGCAGGGCGATTCGGCGAGATCACCCACGTTGAGGCAAACTACGTGCGGCGGCGCGGCATCCCCGGTCGAGGCTCGTGGTTCACCTCGAAGGCGGTCGCCGGCGGCGGCGCGATGATCGACCTCGGCGTCCACGCCATCGATCTTGCGTTGTCGGTGCTTGACTTCCCTGAGATCACCGAGGTCTCGGCGACAACACGGGCGGAGTTCGGCACCCGTGAGGAGTACACCTATCTCCACATGTGGGGCGACGACGAAGGGCCAGACGCTTTTGATGTTGAGGACGCCGCCAGTGCGTTCATCCGCACCGCTGACGACCGTACGATCTCCTTAGAAGTCGCGTGGGCGACCAACCGACCGCGAACCGACGAGTTCGTGTTTCGCGGTACCGACGCCGGCGCGATCTACGACCGAAAAGCCGATTCGCTCACCCTCTATGAGGCGGACACAGCCGGCCAAGAGCATCTCACCGAAACAACCGTCGAAACCCGCGACAGCAACACGCATGCGGCCGAGGTTGGCTCCTTTCTTCAGCACGTCCGGCAGGGAAAAGCACCGACGACAAACACGGTCGAACAGGGGGTAGCCGTCCAGCGGGTGATCGATGCGATCTATCGCTCCGCGGACGCGGGCCACGCCGTCGGGGTTGAGTGAGGCTGGCTGGTGGGCACCAGCGGATCGCGCCGTGGGCGAACCGTTATTCGGCTGGTCGCTGTTGCGGCGAGTATGTCACAACAACCCACGGCGGGACTGATCTACGATCGACCACACGGTGGAAGCGATGGCTGACCCCCTGCGGATCGGGATGCTCGGCTATGGGTTCATGGGTCGTGCCCATGCCAACGCCATCGCCCGGCTCCCGATGTTCGTCCCAGAGGCCCCAGCGACAGAACGGCACACGCTGATCGGCCGCGATGCGGCCGCGCTCAGCGAGGCCGCCGACAGACTCGGATTCAAGCAGACGGCGACCGACTGGCGAGCCGTCATCGACGACGTGGACGTGTTGTACAATCTCGGGCCGAATCACCGCCACGCCGAGCCATCGATTGCCGCGCTCAACGCTGACACCGCCGTACTCTGTGAGAAGCCGCTGGCGACGACGCTGGCCGACGCCGAGGCGATGACAGAGGCCGCAGACAGGGCGACAGTTCCGGCGGGGTGTGGCTTCAACTACCGCTTTCTCCCCGCGATCCAGCACGCCAAGGAGCTGATCGACCGCGGCGAACTCGGCGAGATTCGGCAGTTCCGCGGCCGCTATCTACAGGACTGGCTCGTCGATCCCGAAGCCCCCTGGACGTGGCGGCTGGACAGCGACGCCGCAGGCTCCGGCGCACTCGGGGATCTGGGAGCGCACACGATCGACCTCGCGCGGTTTCTCATCGGCGACCACACCGGCGGGATCGACCGCATCACCGGCCAGCGACAGACGTTCGTTGATGAACGCCCGGTCTACGCCGACGACGGCGAGACAGTCACCGAGTATCGACCGGTCACCGTCGACGACGCCTACACCGCCGAAGCCGTCTTCGCCAACGGGGCGACTGCCACCTTCGAGGCCTCCCGTGTTGCCGCCGGCCACAAAAACGACCATACCATCACAATCCACGGCACCAAGGGAAGTCTGCGGTTTTCGCTTGAACGGCTCAACGAACTGGCGGTGCTCACCGGCGATGCCCGCGGCTACGAGACGGTGCTTGTGACCGAGGAGACCGACCCCTACTTGGACGCCTGGTGGCCGCCGGGCCACGTTCTCGGGTGGGAACACACCGTCGTCCACGAAAACGCGGCCTTCCTCTCGGCGGTCGCCGACGAGACGGCGTTTCAGCCATCGTTTGCCGACGGCTATGCCGTCCAGCGCGTCCTCGATGCCATTGAGCGCGCCGACAACACGGGAAAATGGATCGATCTTGCTGCCGAGTCGGTGTCCGGGGATACCTGACCGAAACGATTTTTCGCGTCGCCGGTATCCCTCAGGGTATGTCCAGCGTCAATGATCTCGAACTGGTGTTGACCGTGGTGATGGGGGTTATCATGGCTGGGGTGTTGGTGGCGTCCGGCTATCTCACGGTCTCGAGTTCGATCACGTTCGTCTCGATGGTGCTGATCGGGTTTATCGCCATGCGCGCGATCCGTGGCCGCAAATGGAGTTGGCGGTAGGCGAAGTTGCTACTGAATCCCGTACACGATGTGGTATCACTGACTGACCGCGACGCAAGGCGACTCCGTCGCTGATATCACGTAGACCCACAGATGGATAGTCACCAACGGATCGAAACGCTGTACGCGCTGTCGCTGGCGATCACCCCTGAGGAGACACTCGAAGCGACGGCGGCGACCGCGCTGGACGCGTATCTGGATCGACTCGACTGTTCGGTCGGCGCGGTCTTCGAGCGACGCGACACGGGCGAGTACCGGCTCGTCGGCCCGGATGCAGCCGTCGGGGCAGACGACCCGCTGTATGAAGCTGCCGAAGATCGATTGATAAGGCGGGCAGTCACCGACGAGGAGCACCAGACGTCGCTGCCGGTCACCGCGGCGGTCGATGACGACAGCCACTACTGGCTGTTCAAGTTGCCTGATTTTGGGATGCTCTTGCTCGGCCGGCGTGGCGAACCGTTCGATGACGCGATGCTGACAGGGTTGCAGCCGCTCAATGAGCAGTTGGCAACAGCCTGCAGAACCAAGCAGGTCAAAACGACACTAAGCGACGCACGCCGGCGGTTTGAGGCACTGTTCACGACGATCGATGAGCCGATGGTCACCGTCGGTGTCGGCGAAACAGGCTGTGAGATCGGTCGCACGAACGCGGCGTTCACAGCGACGTTTGGACAGCCGACAGCCCCGGTCGACGGGATTGATCCCACCGACCTGACCCCCAACAGCGACCCAGACCAGCTGATCGAGCTCGAATCACGCCTCCGTGACGGTCACCCTGTAACCGAGGCGGTGCGCCGACAGACGACAACCGGAACGGGCGAGTTTCTCCTGCGCGGCGTACCGGTGAGAACCCCAAACGGCCAGGAGATCTTTCTGCTGTATGTGGATATCACCGAAGAACGACGCCGCCAGCGGACGTTAGCATCGCTCTCCGAGGAGTCAGCGACGATTCTGACAAGCGACGATCAGGCGACAGCTTGTGACCGAACGGTAGCAACGGTGGTGTCGGTGCTCGACGCGGCGGTCGCAGAGATTCACCGCTACGATCGGGGCACAGACACACTACAGCCGGCGGCAACAACCGCCGAGACGCCGGTATTTAGCCAGAGCGACGCAGCCGACAGTTCGGTGCTGTGGGCAACGTACGACGGGACGCCACGCCGGATCGACGCGCTGTCGGAAACCGACACGACACTCCGCTGTGACGACGAGACGATCGAAAGCGTTCTATCGTTGCCGCTGGGCGATCACGGCGTTGTCATCGTCGGCGACGACCGACCAGATAGCTTCGACGAAACGGCCCGGCAACTGGGCCAACTGCTGGCGGCCTTCGGCCGTATCGCGCTGACCCGGACAGAGCGCGTGCAGAGTCTTGAGGCGATCCAGTCGATCACCCAAGACGCTGTCACCGCCGACAGCGTCGATGAGATGGTTGAGACGGTTGTCGACCAGCTCCCGACAGCGACCAACTTCCCGACCGCTGGGGTCTGGCGGGCCGACCCCGCCACAGATCAACTCAAACCGATCGGCGCGACCGGGCGTGCCGCGGAGCTCATCGGGACGCATCCGACGTTCGAACCCGGAAACAGTCTGGCCTGGGAAGCCTACGAGGCGGGTGAAACGCGGTTGGTGTCGGATGTACAGGAGCACCGGGAGGCCTACAACGAAGCGAGCGTGATCCGCTCTGAGGTGATCACACCGATCGGCGAGTTCGGCGTACTGATCCCGGCGGCGATGCGCCCGCAGAATATCACCGTTGGTGATCAAAAGATCGCCGAGACGCTGGCCTCAAGCCTCACGACAGCGATCAAGCTGATCGAAAACCGGCGAGACCTCCAGCTGCTGGAGGCCGTCACCGACCGTGTCCTCCGACACAATCTGCGGACGGATCTCAGCGTGATCAAATCCCGAATTCAGCAGCTTGCCGAAGACTGTGATGAAACGGCGTTTACTGAGCAGATGTTGGCCCACGCCGAAGGGCTTGAGTCGACCGCCGAAACCGCCCGGACGATGCGGACGGTCGTTCAACGCCGTGATGACCGCCGGGAGCTGCCTGTCGAGACCGTCATCGAAGACGGGATCGCGGCGGCCCCTGAGCCACCAGCCGACGTGGATCTTGTCGTCGATATCGACACCACAGCAACCGTTGTTGGCCACCCAAAGCTCCCGGCAGCGGTCGCTCACCTCATCGAAAACGCACTGGAACACGCGACGCAGGATGGCGGGGAGATCCGGGTGACAGCCACAGCCGACGATGAGGTACACATCACCGTCGCCGACGACGGCCCGGGGATTCCAACAAACGAGCTTGCGGTTCTCGACCAGGCTGACGAATCCACACTGAGCCACGCCAGCGGCGCTGGCCTCTGGCTGATAGACCGGATCGCCACCTACTCCGGCGGTATCTTTGCTGCCGATGTCGACGACGGGACGATCGCACAGATCACCCTCCAACGCCCATAGCGACGACACCCTCACACCGCCTGCCAACCACAGATTCATTGATCACGTCTCACAAACCCTAGCTAACAGATACCATGAGCAAAACAACCCCGCCCGACGATCCACGCCCGGATCCGGCGGATGATCCGCGGAGCAACTACGACTATCGGAGCGACGAGGTCGACGACCCCGACCTTGTCGCCGATCTCGAAGCGCTTGTCGACGGCGACGTGCGCTTTGATAGCTATACTCGCAACCTGTTTGCGACCGACGCCAGCGCGTATCACCAGCTCCCGATCGGCGTTGTCGTCCCCGAGTCGACCGCGGACGTGCAGGCGGTGATGCGCTACTGCGCCGACAACGAGATTCCGGTGCTCCCCCGCGGCGGTGGCACCAGCCTCGCGGGCCAGACGGTCAACGAGGCGGTCGTCCTCGATTTCAAAAAGCGGTTCACCGACATCATCGAGGTCGACCCTGACGCCCAGACGGTGACCGCCGAACCCGGGATCACACTCGCCCGACTCAACGACCAGCTTGCGGAGCACGGCCTCAAATACGCCCCCGATCCAGCGTGGGGCGACAAAAGCGTCCTCGGAGGCTGTATCGGCAACAACTCGACGGGCGCACACTCCCTGAAATATGAAAAGGCCGACGGCTATCTCGAATCGGTGGAGGTTGTCCTCGCCGACGGGACGGTAACAACATTCGGGTGGATGTCGGTCGACGAACTCCACGACCGCGCCGAGGCCGCCGCGGGTACCAACGACCCACGCATCGAAGAGCAGGTCTACGCTGTCGTCAGCGATATCCTCCGGAATCACCGCGATGCGATCAGATCTCGGTTCCCGGATCTCATGCGCAACGTCTCGGGGTACAACCTCGACAAACTGATCGAAGACGCCGAAGAACACGGCGCGGTCAACGTTGGTCGCCTGCTGGCCGGCAGTGAGGGCACCCTCGGCATCGTCACCGAGGCGACCGTCTCGCTGGAACCGATCCCCAGCGAGACGGCCGTCGTCATGTTGACCTACGACGACGTGATCGACGCGATGGAGGACGTGGCCCCGATCCTCGAACACGATCCCGCGGCCGTCGAGGTGATGGACGACGTGTTCCTCGATCTCGCGGCCGACCGTCCGGAGTTCGCCGATGTCGTCGATTTTCTGCCTGAGGGCACCGATTCGACGCTGCTCGTCGAGTTCTATGCCGACTCGATGGCGGATGGCAAACAGAAGATCGCCGACCTCCTGGCTGACCGGCTGCCGAGCAGTGATGCGGCGGTTGCGCCGAGCGACGACGCGGAATCGACGACGACAGACGAACCCTACGCCGTCGACGCCCTGGAGGCCTATGACGACGACCGACAGGCCAAGTTCTGGAAGATGCGGAAAGCCGGCCTGCCGATTCTGCTGTCGCGGACGAGCGACGCAAAACACTGGCCGTTCATCGAAGACACCGCTGTCCCAGCCGAGAATCTCCCCGAATACGTCAGCGACATCCAGACGCTCTTTGAGGAGTACGACACCTTTGCCTCCTACTACGCCCACGCTGGGCCAGGCGTGCTACACATCCGCCCGCTGCTTGATCTCAAAGCCGACGATGGCATCGAGACGATGCATGAGATCTGCGACGACGTGACCGATCTCGTCGTCGAGTACGGCGGCTCGGTCTCCGGTGAACACGGCGACGGGCGCGCGCGGACGACGTGGAACGAGAAGCTCTACGGCGACGAGATCTGGTCGCTGTTCCAGCGACTCAAGGCCGCCTTCGATCCCGACGAGCTGCTCAACCCTGGCAACGTCAGCGGCGACGCCGACCCGACCGAGAATCTGCGATACGACGCCGACTACACGTTCGACGCCGATTTTGAGCCAACGCTCAACTGGGACAACGATAACGGCTTTCAGGGGATGGCCGAACTCTGTCACGGCTGTGCCGGCTGTGAGGGTCACCAGGATACCACAGGCGGCGTCATGTGTCCAACCTACCGGGCGACCGAAAACGAGGAGATCACCTCAACGCGGGGGCGAGCAAATATGCTCCGCCGGGCGATGAGCGGCGAACTCCCTGACGACGTGTTCAGCGAGGAGTTCAGCGACGAGGTGCTGGATCTCTGTATCGGTTGTAAGGGCTGTAAGCGCGATTGCCCCAGCGGTGTCGACATGGCGAAGCTCAAAACGGAGATCACCCACGAACGCCACCAACGCGAGGGGATCGGGCTCCGCGACAAACTCTTCGCTAACGTCGAAACGCTGTACAGCCTCGGGAGCACGTTGGCCCCGCTGTCAAACATAGCGACGGCGCTTCCTGGCAGCGGTCTCCTCGCCGAGAAAACCCTCGGCATCGCCCGGGAACGGGAGTTGCCGAGGTTTACGCGCAACACGCTTCAGAAGTGGAACCGCGACCGGACGCCAGCCGTCAGCAAAGCCGACGCCGACCGCAAGGCCCTGTTGATCCCTGACCCATACACCAACTACACCCAGCCCGATGTCGGCAAAGCCGCGGTTCGGGTGCTCGAAGCCGCCGGTGTCCACGTCGCCATCGCCGACGAGGTGACCGACAGCGGCCGACCGGCCCACTCGAAGGGGCTGCTCAACCAGTCGACGGCAACCGCCGAGGCCAACGTCGAGGTGCTGGCCGACCGTGTCGCCGACGGCTGGGAACTCATCAGCGTCGAACCCAGCGACGCGGTGATGTATCAGGAGGATTATCTCGATCTGTTGTCCGGTGATGCGGTCGAAGCCGTCGCCGACAACACCTACAGCGTGTTAGAGTATATCGACACCTTCCGGTTGGATGACGCCATCGACACGGCAGGCGACGAGACGCTGTCGTATCACGGCCACTGCCACCAGACTGCCGCCAGCCGGGAGCACCACGCGGTCGGCGTGCTTCGACGGGCCGGCTACGAGGTCGACGTGCTGGATACCACCTGCTGTGGGATGGCCGGCTCCTTCGGCTACGAGGCCGAACACTACTCGATGAGCCAGGCGATCGGTCGGCTGCTGTTTGACGCCGTCGACGACTCGCCGGCCGACACAGTCGTTGCACCGGGTACCTCCTGTCGCTCGCAACTCGGTGACGCCGACCAGTACGACGGGAAGCCGCCGCATCCGATCGAGAAGGTCGCCGACGCACTTCGGTAGCTGCTGTTGGGCGTGGCGTAGGTCAGGCCGACCGGAGGCTGCTCGGTATTCTGAGTAGGGACGTTCGCTGAGCCAGACGCGCGTGTCGGTAGTGGTTACGCTGTCTCCAACGCCGTGATCACTGAATCGATTTCGGCGGCCGTCGAGACCGCATGTACCGACACACGAATCGCATCGGGGTGGGGCAGCGACCGGATAACGATCCCCTCCTCGGCGAGTCGCTCGACGGTCGCCTCGGGGTTGTCGACGGTGATCGACACCAGCCCCGATTCGTACGCCTGTGGACTTAATAGGGCCTCGTCGTCAACCCCGGCTTTCAATCGATCGGTCAGCGTCTCGATCCGGTCGGCGATCGTCGTGACCCCGACCGACTCGATGGCATCGATCGCCTCGATCAGGCCGGCGTGGGGGCCCGGCGAGGTGGTGCCGATCTCGAAGCGTTTCGCGCCGGGTTCGTAGGTCAACTCGGCGGCTGTCGGGTCGGTGACGCTCCGATAGCCGACCGCGCTTGGTTCCATCGTGTCGGCGACTGCACGGTCAACGTAGAGAAAGCCCGCACCCCACGGCCCGAGCAGCCATTTATGCCCGGCTGCGGCCACGGCATCGGCCCCCCACTCCTGAACGTCCATCGGGAGTTGACCGGGCACCTGCACCGCATCAACGAGCGTAAACGCGCCGGCCTCGGCGGCGATATCGACCAGCTCGGAAACGGGTAGTTGTGTGCCATGTGTCCACGTTACCGCGCTGAAACAGACAAGCCGCGCGTCGGCGACGGCCTCGGTGTAGGCGTCGATGTCGAGGCGGCCGTCGGTGGTTTCGACGACGCGTACCTCAACTCCTTGCGCTTCAAGCTGTTGCCACGGCAGTGTGCCGGCCGGATGTTCGAGGTCGGTACGGACGACCACATCACCGGGTTCGAAGTCGACGGCTGTGGCGATCCGATTGATCCCGTCGGTCGTGCTCTCTGTGAGAGCAACTTCCTCGGGCTCGGCTCCGATGAACGCGGCGACGCGTTCGCGAGCACGGTCGTAGCTCGCAAAAGCGGTCGTGTAGGGGTCGTCAGCCCCGGAGTTGAACTCGTGGTCGGCAACGGTGTCGCTGACCGCATCAACAACATATGCCGGGCTTGGCCCATGAGCCCCAAAGTTGAGATACGCCGACTCCTGGAAGGCTGGCACGTCCGCACGGAGTTCTCGCGGTGTCATTGCTCACCACTCCGGAGAGGGGACGGAAAACCGTCGCGGCCGAGACAGCTCACCCCCACGGCGGTTAGGCCGTGTAGCCGGTGATAGTGGTTTCGAGCGTGTCGCCGGTCTGGGCACCGACCATGCGCTCGGCCTGTTCGCCGTCAGCATAGACCAACAGCGTTGGAATGCCCTGCACGTCGTGTTGGCTCGCTACCCCTTGGAACTGGTCGACATCGACTTTGAGTACCGCCGCCGCGGTGTCCTCGGCGAGGGCCTCGATCGTTGGCTCCATCATCTGACACGGGCCACACCAGTCAGCATAGAAATCGACGAGAACGGCATCATACCGCGAGACGATATCGGCGTACTCGTCGGCGTCGGTCAGGTGAATCGGTTCGGCTGGCGCGACATCAGTTTGTGAACTCATCACGATTCCATAGCGCCTATCGACGTAAAACTGTTTTGGGCTATTTTCACAATACTACAACACAGGCGGCTGGCGGTGACGAGTTTTTCAAAAACGGGATACCGCGGGACGGCGTCGGTTACGCGCCGAGCCAGCCGCGAAGGCGGGAACCCGCTTCGGCGGCAACCGCACCGAACACGCCTCGCGGAGAAAGCTGTATCATCGACAGCGACGACACACGAGCCAGCAGGCTGTCGGTGCCGTCCGGAACGTAGTGAGCGACCGCACGCCCACGAACCCGGATGACGGCCGGCGAGTTGAACGCCAGCGGCGTCTCATCAGGGAGCGCGTCCGTTTCGGGCAGCCAGTAGCCGGCTGTTGCGGTGACGCTCTGCTGGAGGTCATACAGTGCGAACAGCCCGCCGAGACTGTCGATATCGACGACAAGCGTGCCGTCGGCGGTTGTGATCGACACGTCTGTGCGGTCGGATTGGAGGGTCAGATCCGCCCCCACGACGAGTTGCTGCGGGGCCGATCCGGACTCGGCGTCGGTCACACTCGTTACTCGTCGCTCTCGCTCGTTCGGATGGTTAACGTTCCGTCGAGCCGCCAGCGGGCATGGCTGGCGTCCTCACCGACCTTGTCAGGCACATCGATGTACATCTCCTCGAACTCATACGCGATCTCGGCACCACGGCCTGTCAGTCGCTCGTAGAGTCCGATCGCCAGTTCTGGCCACGTTTGCGTCTCTTCGATCTGCGCATCAGTTGATGCCATTGTACCTCAATGCATGATTGGCAACATAATAGTGCTTCCGGCGATTACCGCCGAGCGAACGTCAGATAGCCCGTGTGGCCGACGCCCGCAGTCGATGGGCGGGTGCCGCGGTCATCAACGGTAAGCTCCCGCTGGATCGTCTCGATGGTTTCGATATCGGAGAGCCCAGCCGCCTCCGCGGCCGCAACCGTTGCTCGGGAGTTCTCAACAAACGGGGAGTAAACGGCGAGATAGCCGCCGGCGGCGAGCAGCTCACCCGCGCTAGCAACGACCTCGGGGGCATCCTCAGTATCGAGCGTCAGCAGATCGAACGGCTCGGCCCCGGCAAGCGCGTCGGTCTCTTCGGTAAGGTCACCGGTTCGCACGTCAACGGTGTCGGCGACGCCGGCGACAGCCATGTTGTCGCGGGCAACCTCGGCGAAGTCGGCGTCGCGCTCGTAGGTCGTCACGTCGGCACCGAGGCGGCCGAGATACGCCGCGAGAATCCCCGTTCCTGTGCCGGCATCGAGCACGCGGTCGCCGGCGGCCGCGCCCGTATGGCCGATCACGAGACCGATATCTCGTGGCATCATCGGCGCGCCCGTGCGTTCAAGATGATTAAACAGGTCTGGCCCGCGGAGTTCACGGGCACGGAATTCCTCGCCGAGATGCGTCTCAAGCGTGTCACCGGAGTCGACGTCGACAGGGATGTCAACGACGCCGAGGTCGGTGTGGAGCTCATCGCCCGGTTCCCGGAGGTACTCCCGGTCGCCGTGAACGAGGAGGATCACTCCAGTCGGCTGATCGCTGCGGCGGGTTCGCCGTCCTCGGCTTCGAGTGCCTCTCGGGCCTCGCCCGGTGAGACGCCGGTCTGAGAGGCGACAAGCTTGATATCGGATTCAGGGATCTCGTCGTCAGCGTCGCCGGCGTCGCTGTCGTCCGTGTCGCCGCCTTCGACGGCACCGGCCGCGCCGGACGCCTCCTGTCGGTTGGGTTCGCCGACGATCTGGTAGGTCTGGGTGCCCTGGGCGTCCATTCGGGTGATTTCTGGGGCCTCAAAGACGAGCTGCTCGCCGTCGCTCGTCGTGATCGTGACCGACTCGGCGTCGATCTCGGTTACGTCGATCCCCATCTGTTCCATCATCTGCTGCATCTTCCGCGGGTTCATACCGCCGCCTCCAAACATGCCTCACCTTTCTTGTGGCGGCAGCAAAAGCATGGCGAAGC
>ERZ1034573.173-NODE-173-length-18362-cov-17.214126_pt1 | contig 18362 bp, 12 predicted proteins | sample MGYA00520641_ERZ1034573 | MGnify/ENA primary metagenome ERZ1034573 (study PRJEB33760, sample SAMEA4777724) | hypersaline lake metagenome | biome: hypersaline environment; feature: brines | place: Spain | collected 2014-08 | depth 0 m ...
TTCTTTTTCGTTTTTCTTCCTCTGCTCGTTCCCCATAACGCTCTTCATAACTTACACTGTTTGCTTTACTCATTTTTTCTTTCATTCTCTTAGCTTTCTCTTCCCCGTATATTTCTTCCCAAGTCTTCCCTTTTTGCTTTTTTATCCATTCTGCTGCATAACAGGTATCTAAGTCTCCATTGTCCCACCTCTGTTTCGTCGCCTTAGACTGCTTTTCTCTTATCTTTTCTACGCCGGAACATCCTTTTCCACCTTTTGTTAGATTACACAGATTATCAAGCCCGATTTCATTGATTTTTTGCTTCTCTATTTCATAAGCCGTTTCTTCATCTACGTCTTCAACAAAAACTTTATATCCAACTCCATTCTCGGTGTTTATAACAGTTTTAATTTTGTTAGTTAAGTCGTAATTGTTCGTGCTGCAGATGCCTCCACGTCTTGCTACATTTTCATGATCATACATTCTGCTTCCGGTCCCTTTTCCTACATAAAACAGGTCATCATTTTGGTCTAAAAGGCCATATACATATGCCATTTTACTTGGTTGTTTCTTTACATACAAAAAACCCGGCTTGGCGAAGCTGTAGAGGGACAGTTTGCCAAGCCGGGTATTGAGTAGTTTTGTAAGTATGCAAAGCCCTCTACAGCTTCACTATTATATATCAAACATCAGCAAAAGTTTTACCTATTTTACTATTCACTGTAAGCTTTCCATCTTCCATAATCTCTTCAATTTCTTCAACTAAACTGTCTGGATCATCGGGGTGTAAATCAAAAAGCAAGCTGTCGTAGAGGTAAAGAACAACTTTTGTTTTGTATTCATTTTCATTTATATAATCCATACACTTCTTTGCTTTTTTCATTACAATCTCTGTTCCAGTTGACTGAAGACTATATGATAAAGCCTTCGCCGGGTTGAAGTTGTCGATCTTTGATCCGGAGATTTGCCTGTGGTACTTTCCGGTCTGGATTATTCCGTGCTCTTTATAAACTTCCCAAATTTTTTCGGTCAAGTCTTTTACCCCTTGAAAAAACTCGAGTTGAAGAAGCTCGTCGGGGATCCCCCGTGGGTTGTAAATGAACTGGAACGTAAACTTTTTGGCTTCTTTGTAATCTTCTTCGTCGATGTCTTCTCCGAAATAAAGCTTTGCCAAGTGCTCGTGAAATGATCCTTCAGGGGCATCGTAGCCCATAATCGATGAAACGATCCGGAGGTGAAAGGCGTCGTAGTCGACGCTCAACAGTTTGCCGCCGTCGAACCTGCTTTCAAAAACTTCTCTTTCTTTTTGTTCTAAGGCGGCGTAGTTTACGCCTTTGTAGGCGTTGGACGGCCTGCCAGTTTGCGTGTAAAGGTTATAGTTGGAGTATGAGAGGCCGTCGCTATCGGTAAGGTCTTTCCCAAAAACTTTAGAAAAAGCTTTTGAGTCGGCGTACATGCCGTTTCTCTCCACTCTAAACAAGCTTTCTGTAATCGCTTTGTTATATTTTCGGAACGGGCGCTTTTCTACAAGATCTCCGCTGCAGTTTAATATTTCTTCACACCTGTCAATCCGGTTTTGAGAGCGTTCGGCAAGCCGCATAATCGGGCGGTAGATATTTTTTTGCTCAAACGGCGGCGAGCCAAAATCAAAGCTGGGCGGCTTGTTATGCTTAAACCAAAATATAAGCTTGCAGTCCACCAAGTTTTGAAACGGAACGAGGTGGAGCACGCGCTTTTTGTCGTAGGCAAATTTTCTTACCCCCGTGTTTAGCTTCAAAAGCTTTTTCGGGCTAATTTCGGTTGCGTCGTTGTGGTTTATCGGAAAAAGCGCCTCTCTTTTCCCAGACCGGACAACGACAAAACTTACTCCGCTTCGCCTCGGGTGCAGGTGCTGGTTGGTGGGGACGGCGTCGACAAACGCCTTGTCTTTGGAAGTGTAATGGACTAAAAAATCTTCAAACTGGTTATCCGTTTCTATTATTTCCATCCCAATATTCTAAGGGGTCATTCAACTTATTTTGAATTCCTTGTTGATCTACGTCTTCTAAAATTCGCTTGTTCGTGTCTTCTACGCCAGTTTCTATCGGGTATCCTGCATCATTAAATACGTCGTGGCGAGGTCCAGATATCTTCCATTTGAGTGAAAAACGAACAAAAGTTGAGCTTCTTGAAAAGCTGGTAAACTCCGATTCGGTAATCTCAAATATTCTTCCGGAATTTTTTCTTCGGACAAAGTACCGTTCAAAGAATCCTCTTTCATAGTCTCTTTCAGTAGGAGAAGGTCCGCCCCCTTGACTTGGGACAGGCTCGTTTGGAGAATTCGGGCGCTCGTTTCCAGCTTTAAGGTATTTGTCGATGCTCATATCGTCGTCGTGCTTGTTTCTACGTTTTTGTATGGAAGATTTCGGATTCTCCGGAGAATTGGTTGCCCGTATTCGTCTTGGACAAAAAGCTCGAGTCGGGTAATGTAGTTTTCAAAAAAGTTTTTTGGAGTCGCCTTTGCTATTCTATCTCTTGTAATCGGGTCAAGTCTGCCGCTTTCTTCTACGGATTTAAACTGGAGGTCTTGAAGAGCTTTTTGAGCAAGTGATATTGCCCGCTCGGCTGAAAAAAGGATTTGGGTGTCGAAAATCTTTGCCGGAACGGTTACAGCGCTAATTTTTATTTTGTCGTAGTTTTGGAAACGCCATTCTTTTTTCCGCAAGATCTTTTCTGCGTCGGTCCTGTTTAACTCTTCCAATGAAGAAGATAAAAACTGGTCTTCTCGGACTCCAAACCTTGTCATCGTTCCATCTCTTACAAGCCGCTCGACAACTCCCGTGCCTTCTTGCTGGATTACATATCCGGCGGCATAACGAAAACGGCGGGTTTGCTCTTTTTTATTCGGCATTCGTAACGATAAATTTGGTTTTAAGTTCGGTGCTCCAGTCGTTTGTAGACACGCTGTGTGTTACACTTTCTATTGAAAAAACGCCATCATTTTCATACACTTTTGGTATTTGTTTGATGTCTACAACTTGAAATGCGCTAAACCCCCCAATGCCATCAAGTTCGATTTGAGCATTTACTCCGATTATATTATTGGCGTTCGTCGGAGATTTTTTGTCGGTAAATCCTTGAAGGAACCTTCTGAATTCTTTTCTAGCCCCATCTCCTCCTTCTGAGTACACCAGATATTTCAAGGTTTCGCTCGTAGTCGTTTGAATTTTTCCTCTTTCTTTTCTTGACTTTTCGTGGTCTTCCGTAGAAGCTGAAATTGTGTCATTTTCAGCTTCTGCATTGGGCGAAGTCATGGCCGAAAACCCGTGTTCTTTAATCACAGTTTCCAAATCTTTCTTCTTTTTATTATCTTCCGGTTTTTTGAAACCCCCAATAATTCTATCTGTAAGCGAAGACTTAGGCCCAGTTCCCGGCCTTCCGGTGTAAAACTGGCCAGTGCTATCTGTTCTTGCGTTTTGAGCAGAATTAGAACTTATGCCTTCAAAATCTGAATTTGACTGAACAACCACTTGCCCCTTTATCCTGTCATCGAGGTTTGTGTCGAAGCTAAAGCTTCGCATAATTGACTGCCTTGTGTTTGGGCGAAAGTCAAATTCTTCTCCTTGGTTTTCAAGAACGTCGTTGACAGAACTTTCATAGCTGGTGTTTCTATCAATTACTTGGACTCGGTTCGAATCGATCAAAAATTTGAAGTCCCAAATGTCAAAACAAGCAGATGAACACTGCCGCAAAATGTATTTCAGAGCTGGTATAATGCTCTCGTGATTGCTAATAGCATCTTTAAAAAATTGAAATTGGACGTATAAATTGTATAGAACCCCTTGCGTTTTTCCATCTATTTTGTTTTTATCAAGCGTCGGTCCGACTCCATCTGCAGAAATCTTATCAAAATTCCGGAAAGCTTTGTTTTGACCCCCGACATCAACAATGCAAGTAAGAGGTTGAAGCGTCCGGAGTTGAAGCGGTTTGTTGCCGATTTTTTTTGAGCTATTATAGCTTGATATAACTGAATCAGCCGAATCCATTTTCAAGTTTCGTATCTCATTTTCCTTACCTTCATTTTTTACAACAGTTGCATAAGTGTTAACAAGCTCTTCAATTTTTTTCCAGCTAATATAATACCCTTTGTTTCCTTCAATTGCTTCAGAATACGAGGTTTCAGGGCCTGCAGCAACAGATACAACGTCTCTAATAGAATTTGAAGCAAACTCATCAAGTTTTTTCGTAAAATCTTCTTGGAGATAATCGTATAACGTTTTTTTCGTTTCACGTCCGGACTTTGGTTGGTCTTCTTTTTCGTTTTGTTTTTTAGTTTCTTGTTTCTTTGTCCGAAGCTTGTTCATTGCTTTCGAAAGGCTAAGAATTTCGGTTGTGCAAGAATAGCTTCCGTTGTCGTCGGGAGAAAAGCTAAAGTTTGTTATTGCGCCTGCAGCAAGAGAATATTTTCCTTTTCCTTTTTTTAGCCTACAATATTTCGGGTGATCGAACCTGCTTTTTGCTTTTGGGGATATATTTGAATTGGCAGACTCTACATCACAGTCTTCCATTTTTTCATTAAGAGATGCAAACTGCTTTTGAAGCTCTTCTCCAGAATCTGCATCGATGATTGCTTGGCTCGGAACGGTGTTCCATCCCCAATCTACAACAATTGAAGTTCCAAGGTTCATAAAGTAAGGGTGAAGCCGTTCGAGTTGTTCTAAAGAGTGAACCGTCCACTCGACAGTGCATTCGAAGCTTTCAAGCTTTTCGTCAATTTGAATGGAGTTTATTGACGGCTTCGGGCGATACCGTTCTCCAGTCGAAGCTTCTTTTTCATAAAGATTTTCAAATCCGAATTTGATTTGTTCTCCGGTTTTCAAATCTCCGCCCATCAAAACCATTCTTTTTCCGTTTTCATTTTCATATCCGGATATCATTCTCATCCACGGAGACTTCGGTTTTTGGATTCCGGCAGGTTTTCCGTTTTGATACGGGGCGACTTCTCCCTCCGAAGGATTTGCCGATCCAGTTCTTCGGCGCTTGAGTTCTTCATCTACAAACTTTGGAAATGTTGAAAAAAGGTTTAAGCTCATCTTTTGCTGTTGATGTCATTTGCTTCAGAAGATACGTCTGAAAGGTTCTGCGGTATTCTAAGGCGAGTTCCGGCCGGAACCGACCAATCCCCCCGCCCAAGATTGTTTGCCGCTGCTATAACCCACCAAAGCTTCGAATCGTCGTAATAGCGAAAAGCTATGCGGTCGAGACGGTCTTTTGTTTCGATTTCTACAATAATATCTTCCGGCCGCCGCTCTACGTCAGGAAGAAAGAGGGTTTCATAATACGATTCATTTTCTTCATTTTCAGTTACGTTTGCTTCTTCGTATCTTCGTATCATAGAGGGTTATTTGGAATATTGTCCGTAATGTCTTCTGGCGAAGGTGTATTGTCTATTCCATCTGTTCCTTCCGGCGGGGCGCTAGAAAGGTCACTAGCCCGGCCAGTATCAGTCCCGTTGCGGTCTCTTGGAGAATATTCGCTTGATTCTGCATCGGAAGTTGGAAGTTCCACAGGCGGCCGGGGGTCAGGCGATTCCCGAATAGGATTATCCACTTCTTCAAGAAACGGAGCATCGTAATACTTTTGAAGAGCAAGTGGCGCTCTCTTCGGAATAACTTGCCAATCTACATCTATTTCAAGCCCTCTTGGAAGCCTTCCAAGGTCTTTGTCTATTTCGTAAGGAACGTCGTCGTTTACAGATATTGTGAGGCTGTTCATATAGCCGTATACGTCGTTAAACATGTCTCCGATTGTCAATCTCATAAACGGCGGAGTCATGTATCCGCCGCCGCCTCCTTCCGGCTTGCTGTAAGAAGCAGGAGTTGTCAAGCCCTTCAAGTAGTTAACTTTTTTCCAAAGCGCCTTAAACTCTTCTCTGCTAAACGGAACAAGTTGAAACGAAAAGCTAATCGTATTTGAGTATCCTCCGTATTTATGCCCCTGTTCCGGCCTTCCGGCGTAATCAGTTTGTGACCACTCGGGGGAAAGATTATCGGAAATTCCTTCTAAGAAGGCTCGAAAAACGAGAGAACCTTCATTTGGGATGTCATAAAACTTAAACGGAATAAAGTCTTCATGCCTTCCGTCTCGCCCATAAGCTTCTTTATCCGGATCTGCGTCTTTTCCAACAATCGGCTCCAAACGGTTAATCCAATCTATTCGTTTTTCTTTTTGCCCGTCTTCATTTTGCAAAGAATAATTCGGAATTCCCCTGCTTTTTTCTTGATTCGGAACGCCTCTATGAACAGGAGTTCTTGATCTAAATGTCCGGTTTTCGAAATATACTTCCGAAGTGCTGTCGTTTTGAATTTGAGCTTGAACATTTCCGTCTCCATCTACGACCGAATCTTGCGCAGGGGATCCGTCAGGGTTTGCATATGGAAAGTAAGATCCTTTATTGTCCCTATCTGAATTTGACCGTTCCGCAAGTTTTATATAATTTTCATTAAAGTCCGGCCCGTTGTAGCTTGAAGAATTTGCATCAAATCTTGATCCGGTTGTTTCTGCGTTTGCAAGATAAGGAGAAGACGGGTGATAATTGTCTGTCCGAACCGTTCCGTTTGAATTTGGCCCACCTTGCGGGTCGTATGTATTTGTAAACAAGTATCCACTTCCAATACCTCCTCTAGACGCGAGGCTGCTTGCGGCAAATTTTGAAAGCTGCTCGTTTTCTTCTGTAGAGAAAAGCTGCTTTATATTTCGGACGTTTTCCGAACGGGTTTGTGCCACAACGTTTTGAGCTTCTGATCCAGAAACGTCCGGAAGTCCGCTGGTAGCAACTGGCGAAAGCCAAAACAAAGACCCGCTCATTTCTCCCCACTCTGTTTGCCGGGCTTCTTCTTGAATTTCATCTTCATATCGGCTACTTTTCGGAACGTCAAATCCAACAGCCGAACCGACTGCTTCTGCCGCATATCCGACGATTCCGGCTGGCCCGCTGTCTGCCCCAAGGTGGCGAGTAATTTCTTGGCCCGGCCGAATTGCCATTCCAGATCCGGCAGTTTGGACCGGAGCAGTCGGGTCATAAAGCTTTGTTCTTTTTCTTGGGTTTTGAGTTTGAAGAAACCGTTGTTTTACATTGTAAACAAGCCCTTTCGCGGTAGAAAAGAATTTTGACATCCGAACCGTATCTTCTGCGGCAGAACCTGTAGGAGCAATTCTGCTGTCACTTTGCTTAACATTTGCAATTGCCGTGCTCCCGCCGCCGGATTCAGGTCTTCTCAATATAAACGGTTCAGCTGCCGCCCCCGCATTTCCTTGAAGAGTCGCCGGGCTGTCAAACAAGCTGAAATTGTTCTTTCCATCTTCAAACTTTTCGTTAAACTCTCTCAACCGAACGGTGCGGTTTAACTCTTCAATCGACCCGGTGAACCTTGTTTGAGAAGTTCTTGGCTCATTTGCCTCTATAACTGCGTTTTCCGAATCCGGAAAGCTTCCACCGATTCCATCTGTAAACTCCGGAAGAAATGGGCTTGCTTCAAATCCCGGAGGTTGATAACGGTTCTGTTTTGGAGCTTGCGAGTCTCGACCTATATCTGTTTGCCGAAATGGTTGAAATTGTATTGCTCCATCTGAATCCGGAGAAGCGTTTCTGTCAAGCTCCGATACCCGTTGGTTTTGGGTTTCAATTTCATCTTTCTTTTGTTGCCCCGTGTCAAATGCAGGATTGAGGACTGGCCCGTTGTTTTGGCTTGAATGGCTACTTTCGGCATTAAACGGTGCAGGTTGAAACTCCGGAAGTTGGTCTCCGGGCTCGTCAATTCCAACAACGAATTCTTGAAGCTGGTAACGTCCTCCATCGTCGGAGGGGTCTATAACAGTAGAGCTTCGAAGCTTTGAAGTAATTTCATCTGGTTGAAAACGTAAGTCTCCCGTTGCCCCGCTTACGGTATAAGCCATATCCCGAACATTATCTCCGGGCTCGTTGCTGCCAGCAACAAATTTTGGAATTAAGTAATTTCCGCCTTCAAAACTCGGATCGATAATTCCATTTGTAAGTGCATTTTTTACGGCGGTTTGATGGCGAAGCTTCGATACAGAGCCTTCCACGGTGTATTTCATATTCCGAAGATTGTCTCCGGGCTCGTTGCTGCCAGCAACGAATTTTGGGCTCAAGTAAGCCCCACCTTCGAAGCTCGGATCAATAATGTAATTTTCAAGCGCAAACTTATAAAACTTTTTGACGTGGCGGGAAGATTGAAAAACTCCTTCTACGTCGTACTCCATATCCCGAATGTCGTCTCCGGGCTCGTCGCTTCCCGTTACGAATTTTTCATCAAGATACCTCCCCCCTTCGAAGCTCGGGTCAATGATATTGTTATTTAGAGCGAACTTTACGGCAGTTTGGTGCCGCAAAGCTTCGGAAGATCCTTCGAACCCGTATGCCATATCTCGAATATCTCCACCAGGCTCGTCGCTTCCAGCAACAAATTCTTCAAGTTGGTAACGTCCGCCTTCATCGTCAGGATTAATGATCGTCGAGTCTCGAAGCTTTGCTATTATTTCTGGAGGCTGGTGTCGGAGGTCTTGAGTGGCGCCGCTTTTGTCGTACTTCATATCACGGATGTTGTCGCCGGGCTCATCGCTTCCGGTAACAAATTTTTCTAATTGATACCTGCCTCCTTCATCGTCAGGATTAATAATCGTAGATTCGCGAAGTTTTGCTACAATCTCTGGAGGTTGATGCCTCAAATCTTCAACTGCCCCGCCTTTATCATAAATCATGTCTCGAACGTTGTCGCCGGGCTCGTTTGAACCTGTAACAAATTCTTCAAGTTGATAGCGGCCGCCTTCGTTTGACGGATCAATTTCATGTGGACTGTTTGGATTGTGTCTTAATGGAGCAACCTCCCATTCTTCAAGACTATCACCTTCTCCCGGAAATACAGAACCGATTCCATCTCTTGTTTCTTCTGCAGTTGGATCAATTTGATCGGAAAATCGATTGGGCGGTTGATATTTGAGCGGCGTTTCCCACTCAGGAACTCCGTCTTCACTTCCGGCAACTACATCGACAAACTCGGTGTCTTCCGAATTAATCTGATTAGAAAATCGGTTCGGTTGATGCCGAAGCGGAACCTCCCACTCTCCAAGTCCATCGGCCGAACCAACGAATTCGGCAGCTACCTCATCTGTGAATTTTGCCGTCTCCGGATCAATTTGAGAAGCGTAATTTTCAGGCTGGAATTTTAGCGGTTGTTCTCGATCAATTTCTTGTCCCGCTATTCCATCAGTATTTTCTCCGTTGGTTGGATTTATATTTTGTTCCAGTTGTGGAGCCTCCGGACGGCGGTCTTCTTCGTTGATATTATCCTCTATTCTTGGCGATTTCGGTTTTTTTTTATCCGCCTTTATATTTTCTTCTCTACTTGGAGAATCCGGCTGGTTTTCTGCAGGATCAATACTTCCGCTGCGGTTAGGTGCTGCTGGCGTATTTTGTTCTCTTGGAGATATGTTGCCTACTCGACTTGGACTTTCCGGAGTTGCGTCTTCGTTTGGAACTATGTTTCCGGTTTGAGCTGGACCAGAAGGCTGACTTTCTTCTGATTTGATGTTTCCTTCCGTAGATGGGGAAGAAGGCGAAGATTCTTCATCCGGCGATATGTTTTCTTGCCTGTTTGGAGAACTTGGCTCGCTTTCTTCGGTCGGGGTTACGTTTCCTTCCGTAGATGGGCTGGAAGGCTTGCTTTCTTCATCTGGTTCGATGTTGCCGGAGAATTGTGGCCCAAGTGGCCTGTTTTCCGGATCCGGACTAATATTTTCTTCTCTGTTCGGAGAAGCTGGAGCGTTTTCTTCTTGAGGCTTAATGTTTCCTTCACTTCCTACGTTTTCTTGTCCGGTAGCAGATACCTCCAAATCAGATTCGTCCATAGGTTCAGTCGACGGAGGTTCTTCTGTCGGCTTTATGTTTCCTCGCTTTTGCGGGTTTGAAGGCTTGCTTTCTTCTGTTTCGATTTGAGAACCAGAAGCTTCTTCCGGTTTCGCGTCTTCTTTTGACTGAAATGGTATACGGTTCGGGTTATCCGGCCGATTTTCTTCGTCTGGTCGGATATTTCGCCTTCTTTGCGGGGCGTCTACTGGCCTATCTTCATCCGGTGAAATGTTGCTTTCCGATTGATCTTCTGGATCAAACTCCGAAGGTTGAATGTTTCCGCTACGCTGAGGCGGATCTGGAGCATTTTCAGAAACAGGAATTGACTCCCTCTCGGTTTGCTCGGTATCGGTTTCTTGTGGATCTATATTTCCCTCTTTGGTTGGAGATTCCGGTTTAGATTCTTCCGGCTGGATATTGTTTTTATTTTGAGACTCTTCGTTTTCAGAATCTTGCTGAGGAATGTTCCCCTCATTATTTACATCCTTGTTTACCGGATCTTCTTCCGGTTCTATTAAGTTATCAAAAAGACCCATACTTGATTTTTTTAATTTTGCCGTTCAACGTTAGATATGATTTAATTTTAAATTCGTTAAACGGATCGGAGCATTTCATTGTTGACTTTACGCCCGTCAAGATAAACTGCAATGTTTCCATCACGAAGTTCTTGAAGGAATTGCCGTTGAGTGTTCAAAATTTCATTCAAGACCGCTTCTATATCATCTTCGGAAGAATCAAGCCGAATTTCATCTGTTTGCTCATTTATCTCGGTTTGTTGTTGTGTTTGAAATGATTGTGCTTGCTGAGGCGCAGTTACTACCGAAGAATCTGGCGTAGCTACATCCGGACTTTGCGGCTGTATTTCTGGCGATTCTATCTCAACTGTGTCGCCTTCTATTTGTTCAGAATTGAAGCTAGAAGAAAATTCTTCAATAAACTGTTCTGAACTAAATGTTTGATTAGAAGAATCAAACTGCTGACTTATAGATTGTGAAGAAATTAAGCTATCAGAAAATGCGTTTTGCTCAATGTTGCGGGTAGTTATCTCTTCTTCAGAAACTACACTCGTTAATCTTGAAGAAGCTTCTTGCTGTGCATTTGCAAAGTTTATATCTGCACTTGAAACAGAAATCGTCGCGTTTTGTATTGAAAACTTGCTTGCTTCAGCCGCTTCAGGTGTAGGCGCCGCCGCTGACTGTTGTTCTTCTCCACCGCCGATCCCAAGAACGTTCAAGATTCCTTCTCCCAATTTCATAATTCCGTCTGAAATGACGGAAGTAAGTTGAGAAATTTTTTGGGAAACGAAATCATATACATTGTCTCCGAAAATCGTGTCGATCAAGGCTTCACCAACCATATCAAGCTTTGCAAGCGGCCCTTCTTCTGCAGGGCTAAACGGAAGGTAGCTCCGAATCGTTGAAGCAACGGCATCCATTTTTTCTCCAACAAATTGAAGAACGCTGTCAGGAACAATTGACCGAATAAGGTTTTCTCCTACATTTGAAACAGAGTCAATGAGATTGCCGATTCCGTCGCGAAGATAAGATGCAAGTGAAGTGACTTTTTCAATCACCATTCCTTCAATGCCCGGCGGAAACAGAACCTCCAACATTGACGTACCCAAGTCCCCAATTCCTTCAAGCAAAATGCCTCCTATGTCAGAGAAGTTTCCTTGAACCACGGCAGCACCAAGGTCATAAAAAAGCTCTGTAAGCTCAGTGACGTATCCGATGATATCAACAAACGGGTCAATCAAATAACTAAAAGCGGTTTGCATCGGCTGGATTGCGGCATCGAACGCTTCACGGGCCACATCAAGAATAACCGATCCCAACTGCATCATTTTCTCAGCGGCAAAAGAGAACATCCCTCCTCCGAATATTAGATCAATCATTGCTTCGCCAACACTTGAAAGAGCGGTTAACGGACCTCGTTCAACAGGGCTTCGAGGAAAAAATGACGCTATATAACTTGTTACACTGTTCATAGCACTTTGAAGAAGTCCCCTCACATCTACTCCGAAGATCGCGTTAATCATCTTCGGGAAAATTTCTTCCAAGTTGTATGGTATCAGAAAATCAACAAATGCTCCACCAATATCTACAACTCCTTCAAGCAAAGCCGAAGCTGCTTTTCTCCAAGAACCCTGAGCAATTGCCGCTCCAAGATCGTAGAAAAGATCAATGGTTTGGCCTATAAGTCTGGCTCCGTCAACAAGCGGGTCAAACAAAGTTTCAAAAATAAGTCCAAGACTTGATCCAAGCGCCTCTCCAGCAGTTTTTGCGCCGAAGAATCCTTTAGTCATCTTTCCAACTCCATCTATAATTGGACTCAAGAAAGATCCAAGTTTTTGAAAAGCTACAATAGTCCAGTCGTACAAAACAGAACCGATGCTTTCAAGAGCCGACATAAGCCTAGACGCAGCGTTTTCTACGCCGAAAAGCTCTTCAACGAAGGAATTGAAGAAGCTAGTTGCGAATGTTATTGCAGAGTTTACATCTTCAAATGCATAATAAAGAGCAGTTCCCGCAGCCGCTACTCCAAGAATAATACCACCAATCCCTGTTGCAGTAAGAGAAGCGGCAAATGCATAAGTAGAACTAGCTGCAGAATACATTGCAGTTTGAATCCCTGTAAGTGAAGGAATTAAAGAAGGAATAGTTGTGAAAACAAACTTTTTGATTCCAGATCTAGCAAGCCGAAATCCTGCTTTTACACGCTGAATACTTGGAATCAAACTTGTAAAACTTGACCTCAGATCTCCGAAACTCGAAATGTTTTGATTGGCTACATCTTTAGCCAAATCCATGTTTTCAGCAAACGAATTAAAACTTCCACTCGCTTTGGTTAAAGCAGGAAGCATTTCTGTTAAGCTTCCAGTAATTCCTTGAATACTAGAAATAATTTTGGATCCGGTAAAGTAAGTGGCAAAAGTAATTGCCAAAGCTTTCCCTGCCGCAGCCAACTTGTTTGCCTTTTTTTCTCCCTCTTCCATCATTCCGAACAAATTCCGAAACGGTCTTACAGCTTCTCGTATCGTTTCTCCGAACCCCTTAAAATCTCCAGTCAAAAGTTGAAGCGGCGAAAGAATAAGCCGCACTCCTTCAGCTATTCCTTCAAGAAGAGGTCGGACAAACTTGAGCGTCGCTGTAAGCGCCGGAATCACCGCTTGAGTGAGATCCGATATAACAGGAAAAAGCTCTTCTGCTATTACAAAGTAAAGTGTATTGAATGACCGAGAAAGCTGTGCAACTTCATCGACGCTATCTTCCGTTATTACTTGCTTGAAGCTAACATCTCCTTCGAGCATCGCCTGTGTCCTTTCAGCTTGAGTGTTAAGCTTATCAAGTTCACGGCGCCCTTCAATCAAGCTTTGAATATCCTCGAAGTTCATTCCGGGAATTGCGTCTTCAAGAGACATTCTTGCAAACGGATTAAGGTTTTCAAGATTTATTCCACTAAGTTGAGCTTCAAGCTCGTTTAAGGCTTCTTCTTGCCCTTGATAAGAAGCTTCAATTAAGGCAGTAGAATTGAGTTGCTGTCCGGTGAGCATACTTGCCTTTTGCAAACCTTCAACCGTTCCGGTTATATCGGTCAAAACTCCTTCTTGAAAACTTGCAACTTTTTCAAGATTGACTCCAAGTTCTTGTGCCCGAACTGCAGCTTCTGCGAGGCCGCTTGCGCTTTGTCCGGAGAATTTTGCAACTTGAGACGAATTTTCTGCTATATCTTGGATTGCAGCCTGCGGAGCAACGTCGTTTTGCATAGCAAGCTCGCGAGTTTGCTGTGCAAGCTGTCTTGAAGAAATCCCAGTCGCTTCTTCAATCCGTGTAAGATTTGCTTGAAGAGTTGCCGCCTCAGATGCAGAAAGCGCAAACCCTTCCGCAAGTGCTCCAACTTGAGTAGTCAACTCCCTCTGCGTGGCGGCACCTGTTCGGGCAATTGCAGTTTCAACAGATCCGAATTCTTCACGAAGAGTTCCCGCAATTTCTCCAAATGCAGACGGGTCAAGCCCAAACTCTGCAAGCTCCGATGAAGTCATTGCCGTTTGCCTTCGGATCTCCCTCATTCGTTCAGCGCCAATTCCGGTTTCTTCTCGAAAATCTCTGGCGACATTGTAAGTGTCTTCAAGCAAGTCCAACCCAATTGCAAGCGGAGTGAGAATTCCGGCTAAAGCAACTCTCGCTGCAGATATATTTGATGCAACAGTTTTGAATCTCGTTGCAATTGCGCCAGATGTAGTTTCTACCCCCTCTAAATCTCCTTCTGCGTTTTCAAGCCCTTCGGCTAAAGCAGTGCCCAAAGTTTGCTTAATTTTATCAGTTTCTTTTGTCAAAATAGAACTAATGTCAGCTATACGGCTTTGAAACGTTTGCAAAAAAGTCAACTCTCCGCCACCAATTTCAGAAACCGCTCCACCTACCTGAACAAACTGTTGTCCAAACTGTCCTTGTTGCTGCATCTGGACTTCTTTTGCAGCTTCAGACGCTTCTTTGAAGTTTTCTACAAACGTTGAACTAGACTCCCTCAACATTTCAATTGCACCTTCAAACCCCTCTTCCCCCACAAGATCTGAAAACTCTTCATCAACTTGAGTTGCAAGCTCTGTAATCGTACTTTGGGCTTGTTCGAGGCTCGCGTCTCCTTCCATAACGCTTTCAGAAACCCCCTCAACCCCTTCCCTAAACTCGCCAAACGCCGCTTTAAGTTTGCTTATGTTTTGTTCGGAAGCGTTTGCAGATCCGGCCATTTGACTTACAGCGCTGTCTAACTGAGCAAGATCTTCTTTAACTTGGCCCATTCCCGCCGCTTCTTCTCCTAATCCTTGAAGCCGTTCTTTAAGCTTGTTTACAAAATTTTCGCCTCCGGAACTTTCTACTTCAGAAGATTCTGCCAACCCCTCTTTGAGCATATTAATCCCGCTGGACTCGATCTGTTGGGAAACCACCGATTCAACCTGCTGTTCTATGTTTTCTACGTTAGTTGCAGGTTGAAGGCTACTCCCGACATTTGAAATCGCGTCTTCAAGTCCTTCAAACCCGTCAGATATAGCAATCTCCATTTGCTCTGCGGCGCTGTATACGTCATCCGGGCGTGCAGCATCCCCCATATTTTCGGACACGTATTGGATTTCCTCTGTAAGTGAACGAAATTCTTCTTGCGTTGCCATTAACTAAATTTGTCTTCAATCTTATCAGTAATGTTTTGGATCTTTTCGCCACGCTTTTGCATTTTGCGGATTCTTTCAAGAAATGTCGCTGTTTTACGGCTTTTTTTTGCTACTTTATCGATAATTCTTTGCTGCTCGCTGTCGCTTAACGTCTGAAAGGTTTTAATAAGAACTTCAAGCTCTTCTTGATCCATATCGATTATATATCTGTTTTCGTTCAAGTTTATATAGCCAACCAGTAAAAAAACCAGCGGCTGATCGGCCGCTGGCAAAACTTACATATCGTTTTTGAGTTTGTTTATCATTTGCTCCAAGTCTTCGGCGTCGGCGGGGTCTGCTTGCTTTTTTTCATCAAGGTCTTCATCAGGGTTTGTTGAGTCTTTATCAAACTCTGGCTTGTTTGAATCTTGATCGTTAATTGGAGTTCTTTCGGAAGGGGGCGTTTTTGTTCTTTCTTCGGCAGTAGTGCGCTCTTTTCTGTCTTCCGCAATTTCGTCTCCAAACACTTCTTTCAAGTCTTCTTGAACTTTTTCTTGGCTTCCGTCGTGGCCTTTGTCTTTTTGCATCTTTTCCATCGCTTGCCGGGCGTCATCGGGAATTCCTTCACCGCCGCCGCCGTCTCCTTCAATCGCTTCTTTTTCTCGCTTTTTGATGCTTTCGATTTCATCGACCAGAAATCTCCGTATGTAAACAGGAACTTCGCTATAAAGCTCTTGGAAGCCAAACCCGCCGTTAGAGTGGTACACAAGCCTTGTAATAGACTTAAATACATCCGGCATATGGTCATCCGGTAGGAAAAAAAAATGTTTCGTCCAACGGAATTCTCATCTCTTCCATGTGGGCGCAAAAATCACAAACAAATTCGTGGTCAAGGTTTAAGTCCGGATTCACCCTCTCGACCTCCTGCCGAAGAGAAAGCGAGTCTTTCGCTGGCATTTGGCTTACAAACTTTCGGATGTCTTTAATGTCTCTAGACCCGTCAACTTCTTCAAGCAAGTATCGGAGCCGTGTCGTCATGTTTGTAGACACCTGTTGCCCTGCCTTGCGTTTTCCATCTCGACCTTTTGCATTGCGCTTTACACGGTCAATTTCGCTATTAATATTTTGTATGTCTCCACGGGTAAGAAGCCCAAAGACGACGTCTTTGCCCGTAACCGGAAGAGTAAATTCAAACTCGGTTTGGTTCCGGTCGTACTCTTCAAACGGAACGTCTTTGCTTTGAATTTCGGTAAGCTTCGCCGTCTTTTGGTTTTGCTCTCCGCACACCGGGCATTCCGTTTCATAAGCGTAACTAGGCCCGTAAGCCAAAATTCGAGTCGCGAGCATAATTCCGCCAATGTCGCCGTTCAAGACGTCGTCAAGGTCAATGCCTTCTTCAACAATCACACTCTCCAAAAGGCGGTCGATAACCTCACCTTTTTGAATGAGCGTTTCGTCGGTCAAAATGTCTTCATCTGCCGCCGTCATATGGCGAATTTCAATCGTGCCTTTCGACAGCGGGTGGTCTTCTGGATAAAAGTATCCGTCCGATGGAAGATCTACTGGCTTTGATTTAATTTCCATAACTTATAATTGCTTTTTGTGGTTCGTTGCAATAATATATAGTGAAGCGGTTAAAAAATCGTTACGGCATCGGATGATCTTCACAAAGGCTTGACACGTCCGCAGAGCCGCCGGAAAGCACATTCCCTATCATGTCCCCAACTTCACGGAACTCTCGCTCTCGGAAGCCTCTCGTGGTCATGGCAGGCGTTCCAAGCCGGAGCCCGGACGTAACAAACGGGCTTTCATCGTCGTAAGGGACCATGTTTTTGTTTGCGGTGATGCCTTCCGCTTCAAGCATTTCTTCCGCTTGTTTTCCGGTCAAGTCCGACTCGCGAAAATCAATAAGAACCGTGTGGTTGTCGGTTCCGCCCGTGACCACTCTATATCCAAGAGACTGGAGCTTCGAAGAAAGAGCTTTTGCATTTTTGACGATTTGCTTTGAGTACTCTTGAAAACTCGGCTCCATCGCTTCTTTAAATCCCGCCGCCTTCCCCGCTATAACGTGCATAAGCGGCCCTCCTTGCACGCCGGGAAACACCGCAGAGTTAAGTTTTGAAGCAAGCTCTTCGTCGGCTGGATCGCCCGTTAGAACCATCCCACCTCTTGCAGACCGCAAGGTTTTGTGAGTCGTTGTGGTAATCACGTCTGCATATGGCACGGGGTCGCTTAAAACCCCACTTGCGATAAGCCCTGCCGTGTGTGCCATGTCCATCCAAAGGTAGGCGCCGACTTGATTTGCGATTTGCCGAAAACCTTCGTAGTCAAAATCTCTCGGGTACGCGCTTGCCCCAATCGTTATGATTTTCGGATCTGTCTCTTTTGCACGGGTCTCGACCCGGTTCAAGTCGATTCTTCCATCGGACTTCCGGACCCCGTAGTGTTCGGCGTCGTAAAGCTTGCCAGAGAAGTTGACGGGCGCCCCGTGAGTTAAGTGCCCCCCGCAAGAAAGGTCAAGCCCCAAAAACGTATCGCCGGGCTCTAAAAGCGTAAGAAAAACGGCAGCGTTCGCTTGCGCCCCGCTGTGCGGCTGGACGTTTGCCCAACTCGTGCCGAAAAGCTTTTTTGCCCTGTTTTTTGCAAGCCGCTCTACTTTGTCAACGTGCTTGCAACCCCCATAATACCTTTTGCCGGGCAACCCCTCGGCGTATTTGTTTGTAAGGCAAGTCCCAGCCGCCTTTTGGACGGCTGGAGAAGCGAAGTTCTCGGAAGCGATAAGCTCGATTGTATTTTCTTGCCTCTTTTTTTCGGCGTTGATCGCAGAATTGAGTTTCGGGTCTTCAGATAAATTTTGCAAAGCTTTTGTGAATCGGTTTTACATTCGAAAAAAGCATCCGGCTTTTGCAAGCCGGATGCTGCGGAAAGTTATCGTCGGGAGTTAGGAGTTCGCTCTTTGTACTCAGAATTGAACCAACTTGGAGCGAAGCTCCGAAGCTTCGAGTTGTTGAAGAATTCGGAAGGGTCTTCGGCAAATACCGTTCCTTTCACGAACTTCGAACCTCGCTTCGGGGTGTTTCCCTGAAGCTCGATGATATCACCCTTGCGGGTCCGGATAAAGCCGTTGCAAACCTTGGAGTCTTCGGACTTGACAACGGCGGCAACTCGCTGCCAGTTGCCAAAGAGCTTTTTCTCGATGTAATCGTACTTTCTTCCTTTACTGATTTTCCAGTCGTCAATCGGGCCGGAACCGTTTTCAAGGGAGCCGATGAGGTTTTGAAGCTGGCTTTCGTAGTTCATAAAGCTTGAAGGTTGGTTGGTTGGAA
>ERZ1034573.174-NODE-174-length-18360-cov-96.555859_pt1 | contig 18360 bp, 17 predicted proteins | sample MGYA00520641_ERZ1034573 | MGnify/ENA primary metagenome ERZ1034573 (study PRJEB33760, sample SAMEA4777724) | hypersaline lake metagenome | biome: hypersaline environment; feature: brines | place: Spain | collected 2014-08 | depth 0 m ...
CGCCGAGACCCTCGTTGTGACAGTAGACGCAGTCGAAGTTACACCGGTCGGTGAGTGACACCCGCACACCCGTCACCTCCCGCCCGAAGTCGTCAGAGAGCGGCTCGGTCATACCCCGAACTCCGCCTGTGATCTATTAAACATCCGGTTCGATACCGGGAAGACGAAACCACTCAAAGTTACGTTTCGCCTGTAAGGCACGTCTCGCCTGCGAGTGACCGGCCGCGCTCGCGACGGGTGGGCCAACTGCATCGCACGGCACACGAGACGCACCACCCCGCCACACACGCGCTGGTCACACCGACACGGTGAGGCCGTCGGTAGCGAACCGGACGGTCCCGTCGAAGCCGGCAGCACGCACGCTCGCGGCCATCTCGTCTTCACGGCCAGTCGTGTGCGGATACAGGTGCGAGCACACGAGCGTGTCGACGTCGACGCCCGCGAGCGACTCGCCGAGGGTGGTCGGCGTCGGATGATTCGAGACGTCGACGTCGTCGGGGAACGAACAGTCGTGGACGAGCAGGTCGCTGCCGTCGGCGAATCGAGCGAGCCCGGCGAACGCCTCGGTATCGCCCGAGAGCGTCACCGGTCCCGTCGCAGGCTCGGCCGAATAGGCCGGCGGTGAGACGCGATACGCGAGACACGGCATCGAGTGGCGCGTCTCGCGGCCGACGACCCCGAACCCGCCGGCGGTGAACGGACGCCCGGCGGGCACCTCCCGGATCGCGAGGTCGATCCGGCCGTCGAGGTAGTCGTGGACGTCGAGCAGTCCGTCGACGAGCGCTTTCGTCCCCGTCGGCCCGATCACCTCGAGGTGCGTTTCGCCGGCGAGCCACCGCGCTTTCACGAGCGGGAGCAGCGACGCGACGTGGTCGAGGTGGTGGTGAGTCACGAGCACGGTCGAGACGCCCTCGTAGCCGACGCTCGTCTCGGCGAGGCGGCCGAGCACGCCGCTTCCGCAGTCGACGAGCAGCGCCCGGTCGGTCTCGGCGTCCGAGTCGTACGCCTCGAGCAGGTAGCCGGACTGTGCCCGTCCCGGTGTGGGCATCGCGCTTCCGCTGCCGAGAACGGTGAGCCGCGTCGACTCGCCGCGGGTCACTTGATGAGGAGCACCGGAACGGTCGCGTCGTCTGCGACCCGGTCGGAGACGCTCCCGAGCGACTGGATCCGTTCACGCGGTGACTTGCCCGTCGGACTCAACACGACGAGGTCGACGTCGTTCGACGCGGCATACGCGACGATCTCGGTGTCGGGTGTGCCTCGTGTGACGGTCGTCTCGACGTCGAGGCCGGCCGCCTCGGCGCGGTCGGCGACCGCCTGGACGGCCGTCTCACCCTGTGACTCCAGGTCCGCGGCCACCGCCTCGCGCAGGTCCCCGGAGTTCGCTGCGAGCACGCGGCCGTCCACGACGTAGAGGGCGTGGACCGTCGCGTCGTGGTCGCCGGCGAGCGGTATCGCGTGGTCGAGCGCCCGGTCGACGGCCTCGCTCCCGTCGGTCGGGATCAACACGTCGTCGTACATACGTCGCCGTTACCCCGGGGACAGTATAACTGTACCCGATGTACCGAGCACGTATCCGACGCGCTGAGTGACCCGGTGTGCCGCGTACTCACTCGGCACGCCAGGTGCCACCGATCGATTCACGGGTGACGGAGTCGGCTTCGCCGTCGCGAAAGACGCTCACGCGGCCGGTCTCTTCGCTCAGCGTCACCGTCGCGACCACCTCCGGACGCACCGAGGTCTCGATCGCGCTCATGTGACGCGATCCCATCCACGGCTCGTACCCCACGTCGTCGACGAGGTCGGCCTCCTCGCGCCGCGTCCCGAGGTCGCGAAAGCGGACCATCTGTGCTTCGACCTCGCCGTCGACGGCGACGACGACCCCCCCGTCCTGGCTGACGCTCACCGACTGGGTCGCCGCGACGAACTCGTCTTCGTCGAACACCGACGCACATCGGTCTTTGGGCCACCGATTGTCGCCCATCGCGTCGGCGTACGCACCGAACTCCCTGTCGGCGACGACCGCGAAGTACAGCCCTGGGCCCTTGACGTGGGGTTCGTCCCACTCGCCGAAGTCCACGCTGACGTGCTCCGCACAGAAGCGGAGGCGGTCAATCACCTCCCTGACGCGGTCGTGTTCCCCGTACTCGATCGCGAGACTATCCATCGACACCCCGTTCACCGCCACCGGCTCGCAGTCGACTCGTCGCCATAGCGTCAGAAACGACTGGCTGACATATAAGTGGTTCCGAGTCGGTCCGCGCCGTCCTCGAAAGCGACGCCGACTAGGCGTCTCGGAGCCGTAACAGCCCGCTGTCGAATCGGTCCGCCCTGAGGAGACCGAGTCCGAAGGTGCCCGCGACGAGCGCCGGCAGGAGGTTTCCGAACCAGACGTTGATCCCCCCCCAGAGGATGACGAAGCTCACCATGTCGTCGAGCATGAACGGACACCGTCTGAGCCTGGCCAGCACCGCACCGAGGTCGAAGGCGCGGTCGAGGGCGACGACCGCGACCACGGCCGACAACACCCAGCCGGCGTAGTTCGAGAGCGGCACGCCGTAGAAGGCCCCGCCGTCGAACGTCCAGAAACCGAGCGAGACGGCACCTGGGTCCAACACCACGTCCATCGCGACGACGGTCGCGCTCACGGTGAGGAGCCGAAGCCAGGTGTTCTGTGCCCGCTCGCCCAGCAAGAGCACACAGAGCAGGTACGCGTTCACCACGAGCGGGATGAAAAACACCGGCAGCGCGACCGGCACCCCGCCGAGCATCGGTCCGAGGTCGATCGTGTACGCGAAGCTCCCGTACGGCCACCCCGTCTGGATGCCGATCGTCTCGATCGCGTAGGTGTACGCGATCAGCGCGCCGATCCAGCCGACGGCCCGCCGACTGAACAGCGGCAGCACGCCGACGACGAGCGGCGACCGCATCACGAGCACGCCGAACAACACGAACCAGGGGTGAAACGCGAACGGCTCTGGGATCCACCCCTCAGCGCTGCCGACGAGCGACACCGCCCCGACGGCCGGGAACACGACGGCGATAGTGAAGCGGTTCTCGTCGACGAGCCGGTCGAGTTCGCGCTCGAACCCGGCCCGCGTGCGAGGGACTCGGTCGCGGAGCGCCTCGGCGTGAGACGGAGTCGAGGGCGCGTCGTCGCTCATCCGACCACCGCCCAGACGGGGTACACCCGCCAGAGGCCACCCATCGCGAGGAGCGTTCCGACCGCGGTGTTGAGCGCCGGGAACCACCAGTAGGCCCGGTCGACGCTGACCGCCGAGCGGGCCACCCACGTCACGAAGACCGGATACACGCCGAGCAACAGCCCGAGGCGGACGTCGACGACCGCGAACGCGACTGCCGCGGCCGCCCAACACGCCAGACAGTACAGGTAGGTTCGAGGAGCCCCGAGCACTGTGGCCGTCGTGCGGATTCCGGCCGCCCGGTCGGGCTCGATGTCCGGGATGGCCGAGAACGTGTGCATTCCCATCGTCCACAGCCAGGCACCGGCGAGAGCCGCGAGCGGTGGCTGTGTCCCGGCGACCGTCGCGTACGCGGCTGCGCCCGGAAGCACGTAGAGCCCGTTCGAGACCGAGTCCACGAGCGGCGTCGTCTTGAACCGCAGCGGCGGCGCGCTGTAGCCGGCCGAAAGCACGAGGAATCCAGCGAGGTACGGCCACGCGATACGCGGGGTGATCGCGAACGTCGCGACGCCCAGTCCCGCAGCGAGTCCGACCGCCGTCACGGTGAGCCGGTCGCCCTGCCAGCGCGTCTCTCGGTCGTCTTTTTTCGGGTTCAACTCGTCGACGTCGGCGTCGAAGAGGTCGTTGATGCCGTACAAGAAGACGTTCGCCGGGACCAGAAAGTAGCCCGCGAGCGAGATCGTGACCGGTGTGAACAGCTCGCTCACGTCGCCGATCCCGTAGGTCACGCCGACGGCGACCGGTCCGGCCAGGTAGAGCCAGAATCGCGGCCGTGAGAGCACGAGGAGGTATCGCAGCCGACCGACGAGTCCAGACCGATCTGGACCACCGGTCGCGTCCGACTCGGCCGCCTGGGCCGTCGCGTCCGGCTCGGCCGCGCCACGGCGAGCGTCGTCGCGGTCGTTCACGGCGTCAGATCGCATCCGCGATGCGCTCTGCGGTCAGCCCGCCGCTTATCAGACACATCGGAACGCCGATACCGGGAGTCGTGGTGCCGCCGGTGAAGTACAGCCCGTCGACCGCATCAGAGCGGTTCGGTGGTCGAAACAACGACGTCTGTCGGAGCGTGTGCGCGAGTCCCAGCGCGCTTCCGTCGTAGCTGTTGTACCGGTCGGCGAAGTCGTCGACACAGAACGTCTCTTCGAACACGATCCGGTCGTGAAGCGCCGTCCCCGTGTTCGCTTCGATGTCGTCGAGCACGAGGTCGCGGTACTGCTCGCGGCGTTCGGGCGTGTCGGTCAAGCCGGGTGCGATCGGCACGAGCGCGAAGAGGTTGCTGTGGCCGTCCGGTGCGACCGTGTCGTCGGTCTTCGACGGTACACACAGGTAGTACGCCGGATCGTCGGGCCAGGCCGGGTCGTCGAAGATCTGCGCGAAGTGCTCGTCCCACTCCGTCGGCAACACGAGCGTGTGGTGTGCGAGCTCGTCGACGTCGCCTTCGACGCCCAAGTAGAGGAGAAACGCCGAGGGAGCGAACGTCCGCGACTCCCAGTACTCCTCGGTGTACTGTCGCTTCTGCTCGGGAAGAAGCGACTGTTCGGTGTGTGCGTAGTCGGCGTTCGAGACGACGAGATCGGCGAGGTGACGGTCACCGTCGACGGTGTCGACCGCGAACGCGCCGTACCGCCCCTCGATCCCGGTGACCTCGGCGCCGGTGACGAACTCGACGCCGAGCTCGCCCGCGAGCTCCACGATCCCGTCGACGACCGCACCGACGCCGCCGTCGGGGTAGTAGACGCCCATGTTGAAGTCGACGTGACTCATCAGGTTGTACAGCGCTGGCGTGTTCGTCGGCGAGCCGCCGAGGAACACCAGCGTGTACTGCATCAGCTGCTGGAGCTTCGGGTGATCGAAGTACCCCTCGACGTGCCCCTGCATCTTCCCGAGCAGCGAGAGGCCCCACGAGTACCGGAGCACGTCGGTGTCGACGTAGTCGCGCAGGCGCGGTCGGTCCTCGTAGACGAAGTGCTCCATGCCGATCTCGTAGGTCCGTTTCGACTCCTCGAGGTACGCGTCGAGCGCGTCGGCCGCCCCCGGCTCGTACGACTCGAAGAGCTCGCGGTTGTGTTCCATGTCAGGGAGGACGTCGACGCGGTCGCCGTCCTTCCAGAACACGCGGTAGTGTGGGTCGAGCCGCGAGAGCGTGTAGTACTCCTCGGGTGAGCGGTCGAAGTGGCCGAAGAAGCGCTCGAAGACGTCCGGCATCAGGTACCACGACGGGCCCATGTCGAACTGGAACCCATCGGCTTCGAGACGACTCGCGCGTCCGCCGAGCTGGTCGTTCTTCTCGAGCACGGTGACGTCCGCGCCGGCGTCGGCGAGGTAACAGGCGGTCGAGAGGCCGCCGAATCCGCCGCCGATCACGACGACAGACTCACCGGCCACGGCGTCGATGTCGGGGGCCGCGTCCATGCTCGATCGGTAGGGCGGCACCCGTATAAATACCAGCCACCCCGGCCCGCGTGCCGACCGCCACGCGTGAGCCGGCGGCGGTCGGTGAACACCACTAAGTCCTCCTCGGGCGTATCGAGAGTCAGTATGGACGTGACGGTCGCGGTCACCGGCGCAACGAGCGGAATCGGACGGGCGGTCGCGACGGCCTTCGTCGATGAGGGAGCGACCGTCGCCGTCTCTGGGCGCGACGGAGCCGCCGTCGAAGAGACGGTCGAGACGCTCACCGACCGAGAGGAGACGACGGAGGCGGACGCAGCGGGGACCGTCTGGGGGACGCGCGCCGACGTTCGCGACGAGTTCGACCTCGAACGGTTCTTCGAGCGCGCAACCGCAGCGCTCGGTCCGATCGACGTCGTCGTCGCCAACGCCGCGGTGTTCGCGGGCGCTCCCGGCGAGTCACCGATAGGCGAGGTGAGCTACGAGACGTTCGACGACACGATGCGGACGAACGCCCGCGGCGTCTTCGCGACGATCACCGAGGCGGTACCTCACCTCGCCGACGACGCGCGGGTCCTCGTCCCGTCGGGATCGGTCGCACACGAGGTCAAACCGGGCATGGGCGCCTACGGGGTCTCGAAGGCCGCCGCCGAAGGCGTCGCCCGGAGCTTCGCGGCCGACCTCAAGGCGGCCGTCGGCGTCGTCGACCCCGGTCTCGTCGCCACCGACCTCACCGGGATGGAACGCGCCCGCGACCCCGAGAGCGTCGCCCCGCTCTTCGTGTGGGCAGCCACCGAAGCGCCCGAAGACGACCTCGATGGCGACCGCATCGGACTCCGCGAGTGGAAGCGCGCGACCCGGTGAGCCGGGCGATGCCGACGACCGCATCTTAAGTACGATACCGCCACAGTCTCTCCGTGCGACACACCAGTGCCCGGGGGTCGCGGACGCGGTGGCGGTGTGGTCCCCCGCGGGCCACAGAGCGTGGCGGCGGTGAGGCTACCGCCGACGTATCGCCGCGTGAACACCACACCGTCCGTTCGCCACACTACTCGCCTCGGACACGCGTACGAGCCGCACGCACGGCCGATCGATACCGACCGGTCGCTCACCGCATGGAGACGCGTGCGTCGACGGCCACGGTCGGCGGTCGGGACGCGATCCGAGCCACGGCGTCCATGAACGCGGTCCGGTAACTCGCCGGCCCGCCTGACGTCTCGTCGGCTGCACGCTCACCGGCGAGTCCGTACGCGAGGACGGCGACGAGCGACGCCTCGACGGTCGATGCCGGCGCCTCCGTAGCCGTGCCGACGGTCGACGCGACCGTCGCGAGCGTGCTCCCCAGCATACAGCCCGACCCGACGAACGAGCCCATCTGCTCGTGACCGGCATCGACGGTGTACACGCCGTCCGGGCCGGCGACGACGTCCGTCGCGCCCGACGCGACCGCGACGGCACCCGACGACGCCGCCAGTGCACTCGCCGCGTCGGCGACCCCCGAAGCCGGTCCGACCGATTCGACGCCCTTGACGGCCGCTTCCTCGCCGGCCAGTCCACGGATCTCACCGGCGTTTCCCTTGATGACGTCCACGGAGACCGCCTCGAGAAGTCGCCCGACCGACTCGACGCGGTGCGGCGTCGACCCGTATCCGACTGGATCGAGGACGACCGGAACGTCGGCCTCGTTCGCGCGGCGACCGGCCTCGACCATCGTGTCGACGTCTGTGGTGGTCGCCGTCCCCGTGTTGAGCACGAGCGCGTCCGCGGTGGCGGCCATGTCGCCCGCCTCCGCCGGTGCGTCCGCCATCACCGGGAGCCCGCCCCAGTGGAGCGTGACGTTCGCCGTCTCGCTCGTCGTCACGTCGTTGGTGAGGTGGTGGACGAGCGGCGAGGAGGCCGCGACTGCGCTCAGCGCACCGCCGACGGCGTCGTCGTCGAGCGGCGGCGCGGTGGCTCGCTCATCGGGCACGCTCGACCACCTCTCTGAGCGCCGCTGTGGCCGCCTCGGGGTCGTCTGCGGCCGTGATAGCCGAGATGACCGCGACGCCGTTTGCGCCTGCCTCGACGACTGGTGCGGCGTTTTCGGCGGTGATCCCGCCGATGCCGACGACCGGGATGTCGACCGCCTCGGTGATCGACCGGATTCGCTCGGGACCGACGCCGTCGCGATCGTCGGCGACGTCTTTCGAGTTGGTTCCGTAGACGGCACCCACGCCGAGGTAGTCGGCTCCCGCGTCGGCGGCCGCGCGCGCTTCCGCGACGGTGGCCGCGGACACACCGACGATCGCGTCCGAACCGAGCTGATCGCGAGCGACCTCGACCGGGAGGTCCGTCTGACCGAGGTGCACGCCGTCGGCGTCGATGGCCGCTGCGAGGTCGACGCGGTCGTTCACCACGAGCGGGACGCCCGCCTCGGCGGTGAGCGAACGAACCGTGCGGCCGACACGGTACCGGGTGCGAGCGTCCATCGGCTTCTCGCGGAGTTGGACGACGTCGACGCCGCCCTCGAGCGCCGCCTCGACGACGGCCGGCGTCTCCCGGCCGGCCGAGCGGGCGTCGTCCGTCACGAGGTACGTCCGCCACGCACGTGTATTCATGAGTGATACCTAGCTGTGGTCGCACCAAAACGGTTGTGTTCTGTCGCCACCGGCGTATGCGTGGGCCCTCCAGGCGATCGAAGTCGACAGACAGACCCAAGCCGGTGACGCCACAAGAGAACGATATGGGCTCCCGGCTTCGAAGCGCGGCCGTACTCGTCGCGACGACCGTCGCGAGCGCGCTCGATCGTGCTGGTATCATCGAGCGGGACCGGCTCACCGAGACCCTCGACCTCGCCTGGCCGCGGATCGTCACGGGCTTCGCCATCATGTCGAAGAACACGGTCGACCTCGCCGTCATCGGCGTGGTGCTCGGTGCGCCTGCGGTCGCTGGGATCGCCTTTGCGTTCGCCTACTGGCAGCTGGCCAAGTTCGTCTCTATCGGCCTCGCAGGCGGCACCGTCTCGCTCGTCTCACAGAATTACGGCGGTGACGAGCGCGACCGGGCGGCGCTGGTGGTCAAACAGTCGCTCGTCGTCGCCGCAGCGCTCGCGCTGCCGATAGTCGTCGGCTTCGTGACGTTCGCGGAGCCACTGGTCGCGCTCGTCGGCGGAGAGGGAGACGCGCTCGGCTACGGCGTCACGTACCTCGTCGTCACCGCGCCGGCGCTCGCGTTCGAGTTCTTCAACATGATCGCCAGTCGGACGTACGCCGGCGTCGGCGACACGTTCACGCCGATGGTGTTTCGTGCCGGCGGTGCCCTCCTCAACGTCGGACTCACGGTCGGACTCGTACTCGGTATGGGCCTCGGCGTGACGGGTGCCGCACTCGGGACGGCCGTCTCGATCGCGGCGGTCGCGGTCGGGCTCTCGTGGGGGCTCAGTGGTCGGTCGTACTTCGGTCACGGCGCCTCACCGGTCCCCGTCGGTCGCGACGGCGCCTGGATCGACGCGGAGCTGATCGGACAGCTCGTCCGGGTGTCTGCCCCTCTCGTCGCGCGCCGCGTCGCGGAGGGGATCGCCGTCTTTCCGCTGCTCTGGGTGGCGTCGTCGTTCGGTCAGGCGACCGTCGCCGCACTGGAGGTCGGTCGACGGGTTCGGGCCCTGCTCGGCAGCTTTAGTTGGGGATTTTCTATCGCCGCGAGTACCCTCGTTGGGCAGCGTTTGGGTGCCGGCGACGAGGACGGGGCGACGGCGTACGGACGAGACATCATCCGTCTCTCGGCGTTGGTCTACGTCCTCGCGTCCGCGGCCGTCGTGGCTGCGGCGACGCCCATAGCGCAGGTGTTCGTTGACGACCCGGCGGCGACCGCTGCGACCGCGGCGTTCGTGGTGGTCGCCGCCGTCTCGGCGGTGCCGCTCGGGGTGAACGGCTCTATCACCGGATCACTGCGGGGTGCCGGAGACACCCGGTGGCCGTTCGTCGCGGCGATGCTCGGCCTCTACGTCTTCGCGCTCCCGGCTGCCCTCCTCGGAACGGTGACGGCGCTCGGCGTCGGTGGGCTCTACGTCGCCGTGCTCGTCGAGAAGCTCGTCCCGATGGGAGTGAACGTGGTGCGGTTCCGATCCGACCGTTGGCAGGCGGTCAGTCGACAGTACCGCCCCGGCGGGACGGAATCCGAAGGCGCCGGCGGGTGAGCCCGACCGACTACGGTTCCTCGGCGACGGCGTCGACGACTTCGACGCTTCCGGTGAGCTGTCGGTGGACGTACGGGATGTCGATGCCGGCCTCGTCGAACGCCTCTTTCACCGCCGTGACGTACTCAGAGCGGACGCGGACGAAGTCGCCGCGATCGGGGTCGTCGATCCACCAGCGCGACTGAAGTCCGACGTCGGATCCACCGAGTTCGACGAGCCGAACCGACGGTTCTGGTTCCTCGAGAACGTCTGGATGTGCCTCGGCCTCCTCGAGGATGATGTCGGTCGCCGCTGCGATGTCGTCGTCGTAGCCGATCCCGAAGACGAACTTCTGTCGGAGGGTCTCGTAGGCGACTGGATTGGTGACCGCGCTGTTGGCGAGGTCGCCGTTCGGCACCGTGATCTGCTCGTTGTCGAACGTTCGGATCCGCGAGACGCGAAGGTCGATGTCCTCGACGCGGCCGGTGTTGCCGTCCCACTGGATCCAGTCGCCAACCTGGAACGGCTTGTCTTTCAGGATGAACACGCCCGCGACGAAGTTCCCGAGGAGGTCCTGTGCGGCGAATCCGACGGCGAGCGCGAGGGCACTGCCGAAGACGGCGAACGCCGAGAGAAACGCGCCGTACCCGGCGAGGGTGAACGCGACGGTGATGGCCGCCACCCAGACGACCGCGCTCGCGACGCGCGACCCGAGGCCACGAACCGCCTCGTCGAAGCCACGGGCGGTGAGCGCTCGTTCGATCGCCGGGACGAACACCGTCCGCCCGAGGAGCAGTACGCCGAGGAAACCGCCGACGAACAACACGGCGGTGAGCAGTACGTCTGCTGCGACGGCCGTGATCGCCGTCAGTCCGAACTGTAACGAGACCATCGCCTGTCCCGTTCTCTCCGACGACGTAATAGCGTACCGGGACGGTCACCCGTTGCGGGCGGGGACCGCACCAACCGGTCGGGGATCGAGCGGTCCGTCACCGCGGGCGACGGCGGCGAGTCGCCGTCCGTGGACGTCGTCGGCACGGATCCGGTCGCGAATCCGCGCGGACAGCCACGAGTCACGGGCCGATGCCACCGGGGTCGACGCCGGAGACGCGTCCGGAGGCTGGAGGTCCGACGGGAGGTACCGGCCGTACGTCGGGAGCCGCTCGCGAAGGGCGAGTCCGCCGGCGTCGGCGACCGCACGAAGGCCGTCGAGGTCGGGCCAGGCGTAGGCCGGGTTGATGTAGTCATCCGTCACCGGTGAGACTCCGCCCAGATCGTCGATCCCACAGTCGACCAGCTCGGCCGCCGGCGAGAGGTTCGGTGGGACCTGCACCGAGACCTCCGGTGGGAGCGCGGCTCGCGCCATGGCGACGACCCGACGCATCGTCTCGAGGCTCGGCTTCGGGAAGTCGGACCGCTCGTTCGGCACGACGTTCTGGACGATCACCTCTTGAACGTGGCCGTACCGCTCGTGGAGCGCACGGATCGCGAGAAGGCTCTCCGCGCGGTCGCGCCACCCCTCGCCGATACCGACGAGGATGCCCGTGGTGAACGGAACGGCGTGTTTCCCGGCGGCACGGATCGTGTGGAGCCGCTGGCCAGGCGTCTTCCGACGCCTGCCGCTGTGGGCGTCGACGTCGGCGGTCGTCTCGAGCATCACTCCCATCGAGGCGTTCACCTCACGGAGGGTTTCGAGCTGGGCTTCGGTGAGGTCACCTGGATTCGAGTGCGGTAACAGGCCCTCCTCTAAGGCGATCTCACAGGCACGATAGAGGTAGTCGTGGATGTGCTCGAATCCCCACGCGTCGAGCTGCTCGTGGATCGCCTCGTACCGCGCGTCGGGCGCGTCACCGAAGGTGAACAGTGCCTCGGTACAGCCCGCGTCTGCACCCACGCGACACTGGTCGCGCACCTCCGTCGGCGAGAGCAGACTCGCCTCTCCTGGAACGTCGTAGTAGGTACAGTACGTGCAGGTGTACCGGCACGCCGTCGTCAGCGGGACGAACACGTTCCGGGCGAAGGTGAGCGACCTGGGCGTGTCGACGTCGGCCGGCTCGACGGAGAGCAGTCGCTCGACCGCCCGTTCTTCGACGTCGACGTCTACGCCGTACTCGGCTGCGCCCGCGAACACGTCCCGTGCTGGGTGACCGAAGAGCAAAAGCGTCGCGGTCGCGCCGATCGTCGGTCACACCGTACCCGGTCACGCTCGCGTCGCGGTCACACGGCCATCGGCGGTATCGAGTGTGAATCCCGCGTCACGGAGCCACGCCTCCGCGGCGCCCGACCCGTGTAGTAGTACCTCCGCCAGGTCGGCCGGTTCGTCGACGTCGACCGCGAGGCGGTACGAGTCGACGACCCGAGCCGTCGCGTCGAGCCGCTCGGCGACGCGTCGGTGGTCGAGGTACGACGCGCCGTGGTAGTCGACCCGGAACGCCGGCTGCCGCACGACGAGCGCGTTGGTACCACCGCCACGCCCCGGCGCGATCGTCACGTCGGCGGGGGGCTCGTCCGACCGGTCGCTGTCTCGGTCGGGCTCGAAGAGCCGCGCGAGCGCGCCCGGCGTGGCGAGCGCGAGGTCGGCCATCACGACGGCGACACCATCTCGGGACGAGGAGGCCGTGCGTGGTTCGGCAGTCGGGCCCGCAGCCGCGTGTCCGTGGCGTTCGAGCGCCGCGTTGACGGCGTCGGTCAACGGCCGGTCGTCGACGACGACGGGGGGATCGAGTGACCCAGAGCGGTCGGCGGTCGGGTCGAAGGGCGCTGTCGCGAGGACGTGCGGGCTGCCGCCGGCCGTCACGACGGCGTCGAGCACGTCGGCGAGCATCGCCCGGGCGAACTCACGTCGCTCGTCGGGGGCGAGGACGGGTTCGAGGCGTGACTTCGGATCGTCGACGGCGAACGGCACGATGACGTCCATCCGGCGGCCGGGTCAAAACAGCGACTCGAGCTCGTCGCTGTCGTCGGAGACGAGCTCTTCGAGGTTCTCTTCGCTCTCCTGGCGGATCTCGTCGAGGTTCTCTTGTGCCTCGATGGCGACCTGCTGGAGCTCTTTGATCCGCGGGACGTTCGTCACACCGGAGAGCAGGATCACGCTGGCGACGAAGCCAGAGCCACTGTACGGGTAGTCGCCGCCGCGAACCTCCATCGAGCCGGTCTGTTCTTCGAGCCACTTCCGACCGCGCTCTATTCCCTTCCGGTTGAGGTACGCCGGTGGCCCGGCGAGAACGAGCAGCGCACGCTCCGTCCCGTCGACCTCACACGGAAGCGTGAGCCGGCCGAGCGCCGCCTTGCGGACGAGACTCGTGATGCGATTGGTAGTGTGGGCGCTGTCGAGCTCGTCGGCCCCGTCGTCGCCGCGGAGCCGTGAGAGCAGTCCACCGCTGTTCGGGTCGTCGACCTCCTCTTCGGCGTAGCCGACCGTCGAGACTCCCCCACCGGAGAGCGTGTTGATGATCTCAGAGGAGTCGACGACGCTCTCTGCGACTTCTTGGCCTTCCTGCACCTCGCCGGCACCGAAGAGGATCCCAAACCGACGGACGATCTCCTCGTTTATCTGATCGTATCCGCCCTGGACGGACTCGCCGGTCTTGCGCCAGGCGTCGTTGTCGAACACTAACAGGTTGTCCACCTCGCGGACGAACGTCTGGAACGACCGCGCCGCGTTGAGCGTGTAGATCCCTCCCTCGTCGCTCCCGGGGAGGATGCCCATCCCGTACACCGGCTCCGTGTAGATGCGTTTGAGGTGTTTTGCGAGAACCGGTGCACCGCCAGAGCCCGTCCCGCCGCCGAGCCCGGCGATGATCAGGAAGGCGTCGACCTCGTGGACCGGAATCGAGTCGATCGTTCCCTGCACCTCGTCGATGTCCTCCTCGGCGATCTCCGCGCCGAGTTCGTTGTCGGCGCCGACGCCGTGGCCTTTCACCCGCGATTGGCCGATGAGCACGCGCTGGTCCTCGCGGATGTGTTCGAGACCCATCAGGTCTGCTTTCGCCGTGTTCACCGCCGCCGCGGCGCGAACGATCTCGGAGCCGGTTCGCTTGTCGTACTCCAAGAACTTGTCGACGACTTTCCCTCCCGCCTGTCCGAAGCCGATCATTGCCAGTTTCATCGTGAACTCACCCGCTCAATTGAATGTGCAGAGTCGTATCGGGTACATAATCGTTCTGGTGGTCGACCCGGACCCGACGCGCCGCCGAGCACCTCGCGGCCGTGGACCGTCCCGCACATGATCACTCGACCCCCAGGTACGAGCCGAGCGTCGTGAGGTCGGCGGCGTCGACCCCGAACGCGTCGACGTCGTTGTCGTCGGTGGTGTTGTCGAACTGTAACGACCGGTACTGGTCACTACCCATCGGGAACCCCGGCACCGCACCGAGCACGCCGAGGCCGATCCGCGCGAGCGGCATCGGCAACGGGACGATCGTCACCCCGTTCCGTTCCGCCTCGTAGACGAGTTGGGTCACCGAACGAAGCGTCAGCCGCTCTGGTCCGCCGATCTCGTAGGTCGCACCGACGTGTTCGTCGCTCTCAAGCGACTCGACGATCATCGGGACGAGGTCGTCGACGTGGATCGGCTGAAATCGCGTCGTTCCACCGCCAGGGAGCGGGTACAGCGGAACGAGTGGGGCGAACAGCTTCTTCAGCCGCTTCGTGAACGAGACGAACTCGCCGCCCTCCCCGAAGACGACGGAGGGACGGAACACCGTCCAGTCGAGGTCGCTCTCCTCGACGATCCGTTCGGCCGCACCCTTCGCGCGGATGTACGCCGTGTCGCCATCTGGGTCGGCACCGAGCGCGCTGAGCTGGACGAACCGACCCACGTCGGCCGACTCGGCGGCGCGAACCAGATTCTCGGTCCCGGCTCGGTGGACGCGGTCGTGCATGACGTTCCCGCCCTTCGGTTCGAAGAGCGGCGAGAGCGCGACGAGGTTCACCACCGCGTCCTGCCCGTCGACCGCAGACGCGATCGAGTCGGGCGCCGTGACGTCGCCGACGGCGCTTTCGACGCCCGTCGGTGTCTGTGCCGGCGACCGCGACAGCGCGGTCACCTCGTGACCGGCCTCGGCGAGCGCGCGACAGAGATGTGACCCGATGAAGCCGGTTCCACCGGCTACCAGCACCTTCATGACTCTCGGTTAGCGAGGGGCAACTGTAAACTTACCGTGCTCGTCAGACGCTGAGACGACGACGTGCGCACGGCTGACCGCTGCCCCGTCACGTCCACCGATCGAGCCCGGTCTGCACCTGTGACTCCCGGATCCGGTCGAAGCCTCGCTCGACCGAACCCGGGTCGACGCCCCACTCGTCGACGACGTAGGTCATTGCGGCGTCGACGTCCGGTGAGACCGTCTCGTCGACGGAGGCGTCTCTGACGGGTGGATCGAGGAAGAACGAACGGACTGCCTCCGCGTTCGGGATCGACGCGTCCCGCGCCTCGAGCACTCCCCAGAGGTCGCCGTGCTCGCGAACGGCCGAGACGGCCGTCTTCGGACCCACGCCGTGGACGCCATCGTTGAAGTCCGTCCCGCACAGCATGGCGACGTCGACGAGCCCTCCACGGTCCAACTCGAGGTCGGCGAGCGTTGCCGCGAGGTCCATCAGCTCGGGGTCGCCCTTGCTCGTCAGGCCTCGCAGGGTGGTCGGCGCGCCGAACAACAACGTGTCGTAGTCCTCGCTGCCGGCGTGGTCGACCGAGCCGTCCGCCGCCATGTGTGCACACTGCGCCTCGCCTTCGGCCGGTGCCTCGACCACCGGCACGTCGAGCAGCCCGAGCAGCTCGCGGGTCGTCCGTTGAATGACGTCGGTGAGTCGCTGTGTTCGCGCCGAGAGCCGGGCGGCTTCGACGTCGTCACCGCGGGCCACCGCCTCGGCCCGCCGTTCCTCGGCGCGCGCTCGCTGGGCGCGACGCTCCGCGACCTCGTCGGCTTTCATCGACGTCACCTCGCCGTCGAACACCATCACCGGCGTGAGGTCGTGCTCGAAGAGCGAGGCGAGGCCCGTCACGACGCCGATCAGGTTCGGCACCTCGACGCCGTCGGCGGTCGTGTACGCCGACGAACTCGTCCACTTCACCGTCGTCGTGAGGTACCGGTACAGCCAGTTGTGCGCGTCGACGGCGACGACGCTCCCCTCGAGGTCGTCGAAGGGGATCGTCCGTATCGACGCGAGATCGCGCAGGTCCGCGTTTCCCATCGTGGTAGCACAGACGCTCCGACCGCTTAAACGGTGAGCAGATGAGTCCGTCGCGGCGGAGGTGTCGGCTGTGCCCGTCGGGTCACCTCCGACTGCGACACGTCACCGGCGTCGAGTGAGACGTTTATGTGTGTGGCTCGGCTACGCTGTACTGCGAATGGTCTCGCCGTTCGACGTGTTAGACGTCCCCGACGACGCCGACGACGACGACGTCGAACGGGCGTACCGAGAGCGTGTCAAAGAAGCACACCCCGACACCGGCGGGTCGGTAGCCGAGTTCACCCTCGTCCGACGTGCGTACCGCGAGCTCGCCGACCGCGACCTGAACGGTTCGGCGACGGACCCGACGATCGACGAGTCGTTCGACGTCGATCCCGAAGGGGACACAGAGGCGGCACAGACTCGCGTAACGTTTCTCGACTACGAGGCGGTCGCCGACCGCGGCTGGGCCTTAGACGACGAGGCCCTGTTTGCGAAGGCGGCCGACGCGGGGCTGTCGGCCGGAGACTACGGTCGATTCCTCGTCGAATCCGACGAGAGTCTCCTTGAGGCCGCAGAGAATCGTGGATACGCCTGGCCGTTCTCGTGTCGAGGGGGCGCGTGTGCGAACTGTGCGGTGTACGTCCACGAGGGCGACCTCTCACAGCCCGCGAACCACATCCTCTCTCCGGAGCTCACCGAGCGAGGATTCCGCCTCTCGTGTAACGGGTATCCGACCTCCGACGAGCTGAAGCTCGTGTTCAACGTCAAACACCTCCCAGAACTGGACGAACTCCGACTGCCGCCGGGGCCGTTCCGCCGCGCCGGGTCGCAGTAGTCGCCTCCGTCGCGGCGGACCGTGTAGGACACGACTGCAGGTACCGCGACCGACGACGACTAGTGCCCTCTCAGAACGCGTCGGCGATCGCGGCGACGACCGCGTCCTCGACCGCGTCGCGCTCGCCGGCGAGGAACGAGATCTTCCCCTCGCGGCGCCCCGCCGTCGAGACGTCTGCTTCCGGAGCGATCTCGGCCGTTCGGGAGGCGACCGACCGCACGGAGAGGTCACCCGTCGATCGGACGTACAGCTCGTCGGTGCCGATGCCGACGGTGGCGGCGGCGTCGCCGTTGGCGTGGTGTCGGTGGAGGTCGTCGAGCAGGAGCGGCGTCGGTGGGAAGTCGTAGCGGTGGGTGTACGCGTCGGTGTCCAACACCGCGAACTCGACGCCGTCTACCGACTCCGTGACGAGGTTCGCGCTCGCCGTCTCGCGTTCGGTCTCGAGCTTCTCGCGGAACTGCGCCGAGACGTGAGCGGCGAGGTCGCCGCCGTCGTCGAACAACAGGTCGTCGATCAGCTCGCGTTTGTCCTGGTACGACTGGTAGTACGCCTCCAGGGCGACGGCCTCTCGCAGCTCCGCGATCCGTTCGCGGTCGTAGCCCGCATCACGCGCGAGCGTCACGTACCGCGTCGGCGTCTCCGCCCAGTAACTCACCGCCGGGAGGTGCACGAGGTCCGACCGCACCGCGTCGTTGACCGCGGAGGCGAGCGAGGAGACGAGCGCTCCCGTCGAGAGGTCGGCGTCGACGGACTCGAGCGTCGGCGACACCAGCGTGTCGACCTGCGCACGCGTCTCGGCGTCGGCGACCGCGGCGTCGACGACGACCGCCTCGACGTCGTACACGGAGAGCAGGTCGAGCCCGTCCGCGGACTCGGTCGTCGACCCGATGCCGACGAGCACGAACAACGGCAGCTTCTCGTCGTGCCGGTCGCGGTCCTGAAGCATCCGCGTGGCGTCGTTCGTCGCCGCGTCCATCCCGTACACCGGCTCGTCGGTGGGCCGACGGGTGAAGTAGTGGTACGCCGCGTCGCTCTGTTCGTGTGCGTCGTCGATCAGCGGGAGCACGGCCCGCTCGAGCGCCGCACCCGCCACGTAGCCGTCTGCCGTCGCCGGGTGTCGGACGACGATCGGTCGCGACTCGAGCACGGCACGGCGGATCGCCTCGGCGGCGTCCAAGAGCCCCTCGCCGAGCCCCGCGACCGCCTCGTCACCGGCGAGCGGCTGGAGTCCCTCGGGTCTGGCCTCTGCGGTGAGCGCCTCGGCGAGGCGCGTCTCGACTGCGTCGGCGTCGTCGCCCGCGAGCACGGCGAGCGCCTCGGTCTCGACCTGCAGATCGCCGCGACGGCGCTCGACCTCGCCGTCGAGCCGAATCGCGTCGCCGACGACGACGTCCGGGTACGCACGGACGCCCGGTTCGACGAACGCCGCGGCGTCGACGACGCCCGTCTCGTCGCGTAGCTCGAATATCGTCGGCCCGCCGGTCTGTCTGACGCTCACGACCTCGCCCTCGAGACGGACCGTCTCGTCGACGCGATCGCCGAGTGAGGCGACGGTGACGCGTTCGTCCGAGGCTGTCACCGAGTCGGCTGGCTCGGCCGCCGCC
>ERZ1034573.178-NODE-178-length-18137-cov-64.500000_pt1 | contig 18137 bp, 16 predicted proteins | sample MGYA00520641_ERZ1034573 | MGnify/ENA primary metagenome ERZ1034573 (study PRJEB33760, sample SAMEA4777724) | hypersaline lake metagenome | biome: hypersaline environment; feature: brines | place: Spain | collected 2014-08 | depth 0 m ...
CGACGATCCGACCGACGATCCGGACGACGATCCGACCGCCGCCGACTCCCCGGAACGGTAATACGTCTCACTCGTTTCTGTTATTCCATGCGAACGGTCCGCGACACGGACGGAACCGCGTACATCCTGTTGAAGCAGTCGAGTGATTCGAGCCGGGTCCGTGACCCTGCGACGGGTGAAGAGCGCTACGTGCCAAACAGTGACCTGGAGGTGATCGATGACGCTTCCCCGCTGTCGACCGCCGCTGGCGCCGTCGACGAACCGGTTCGACGAACGATTCGGTCGGTTCACGACGACGAGACGCTCGGCCTCCTCGTCGAGCTCGTCGACCGGGGACCGCTTGCGGCGATTACCGTCCTCGACGCGTACGACCTGTGTGAGTCCGATCTCCACGGACGGCTCACAGAGCTCCAGATCGCGGGACTGGTCGACGCCACCGAGGTCGACGGCCGACGTGGGTACGCTGCGACCGACACCGCGAGAGCCGCGATCGCGTCGCTCCGCTCCCACGAGGCTGACGCTCACCCTGAGGACGGCTGAGTGCTCAGCCTAGTCGTCGCCAAGTGATGCCGCCTCTATGCCGATAGCCTCGGCGCGCGTGACAGTCGACCGGTTCGTCCGTGGGTCCTTCTCGACGGTGACGAGCTCGTCTGCGGCACCGACAAGTTCGTCGTCGTGGCTCACGATCACGATCTGTCGGACGCCGAACCCGCGCATCTCCTCGACGAGGTCGACGAGCCGTGAGACGTGACCCGCATCCAGAAACACCGTCGGCTCGTCGAGGATCAACGGCGGCGTGGGTGCCGCGCCCTCGATCCCCTCTGCGAGCAGCCGATAGATCGCACAGCGTAACGAGAGGTTGAACAACGCCCGCTCGCCGCCGGAGAGCTGGTCGGGGTCGAGCGCCTCCCCGTCCTTCTGATAGACGGTGAGCGCGTACTGCCCGTCGAGCTCGATGTGCGAGTAGGCGTCGTTACCGTACACCAGCTCGAACGTCTCGTTCAGCGTCCGCTCGAGTTCGCGGACGTTTCGCTGGCGCAGCTCCGCTCTGAGGTCACCGTACGTCGACTCGAGGTCGGCGACCTCCTCGTGAAGTGACTCGAGGTCGGCGACCGTCGAGGCGAGCGCATCCCGCTCCTCGCGGAGTGTCTCGAGTGCTTCGATCTCGCCACGAACGCTTCCGATCGCGCTCTGGAGGTCGCTACGCTCGCCGTCGAGCCGGTCGAGTTCTTCTGTTACCCGCTCGAGATACGCTTCGGCCTCCGCCCGCCGCTCACGAGCCGCTTCGATCGCCTCTTCGTCGACCGCCTCACGCAGCTCGTTACGGCGCGCTCGCTTGTCTGCAAGCCGGTCGCGTCGCTCGTCGTTCACCGCGTCGAGGTCCGCGCGCTTCTCGCGCCGCCGCTCGACCGTCGCCTCCAGCTCGTCGATGCGGTTGCGGGCGTTCTCGACTGCGTCGACTGCCTCCAGAGACGCCTCGATGGCCTCGCGGTCGGCTTCGAGCTCACTGACACGCTCAGCCGCCGTTTCGGCCGCCTCGCGCTTGTCGTCGGCAACTGCGCGAAGGTCGGTCGCTTCTGCCTCCAGCTCGGCGGCCCGCTCCCGCTTCGTCTCGGCGGATGCACGGTGTTTCTCGGCTGTTTCCCGCTCCGATTCGGCCTCGTCGGCTAGCCGTGTGATGCGATCCTCGACGGTGTCGAGCCGCGAGGCCGTCTCGACGAGCGTCTCGATCTGCTCGATCTGCTCGTCGAGCTCCTGCTCGCGGTCACGGGCGTCCTCGAGCGCGCTCGACAATTCGGCGACCCGCTGGCGATCGTCTGCGATGCCCGTTGCGTGTGGGGCGTCGTCGACCGACTGCCCGCAGGTCGGGCACTTTCCGGCGTCGAGCAGCGCCTCGGCCTCGGCGACGCGCTCGCGGGCGTTTTCTAGATCGGCGGCGTGCGTCGCGATCTGCTCTCGGACCGTTCCACGTCGCTCACGAAGCGTTTCCAGTCGCTCAGCGACTGCGTCGCGATCGACGTCAGCCGCAGTAAACCGCTCTCGGAGTGTCTCCGCTTTGTCCCGTAGCTCGGTGATCCGTTCGTCGCGCGTGGCCGCCTCCGACTCGGCTTCGTCGGCCGCCTCCTCGAGATCGGTGGCCGTTTGCGTCACCTCTTCTGCGCGCTCGACCCTGTCGTCTGCCTTCTCCGCGAGGTTCGCCGCCTGGTTGCGAAACCCCTCCGCGTTCACTCGGCTTTCGTCGAGCGACTCACGCACTGCCGTCGCTCGCTCGTCGAGTTCGGCTCGTCGCTCGTCGATCGCCTCGTCGGTCGCCTCGTCGAGTCCGGCCGTCTCGAGGTGTGCTTGAAGCTCGTCGGTGGCGCTCTCGATCGCCTCGCGTGCCTCGGTGATCGCTTTGCGGTGTGTCTCACGTTCGCGCTCTGTCTCTCGTATCGCCGACTCGATCGCGTCGACCTCCTCGTCGATTTCCTCGAGCTCGGCGCGCTGTTCTTCGTGTGTCTCGAGCGTCGCTGCGGCCTCGTCGCGCGACGCCTTCGCCCGCTCGCGTTGCGTCTCGTACCGATCGATCGTCGCCTCGACGTCCGCCAGCTTCGACTCGAGCCCGTTGAGTCGCTCGTGTGGATCCTCTTCGGCCTTCGTTTCGATTCGGCTCTCTTTCTCCTCGAGGACGGCCCGCTTGGCGTTCAACACGTCTTCGACGCCCAGTCGTGCGTCGCCCGCCCGTTCGCGATACTCCTCTAACACCCCGAGTTGGAGCAGGTCGTCGATGACGTCCTGTCGCCGGCTCGGCGTCGCGTTGATCAGCGCGTTCACCTCGCCCTGTCGCACGTACGCGCAGTTGACGAAGGCGTCGGCGTCCATCCGGAGCAGCTCCGTCACGAACCGTCGCACCGCAGTCGCCCCGTCGCGAGTCGTCTCCGCACCGTCGGTCGCCTCGAGTGTACAGTCGTGGTCGACTCGGTCGTCGTACTCGCGCAGTCGCCGGTCGACGCGGTAGGAGACGCCGTCGTGGGTGAACCAGAGCGTGAGTTCGGTCTCGTCTTCGCCGTTCGTGACGACCTCATCGAGAGTCCCCTCCAGCGCCTTCGAGCCGTACAGTGCGAAGAAACAGGCCTCGAGCAGCGACGACTTGCCGCTCCCGTTGAGGCCGTGGATGACCGTGACGCCCTCGGTGAGCCGCAGGTCGGCGTCACCGTACGGCTTGAAGTTCTTGAGCCGGATCCGTTCGAACCTCATAGGTAGTCCTCCATGGAAACTTGACCGTCTGTGGGCGTCGTCTCTGTCGACCCGTCTGTGTCGTTCGCGTTGTGCTCGTCGTCGCTCTCGTCGACGGTGTCGCTTCGGTCGTCGCTCCCGCCGTCGGTGTCGACGGTGTCGCTTCCGTTGCCGCTCTCGTCGTTGGTGTTGCTTCCCTCGTCGTCGTCGCTCGCGTCACCCTCGTCGCCGACGGAGTCTCCGCCGTGTTCTGCGGGTGTGGTATCACCGGCTGTAACGAACGCTCCTGGATCGTCGAGCCGGTCCGTCACCCGGGTTTTCACTGTCTCGCGGACGTTGCTGTCGGCGACCCCCGTCGATCGAACCGCGTCGTCGACGTCGAGGGCGGCCGCAGAGAGCCCCATCGACTCGACGCGCTCGCGGACAGCCGACTCGGGGTCGGCGAAGTGGACGTCGACCGACTCGTCGGTCTCGACCGTTCGCCGGTCTGAGACCCGGGCGATGAGCGCCCCCCGGTCGGTCGCGAACGCCTCGACCGCCGCCGGGGTGATCGGGTCACCGTCGCCGGTCACCTCGACGAGTACGACCGCGTCCGTCACGTCGTGTTGGCGCACGCGCTCACGGACCGCCGGCTCCCCCTCGCGGGCGTCGAGGTCGACCTCGACGAAGACGAACGGCCGCGTCTCGAGCGCCCGTCGGCGTATCTCGACCCTGTCGTCGCCGGCGGCGGCCGTCTCGTCGAACCGAACGAGATTGTAGCCACGTCCTTCGCGTTCGCTCGCGCTCGCGCGCTCGGTCGATCCCGGATAGGTGACCCACGTGTCGGCGACCTCGGCTCTCCCGGGCGTGTGGTTGTCACCAAGTAACACCGCGTCGAAGGCGACGTCGCTCTCTTCGAGCACCGTCTTCGTGTCCCAATCTGCGTGTGCGAAGGGTTCGAAGAGGCCGTGAGCAACGAGCGTGGCGTACGATGCGTCGTGAGAGCTAAACTCGTACATGAGCGTGTCACGTCTGGACACCGGAACGTGATCGAGTCCGTAGAACGCAGTGTCGTCGACCGTGATCGGCTCGTCGCCGAGTCGCGTCGCTAGGTCGAGCCGTTCGAAGAGGTCGAGCCACTGGCCGCCGCGAGCCGCCTCGTGGTTGCCAACGACGGCGAGAAACGGGATGTCGGCGTCTGCGAGCCGTCTGAGGACGCGAATCGTCCCCATGAGGTCCGACAGTGCCGGCCGTCGGTCGTGAAAGAGGTCGCCCGCGTGCACCACAGCATCGACGCCGTCGTCGATCGCGTCGTCGACGACGGCCGCGAACGCGTCGAGGAAGTCCTGGCGCCTGACCGACGAGTGGTACTGCGCGTACCCGATGTGGGTGTCGCCGGTGTGGATCACCCGTGTCATTGCTCCGATGATTCACCCGTCGGAGGCTTAGTGGTTCCGGGGCCGTGATGGGCTAGTCCTGGATCGGTGTCACGGAGACCGGTAGGGCCGGCATCTAGGCCGTACTCCGACGTCGGCATGGCCGACGACGCTGGTGTGGTTTCCGACGCACGGGCAGCGTCAGAGAATCGGCGGTACGCGGCGAGTGCCTCTCGTCCGCGGTCAGCGCACTCGTCGTCTCCCGCCCGGGCCGCCGCGTCGACGGCGCGTTCGAGCCGGTCGAGACCCACGGCACTCACGAATCCGGCGGCCCGCCGAAGGTCGTCTCGGGCCGCGTCACCCTCGTCGATCACGGCCGTGTACGGACGCGTCGTCGTGTCCGTTCGTAGTGCCAGCGCCCGGAGAGCGCGCTTGACGTCGGTTGTCGAGACCATACCGGCACTGGTGCGTCCTTACACGTGAAGTGTTGCCTGCGGCGGCTCAAATCGAGAGCGTGTAGACCCGCTTGCGAGCGTCGGTAAACGAGAACCGCGCGTCGATCGCGTCTGCGTCCTCCAGTCGAGACAGTGCGTATCGGACGGTTCGTGGCGGCAACAACGTCTCCGCTGCGAGTTCGCTCTGTGTCAGCGTGTCGTTGTAGTCGAGGACCTTCGCGACGAGCTTCGCGCTCGGTGGAAGGTCGCGAATCGGCTCCCATCGATCTGCGGGCGCTTCGTCGTCGACGGCGGCGACATCCGTGGCACTCATACGTACCGTCCCTCACTCATGCTGGATAATAATATTTGCTATCCATATGTATTACTATTGGAAATATCTCGTCTGCCGGTCACCCGTGAACGTGCCCCCACCCGAAGCCTCTTATCTGCGAGTCGCCTTCTTTCGTTCAATGAGTGATACCGTCGACGACGTCGACATGCCGTACGACGAGGGGTCGGCGTCGAGACAGGAGAAAATCGAGACGCTTCAGGATCGTCTCGAGGTGCTCGAATCGCAAAACGAGGAAATGCGCGACAAGCTGCTCGATGCCAACGCCGAGAACAACAAATACCAGCAGAAGCTTGAGCGGCTCACCCACGAGAACAAGAAGCTGAAGCAGTCGCCGCTTTTCGTCGCCACGGTGCAAGAACTCACCGAGGACGGCGCGGTGATCAAACAGCACGGCAACAATCAAGAGGCGCTCACGGAGATCACTGCCGAAATGCGCCGACAGGTCGAGCCGGACGACCGCGTCGCGGTCAACAACTCGCTCTCGATCGTCAAGAAGCTCGAAAAAGAGACCGACGTCCGGGCACGTGTGATGCAGGTCGAACACTCACCGGACGTCAGCTACGAGGACATCGGCGGCCTTCAAGACCAGATGCAGGAGGTCCGCGAGACCGTCGAGATGCCGCTCGAACACCCGGAGATGTTCGAAGACGTCGGAATCCACCCGCCGAGCGGCGTCCTGCTGTACGGGCCGCCGGGTACGGGTAAGACGATGCTGGCGAAGGCGGTCGCCAACGAGACCGACGCCACGTTCATCAAGATGGCTGGCTCCGAACTCGTCCACAAGTTCATCGGCGAAGGAGCGAAGCTGGTGCGTGACCTGTTCGAAGTCGCTCGTGAGAACCAGCCCGCAGTCATCTTTATCGACGAGATCGACGCAATCGCCTCGAAGCGGACCGACTCGAAGACCTCTGGCGACGCCGAGGTCCAACGCACGATGATGCAGCTGCTCTCGGAGATGGACGGCTTCGACGAGCGCGGCGAGGTGCGGATCATTGCCGCCACGAACCGCTTCGACATGCTCGACCCCGCCATCTTGCGTCCCGGTCGATTCGACCGGCTCATCGAGGTTCCGAAGCCGGACACTGCCGGCCGTGAGATCATCTTCCAGATCCACACCCGCAAGATGAACCTCGCCGAGGACATCGACTTCACGCAGCTCGCCGCGATGGTCGAGGACGCCTCCGGTGCCGACATCAAGGCGATCTGTACGGAAGCGGGGATGTTCGCCATCCGCGACGACCGCACCACGGTCACCGACGCCGACTTCCTCGAGGCGTACGAGAAGCTGCAACAGGACACCGACACGGGCGCGGACGACTCGCTCGCGTTCGCCTGATACGCCGACGCGTCGGACCGAAGCGCACGGTTTCAACGCGCCTGGCCGACACGCCGCGGCCGACTAGACTGATTCGGTGTACGCCTCGACCGCGGCACGGTATCCCGTTCGAAACGTCGGATACACGAACTCGTAGCCGAGCGCCCGCAGTTTCTCGTTCGAACACCGCTTGCTCGTCCGTATCCGCCGTGCCGCTGCCGCCGAGAGGTCGCCGTCCGCGATCCGCTCCGCCTTCGACCGCTTCGGCGGCGCGTCGACGCCACACTCAGCGGCGAGCCAGTCGGCAAACGCGTGTTTGTCCACCGGTTCGTCGTCGACGACGACGACCGGCTCGCCGCGGGCGACATCGGCCTCGAGGAGGTACCGAACCGCGCCTGCCGCGTCGTCGCGATGGACCATGTTGAGGTAGCCGGCGGTGACCGGTCCCTCGATGTACCGTTCGAGTCGATACCGGTCTGGCCCATACAGTCCCGCGAACCGCGCCACCGTCCCGTCGATGCCGTACGACGTCGCCTCCGACAACGCAACCGTCTCGGCCGTCGCCAGTACGCGCGTCTTCGCTGTCGTCGGGTCAATCGGCGTCGTCTCGTCGACCCACCCGCCGTCGTGATTCCCGTAGACCCCAGTCGAGGAGGTGTACACGAGCCGGTCCGGCGGGTCCGCTCGCATGCCGTACTCTTCGAGTACGTTCCGTAGTCCCTCGACGTAGACCTCGCGTGCGACGTCCGCGCCGCGCCCACCGGCGCTGGCGGCGAACACGACTGTATCAGCGTCGGGCAGCGACTCCAGCGTGGCCGGTAGCGTCGCGTCTGCTCGGATCGCCTCGACCGAGTCGTCGATCGCCGCGACGCGCTCGAGCCCGTCTGGCGACCGCCGCACACCGGTCACCTCGTGTCCGGCCTCGGCAAGCTGCCCGGCGAGCGCACACCCGATATACCCACAGCCGACGACGACGACCGTCATCGCTTTCGGCGCTCGATGACCGCCAGCACGTCTGCGAGCTGTTCGAGCGTCATCGCTGTGCGGCCTTCGAGCGCCTGTTGTACCTCCTGTCCGGTGAGGTCGACCGTTATCTCGGCGGCGATGGTGTCGACGTCGAGCACCGCCGTCGTCATTCCCAGTAAGAGATGATCTCTGAGTTCAGCGACGATCGTGTCGGCGTCGTACTCGGCAGTGGTGGCAAGCACCGCGGCCCCCGCTTCGACGGTGAGTGACGCCACGTCGCCGTCGAGGACCGCCGCAACCTCGGCCGAGTCGAGTCCAGTCTCCTTGCGTATCTGGTCGCGGTCGTCGTCCTCTACGGCCTCGTGTACGCACGCTTCGAACGCCGCCAGCAGCGAGTCAGCTTCGAGAGCGTCGTCCGCACCGGCAGCATCCGAGCCGCTAGTGGCCGTCTCGACGCATTCGTGGAACATACCCCCGATCGGATTCGACGGCTCAAAACGGCACCGGTCACGCTGTCGACACGCTCGCGCTGGCACCCACGCGCCAACAGGGCTGCCCGCGACGTCACCACCCCGGTGATCGCTCGTCGCGGGTGCCGTCGACGTCGCCGACACCAGGTGGACCGGGTGGCACCGCAACGACGATCACGGTCCCGGTTTCGAACGTCACCGGCTCGTTTCTCCCCAGCTGAATCGTGTCACCGCCGACGGTCGTGGTCACTGCCGACGCCTCGCGGACGTACTCGAACTGTCGGTTTGGTGGCCCGACGTCAGCAGTGAGCGTGAATCGCGGGTACGCACCCCGAACCTGGACGCGCCAGGCGTTTACCGTTGCGACCCAGTACGCAGGCACCGGTGCTACGGGAAGCCCGGCACCGACCCGAGGCGTCGAATTGGGTACCCATCGCTCGGAGGCGTTCGCGACGGCCGCCTCCGCACCCATCTCGATGGCTCCGGCTAGTTCGCCCCGCGTCTGCTCTCGAGCGAGCTGTGTGGGCTCGTCGACGAGGCTCACGGGGATCCGGACGTCGTCACGGCCGGTCGCCGTCGTCGTTGCCACCCGCAGTCGAGCCGCGAGTGCGCGACGTTCCCCGGCAGTGAGTCCACCGAGACGCGACGCCTCGTCGGCGACTACCTCCGCGTACTCGCCATCGCTCACGGCGACAGCCTGGGATCCAACGCCGTCGTGTTTCGCTGCTGCGGCTGCGACGGCAGCCCGGCGCTGTGTGAGTGACAAGTCAGTCCGCTCGTCGATCGCGTCGACGAGTGCCTGGTCGACAGTCCGTAGTGACTCACCGACGCGCTTTGCAAGCGTGTTCCTATCGGCTCGGAGGTCCGGGTTGGGACTGGTAGCGAGTGCACGGTCTGCAGCGAGCAGTGTCCGTCCGGCGACGCCGATCCCCACGCGCTCGCCGTCACCGAGCAACCGGTCGACGATCCCGGTCGACACGTCACTGTACGGCACGGTGACGTAGTTCACGTTCCGCGTCGCGAGCGGTCGTATCGACCCGTCGACGGCGTCGACGGCTCGTCCATCGACGGCCGTTCGCGGGAGGTACCCCGGAGCGGCGTCTGGAACGAAGGTGACGGCGCCGCCGGGGCCATCTGCCCCAACCGTGTACGGATCGACGTCTCGCGCTGCCTCTCGACTCGCCAGCACTTCACCGACCGACGGTCCGCCGAGCGCTCCCTCGACGCGCTCGAGCAGCGCGTCCGTCGTCGTCTCGCGCTCATCACTCGCGGCCGAGAGCTCGGCGAGGACGGCATCGATGTAGGCGACCCGAACAGCAACCCTGGCTCGGTCCGCTGCACCGTCGTACGTCGTCGGCGTGTCTACCAGTTGTCGGCGGCGGTCCCGCACCCGCTCGGCGAGTTTCGTGTACGGTGTCGCCTCACCCTGCGCCATCGACTCCATCGAGAGGTCCGTCTCTATCGCTTTGACCTCGGCTCGTACGCCGTCGAGGTCGGCTGCGATATGGTCGTGAGCGCGTTGTGTTGCCTGTCCGTACACGGCCGTGGACCGGCGGATATCACCCGACTCAACCGCACGCTCGGCGAGTCGGTCGACCGACGCGGCCGTCGCGACTCCAAGCGCCTCTCTGGCCGCTGCGGGCGTCTCTCCGAGGTCTGCCCCGCCGTAGCTGCTCCCCGCACCGAAGGTTGCTGCGGGTCGCCGGGGGGCGTCGTCACGCGGGGCGTGTGCACCCCGTACCGCTATGTCGACTCGGTACCGATCGGTCGTGCTCGCCCGCGTCGTGCGAAGTCCCGCGGTGACTTCGCGAGTCGCGGTGACCGGTGGCCCACCCGCTACCGGGATCGTGTACGTCTGCTCGACGATCCGCTCCCAACGGGCGGAAACGGTCCGTTCGATAACGACCGTTCGCCGCACGCTCCCGAAGTCGACCTGCACACCGGGACGAACAATCCCCGACGGTACTGCACTCGGCACGGTGCGGGCCGGCCGCACGCTGACCGTCTCTTCGACGTCGACGTCGACACGCGACCAGCCGTCCTCAGACGGATCGGGGTGTGGCGGACGGGGGCGACCGCCGTAGTGAACCCGATCTGCGTCGACTGCGAGCGTGGCCTCGACCCGATGGCTCTTGCGGGCGATCGTCTCGATCGCGTCGTGAACCTCGACTGCGGCGACGTCTGCGGCGTGTCCGACGGCGACGCGACGCGTCTCGTCGGTGTGACCTCGGGCAGCCTCGAATCCGTCGCGGTCGGACCCCGGAGACGGCGTCGGCGCCCCGATCACGGCGTCACTCCAGGCCCCCTCGTCGAGTGGCGTCGGCGCGAGCAGGTCCGTGATACCCGTCCGTGCTGTTGCCGCAGCCACTCCACCACGCGCACCCGGATCACTTGCGCCAAACACGGCACGCTGCACGCGAACGATCCCCGCATTCGTCGAGAGCTCGACGTGCCGGTTCGAGAGCACGTTCTGGATGGGTACCTTCCCGTACTGGCCGTAGCCACGCGCCCACGTGATCGGATAGAGACTCGCGGTCAGCTGACGACCCAGCCCCGGCCCCTCGACCGGTCCGTTGTTCAACCGCCGTTCGAACCGCGTGGTCCGCTCGTGTGCGGCGAGCGTCGGCACGGCGACGACGACGGGTCGATCGCGCGTCTGCTTGGCGGCTATTCGGCTGCTGCGCGTCGCCCGAATCGTCACGTTCTCGAAGACGACCCGCGTCGCGGTCCCGTCCGCAGCCGGCTGCACCGCGACCTGCTCACGGAGCGTCACGAGGTCACCGGGAGTAAGTGGCGGAGTGAGCTGGTCGAACCGTGCAGTCGCCGTGACGCCGCCGACTGACGCTGTTACCCCGGTGAGCGCCCGGTGACCGGCAAGTGCCGCGCGTATCCGGAAGGCGTCTTCGAACGCGGTATCTGGTCGCACGGCGGCCTCGCTGGCAGCGTGGCCGTCCGGCGTCTCTCGTGGCGGCTGCACTACCGGATCGGCAGCGGCTGTGTACGCAGCCTCGCGTGCGGCGTGTCTGAGTGCGGCCGTCACGTCTGCGTCCACGCGGTCGACCGCCCGGTCGACGCTCCGGTCCTCGCTTATGAGTCCTTGATCGACGACCCCAGCGGCGTACGTCGAGGCACTCACTACCAGCAACACCCCAACCAGTGCGAAGGGTACACGGCCCCGTTCGTCGTCTGCAATCGATACGCTCCGACGACGCCAGGTTCGACGAGACCGATGTCGGTTCCATCCCCGACTCATCGGTACCACACTCGTACCACGACCTGACGTGACTTCCCCCCGTCACGTCTCGATGCGGTCGGATGACGCACGACGGCCGCACTGACGTCGGCATCCGGCGGCGGGCTCGGCCCGACACTAACGACGGTGGTCGCACCGTCGCCGTTGCTGACCGCAGTCGCGTCGGTGCCGACGACAGCAACCGTCTCGTTGTCGGTGGCACCAGCCGTTGAAGGCGCTCGATCTCCCGGCCAGACCGATCGCCGGACGTCGACTCGCGTGCGCGGTCCGAGCGCGTCTGTCACCGCCTCAAGTGCGAGTGATCGAAACCGTGCCGCCGTCGCATCGGTATCTGGCTCGACGGTCGCCGCTGCGATGAGCAACTCGATGAGCGTGGCGTGGACCGAGCGGGTTTCGTTACGCTCAGCATCGGTCACATATCTCACGGTCGCCGTCTCGGTCACGAGTCGGTCGGCGGCATCCGCGGCTGTACGCTCCGTCGACGTCGGATCGGTGTCGACACCCCCGAGAATGACGACGCTCGCCGACACGCAAAGCAGCAGCACGGTCACGTCGAGGACGGTGCTCGTCATCGGTGCACCGCCACGCGTAGTCGTCCCCTGACTGTCTCTCCAGGTCTGATAGCGACGGACACTGGTCGCGCTTCGATCACCACCTCGCGCGGATCGAGCTCGCCAGTGGGACTCGGTGTTGCTCCACCCAACCCGACCCGCCAGGTGCGGCGGTCGGTCGCGATCTCGACGGTCACTGGCGTCTGCCACTCGAGGTCGTGTCGTCGGCTTGGACGGACAATCCCACCGACGGTCAGCTCTCGTTCAATGACGTCGAGCGTGGTGTCGGCCGATCGCTCCGTCGGTGTCGGTGTTGCGGCGTCGAGGGCGACGACGTACAGTCCGAGCCCTGCACTGACGGCAAGGACGCCGACAAGTGCGGCAACGGGCTCTACAGCGGCTCTGTCCACGCCGTCGGTCGACTCACCCGACCAGCGTGACACGATGCCCTCCGTATACGACCCCTCTGACGGTCAGCCGGTCTGGCGCCGGCGCCCACCGGTGGGGAGCCGCCTGCGCGCGTGTCGCTGCCTCGACGAAGGCTTCTGCGTCGTCGAAGACCCGGTCCGGCGGCACTCCAGCGAGCACCCGTCTGAGTCGTGCGTGCTCAGCCGTCATCGACGGTGGGACGGGCGTGATTGGCGCACCACGTAGTGTCGCGCTCGCAGTGCCGCCGTCACTCGCGATCGCGATTCGATGGGGAGTGATCCGGATCCGTTTCGCTGCAAGCCCGTGTTCTGCAGTTGCGGCGTACTCACTGGTTGCCACAGAGTCGACGGTGTGTGCGAGCCCCGTTGCATCAGGCGGTGGCGTCGTCGGCAGCGTGGCGGCGACGCCGAAGACGGCGACACTCACGACCGCCAGCCCGACCCACGTATACATGGCGTCGGCGTGTATCTCGAACATAGACGGATGGGCTGCGGTTCCGTATATAAGCTGTCGGCCACAATCCCCACGGCAGCTCGGTCACGGTCACCACAACAGCCCGGCCGCGACGAACGCGACCAGATAGGTGACCGTCGCGGTCGGCAGCGCGATTCCGATGCGATAGACCACGAGTGTCGCGTCGAACCCCTGCTCGAGTCCAGTCGAGAGGCTGGTGAGAATTACCGCAAGGATGAGCGTATACATCCCAACTATTTGACCGAGCACCGGCACTGGCAGCGGGCGAGCCCTGTCACCACCGCTTGCAGCCGCATCCGACGTAAACCCTCCGAGCCCGCTCCCGCTCGACGGGGCGGCCCCACTACCGCCAGCAGAGAGTGAGTGAAGACCATCGACACCCGCCGCGTCGATCCCGGTCGCAAGGGCGACGGTCGCGCCGCCAACGAGCGGGGCGAACACCGCCGCGGTGTTCGAGAGCGTCCCTGTTACCGTCGCCAGCTGTCGGCGTGCGTCGCGCTCGAGTTCTCGGAGGCGTTCGAGTTGGTCGGCGAGTTCCAACACGACGTCGCCGGCCGGCCGACCCTCGCGCGCCGCGATGGCCAACAGCGCGACGGCCCCTTGAACCCGCGGTGATGGGACCGTCCTTGCCGGTCCACCCTCGCCGACGAACGCCTCACGGACGTCGACTCTGAGCGTGTCACTACGGCGGCCGGCGCGGGCAAAGAGATCGCCGGTCGCTCCGGTGAGCCGGTCGCCGGCGCTCGCAATCGCTCGTTCTACCGCGACCCCTTCGGCGACCGCGCCACCGACGATCGTCATCGCGTCTGGCAGCCCGGACTCGGTCTCGTTGACACTCGCGAGAACGACTCGGCGCGGTCGGACGGCCACGAGTAACGCGGCTCCGATTCCGACGCCGGCGGCACCGACCGGGGCGGCCCATCGGGCTACACCCGCTGCCGTCACGACGCCAGCCCCGACAGCAGTAAGCACCCCGACGACGATGGCGTGTGGTCGGCGATCCGGTACTGCCGGGTGATCGGCGCCGATCTGTGGCGGCGGAAAGGCGACCGGTCGCTTCGCGAGCAGCCACGCACCTGCTGCCACCAGCGCGGTGGGAAGGGCGACGAGGTAGACGCCGGCGACGACCGATGCCGGAAGCGGCACGCCAGAGGCGGCCGCAGCCGGTAACAGCGCGACGAATGCGAGTGGGATCAACACTCCAAAGGCGTACAACGCCGACACCGGTCCCTCGACTGCGCCCACGAATGCCGCCAGCCGCTCCGTTGTTCCGGTGAGTGTTGCCTCAAGTGCCCGATCGAGTGACCGCCCGCGCCGTGCTGGTGGTGCGGCCGCTGCAGTGCGAAGGAGCGTCGACGCGCGTTCGATCGCCGGAAACCACTCGCGCCACTCGTGTGCGAACGATCGGAGTCCGCTCGTCGGTGCGTTCACACTCCGGCGTTCGTGGCGGGCGAGCGCTCGCGCGAGCGGACCGCGTCCGGTTCTCGCGGCGAATCGAACCGCCCGCTCGGTCGATGGGTCGAGCCGCATACACAACACTAAGCGGCCGACGAGTCCGGGTGCTGCCCCGAGGGCCCGCGTCCGGTGGAGTGTGGCGAGCCACACCGGTACTCGGTGGACGGCGTGCGTCGTCGCAAGTCCGAGGGCGGTACCGACGACGGGTCCGATGAGGGGACCGGCGAGCACGGTGGCGAGAACGAATACGAGTCCTCCTACGACTATTCCCACCCGATATCCCGTGTTGATGACCCACGCGGCGTCGCGATGCCACCCGAGGAAGCCGATCGCTCTGTGGAGCTCGGTTGAGCCCCTGTTTACGATGTCTTCGTGGCCGGCGCCGTGCGTGTCGCCGGCAATGGCCCGTACGGTATTGACGACTCGCGTGACAGTCCTCTGCAGTCGATCGATACGTCGTTTGGCGTCCTGCGTCATCGGTCGGCCTCCGACCGTGTGGTCTCGATCGAGCGGCTCTCGACGTCGGTTGTGAACCCGTCGACTCGCTGTGCGATATGCTCGCGGACGTCCGCGTACGATTCGGTGGTTCGGGCGAGCGAGGCGACGAGCCGGCTCTCGCCGCGATCGACCCGTCCCGTCGGCACAAGCCCCTCGGCACCTCGCTCGAACAACGGATCGAACCCGATTTCGTCGCCGTGGCCGGTCACTTCCGTGATCGACTCTACCCGGTGGGCGTCGATCACGACGAGGAGATCCGTCGCGGCGAACGACGAGGGTGGGACGCCAAGGTCGGTGACAACACGCTCTTCGACCGCCCTTGGACTCTCTCCGTGGATGGTTCCGAGGACCGTCTCGCTCGCGGCACCGACCCGCATCGCCTCGTAGAGTGCGGTGGCTTCTCGTCCTCGAACCTCCCCGACGACCAGCGCCCCGCTCCCGAGCCGGAGTGCAGTCCGCACCGCCTCGCCCGCTCCCGGTCCAGTACTGTCGCCGACGCTGAGTCGCTGGACATCCCTTCCGGCCGTCGTGAGCGCGTCCGCGGGGAGCTCGGGTGTGTCTTCGATCAGGATTGCCCGCGTGCTCGCTGGGAGCTCCCACAAGAGTGCTCCGAGCGTGGTGGTCTTTCCGGCGCCGCGGCCTCCGGCGACGAGCCCGGCGACACCGCGTTCGACGGCAACCGCGAGGAGTCCGGCTGCCTCGGGCGTGAGTGTCCCGGATCCGATGAGCCGTCCGAGTGTCCACGCCTCCGGGGTGCCGCGCCGGAAGGTAAACGAGAGGCCGTCGCTCACCGGTGCCGTGGTCGCTGCCACCCGCACCGTCCCAGACTCGGCGTCGATCGACGCGTCGAGCACTGGTGTCGCCCGTGAGAACGCCCGACCGCTCGTCCGGCGGAGTCGTGAGGCAAGCGTCGCCGCACCCGCTGGTGGCAATCGAACGTTCGTCCGACAGCGCTCGCCATCGAGCACGACGCGGAGTGGATTCGCCGTGACTGGCGCCGACACTGTCGCGTCGCTCACCCGCTCGTCGGCGAACACGTGCTCGAACGCGCCGTATCCCCGTGTGTGCCGACGGAGCACCTCGACGAGTTCAGGTACCGGGTCCGACTCATCTGCGACCGCCCGAACCGCCCTCCCCGGTGCTCTGTTTCCACCGACGGGGTCCGCGAGTAGCCGTTCAGCCGCGGCAGCGAGCACCGCGAGGTCGTCGTCGCCGAAGGCTGCCCACGGTGGAGTGAGGTGGTACGTCGGGAGGGTGTCCGAACGCGCTTCGTACTGTCGTACGACTGCGCCCGTTTCGAGCTCCCATCGATCGACGAGCGCGGCGCTCGGCGGTGGGTCGGCGGCGATACGCGTGGACGCCACGGTCGGACCGACGTGGGCGCGGATCACCGCGGCCGTCTCTGTGGCGTCGCCGACGGCGACTTCGAGGCCGGTCTCAGCGACGATTCGACTCGCGGGTCCGGCTCGCCCGACTGCCTCGCGCGCCGCCCCGACCGGATCCCGCTGTACCCGATCGGCGAGGCGCGTCTCGTGAAACGCGATCTGTTCGTGAAACCGTCCGGCGGCGACCAAACACGCCGTGGCTCGCCCTGCGTACGTCCGCTCGACGCCTGCACATCTGGTCCGCACGATGTCGGCGTCGCGTTCGGCGAGCGCCTCGACCACGGTGGCGAGACACGCCGGGCTGACAGCGAGATCCCCCCGACCCGCACACGTGGTCGCGTCGACCGACAGCACGACCCGGTCGTCGACGCCCGTCCCGACCGGACGGTCGAACGACGTCACACAGTCACACGAACTGTCGCTCGGTGATGCAGAGCGCAACGAGAGGTCGGGCAGCATGCGGCACCTGGCCGCGGTATGATATATAAATCGTCGCCCACGCCGGACTGAGCCGAGATGGCATCGTGAAATGCGGCCACCGGTAGGCGGTCGCTGGTCGGCGGTCCCGAGATGGCAGATGGGTCGGTGAACGACGCTCATCGCTACCTCGTCTGCTCACCGATCTCTGGCGATGCGGACGGTCGGACCGTCCGTCTCGACGAGTCGGAGCACGAGTCGACTCTCTCCACTCGTCCGAAGTGGCACCGATTCGCCGGCGACGTCCACGTCGACCGTGTCGGTCGGTGGCGGGATATGGACCGTCCGGAGGGAGCCGTGCCGGAACCGGTAGACGAGCCGGACACCGTCCGCATCGGATTGGGTTGTGTTCGCTGAGGCGTCGACGATCTGTAACCGGTCGATCGACGCGGCAGTGAACCCGCTCGGGGCGGTGACAACGAGCACGGACCGCCCAGCGAAGGCCGGATCGGTGACGGCGACCGAGTCAGCCGCCAGCCCGGCCGCAGCGCGTTCGATCCGGTCCGCCGTCGTCTCGACCCGCTCCGTCGAGGTCGTCACCCTGGCGGTATCGATCGCCGGCATCGAGACCGAAAGCAACGCGACTGAGAGCAGGACAGCAGCGACGACGCGGATCACCATCGGCCGCGACGACCGTCATGCTCGACCGCGGGACAACCCGATAGTCGGCACTCAGACGCGCTCACGGAGGCGATCCAGTGCACGATTCGTCACCGAGTCTCGGTCGTCTGCTGTAGGCGCGTCACGGCCGGACTCACTGTCGGAGGCCACGGTACCGGCATGCTGATCGGTCGCCGGAACTGCGGCCGCGAGCGCGGTTCTGTCGACGAGCGCGCCACCCGCTTCGGGTCGATCTTCTTCGAGGAGGGCCTCGTCACGATCGGTTGTGTAGCCCTCGTGTGCGGCCGTTGCTCGTGCGAGTGCAAGCTCTGCACGTCGTTCGACGTCTCGGTTGACGGCACGAATCGCACCCGCGTAGCCTCGAACGGCCTGGGTCGCCGCCTCGAGTTCGTCGACGCGAGATTCCAGCGTCGAGAGTCGGTCTGCGAGTGATGCCCGCTCGTCGGCGGCGGCTGCCTCGTCGGCGATCGACTCTACGGACCGCTCACTGCCGGTGAGTGCGCGCTCGACTGCATCGAGCCGGTCGGCAAGTCGATCGTGAGCCGCCGTCGATTCGCGGTCGTCGGGGGGAGTAGGCATACGCTACGTGGCCTCGTTTCGGTACTTAACCGGTCGCCCGCTGTCCCGCTTCCATCCCGACGACCGGGTTCCGTACCTTTTTGCCTTCCCCCGGTGGACGCTCACTCGATGAGCACACCGTGGGATGACTGGGACCACGTGCTGAAGGTCGACCCGGACAAGCCGCTTTGTGAGGGGGAGACCTTCGAGGACGTCTGTCAGACCGGCACCGACGCGATCGAGATTGGGGGGACACTCGACATCACCGCTGAGAAGATGACGCGCGTCGTCGACGCTGCGGCCGCGTACGACGTCCCACTCTACC
>ERZ1034573.179-NODE-179-length-18099-cov-7.692252_pt1 | contig 18099 bp, 28 predicted proteins | sample MGYA00520641_ERZ1034573 | MGnify/ENA primary metagenome ERZ1034573 (study PRJEB33760, sample SAMEA4777724) | hypersaline lake metagenome | biome: hypersaline environment; feature: brines | place: Spain | collected 2014-08 | depth 0 m ...
CGGCAGTGGCGGCAGTGGCGGCGGTGGCGGCGACGGCGGCAGTGGCGGCGACGGCGGCAGTGGCGGCGACGGCGGCAGTGGCGGCGACGGGGGTGCCGGTCTCACGATGTCGCTAGTCGTCGGCGGGTCGCTCGTGGCCGCGTTCCTCTCACCGCTCGTCTTCGGCCTCATTCTGATGCTCCGGGACAGGACCGGCGGCCAGACGGCGGAGACGGGCGCCGAACACGGCGGCGTGAGCCACGAAGACTAAAGTTCCTCGTCCCCGGTCGGCGCATCGTCACAGACGAACGCCCGGATGATCGCTCCCTCCGCACGGTGGAGGCGTTCGCTCGCCGTCGATTTTGCGATGCCGAGGTGGTCGGCCAGTTCGGTCAGCGTGCAGGTTCGGGGCGTATCGTAGTACCCCTCGCCGACCGCCGTCCGGATCAACTCCCGCTGGCCGTCGCTCACCACCGACTCCGAGTCGATGGAGGTGCGGACGGATCGCACGTCGAACTGGAGCCCGAGCGTCCGGAACTGGTCGGCGAGCGACGACAGCCGCTCTCTGGGGGCGGTGATCTCCAGATTCGCGACGCCGTCGACGATGGTGACCGGCGGTTCGAACGGCGCTCGCGAGTTCCGGACCGACATGAGAATCAGCGGGTCGTCGGTCTCGAACTGCACCAGCGCTCGGTCGTCGCCACGATATAGGGTCTCGAACACGCGAACGCCGTCGGCGCCGTCGAGGCAAGCGAGAACGTCGCCGACGCCGATGGCGGCGATTTCGACCAGTCCGATACCGGTGTTCTCGTCCGTCAGGGCCGCGAGCACGCGGAACGTCGCCTCGGGGAACCGGGTCGAGAGGTCCGCGATCCAGATGTCCGCCGGAAGCGTGACTGCGAGCTTCGCCGTGGGCATGGCCGAAGCGTCGCGCTCGGCGATCATAACCGGCGTGGCGGGGTGAGAGCGCTCGTCGCCGAGCACGTCGACCTCGGCGAGCATGCCACGTCTGGCGACGCGGCTGAGGGCGTGGTCGACCAGCTTGATCCGTTCGGGGACCGGCGTCTCCGTCCCGCCGGTCATACTGCTTCCCGGCGACACGGTCATGATCTGGATGTTCCTGTCGGCGTACGCCTCGAAGTCGCCGTTCTCGGGGAGGTCGCCGTCGCGGTAGGCCCGACTCCAGACGTTGCCGATGGGGTGGAAATTACGGGTGCCGGTAGACGCCGGGGCCGAACGGCCCGACTCGTACGGCCGGCTGTAAGTCCGTGGAACGGGTCGGCGCCTCGTCGTGTCGATCCGTCACGGACGGTTCCGACCGACGGCATCAGCAACAGAAGATGAAGGGGTAGACGAAGCTCACACGGTCACCGTCCTCGATTCTCGTATCGAACCCGTCGAGAACCTCGTTGAATTTGCCGTTGACGAGCACCCGCGCGTAGGGTTTCGTCTGTTCGCCTTCGGGATTCTTGTGCCACGTGCCCGGCAGGTTCTTGCGGGGCCGAGCCCACCCTTCCGTCGTCGCCTCCGTCTCCGTCTCGGCGATCAACATCTCCGCGAGGTCCGGGCGCTGCTCGAAGAACGTCTCCAGGAGGTCACGCAGCGTGTCGCCCTCGAACGTGAACGCTTGATGGGGCGTCTCCATGGCGTCCCGGACGTGGCCCGTCGCCCGGAGCTGGACCGTCGTGGTGGTCCGCTCCGCCGCGCTTTCCGTGTCGGTTGTTGCGCTCATGAGGGGTATCGATACGCCGTGTCCGTCGGAAAAGCTGTGTCCGAACATGTTCGGTCGTCCCCGTCCGTGGCCAGCTCGGTGGCGCGCACGGATCGCCAACGGGTAGTATAAGTGACTCCCTCGGCGAGGTGGCGTATGGTGCGCGACCCGCTGTCGGGCGACGATCCGCCCGACCTGCAGTCGGTCCTCGACGCGCTCGACGACCCCGACTGCCGGACCATCATCGAACACCTCGACGAGCCGATGACTGCGAGCGAGGTGTCCGAGGAGTGTGATATCCCCATGTCTACGACCTATCGAAAACTGGACCTGCTGACGGAGGCATCGCTGCTCGCGGAGGGCACGGAGATTCGGACGGACGGGCACCACGCGACGCGATATCGGGTCGACTTCGAGACGGTCGAGATCGGTCTCACCGCGGAGCGGGTTCTCGACATCTCGATCGACCGTCCGAGTCGGGCGACCGACGAACGGCTCGCGTCCCTCTGGGGGGAGGTTCGCAAGGAAACATGAGTCACCTCGACATCGCCCTCGCCGCGATCAAAACCGGAACACTCCTCTTAGGCAGTCTCATCACGTTTCTTTCGCTCAAGGCCTATCGCCGGACCGGGTCGCGGTCGCTCCGGTCGCTCGGCATCGGCTTCGGACTGGTCACGGTCGGCGCCCTCCTCGCGGGCGTCGGTCACCAGTTCACCTCGCTCACACTCGCCCAGTCGGTGGTCATCGAGAGCGCACTCACGCTCGTCGGCTTCGCGGTCATCGTCTACTCGCTGTACGCCGACTAGTACACGACGTACAAGAGCGCGTAGACGGCGTTCCCGAGAACGAAAGAGACGAGCCAGAGGCTCGCCGCCACGCGTCCGACCCTCGCGTGGGCGGTATCGACGAGCGCCGAGATGGGACGGGTCGTCGCCAACAACAACACGTAGTAGAGAAGCGGGATGCAGACGACGGCGAGGAGGATGTGGATCGCGAGGAGTGGGAGATACACTTGTCGGTAGACTGCGTCGGGACCGGGGAACTCGGCCGGTCCTTCGAGCGCTACCTTGTAGAGATAGAGGACGAGAAAGACGGCGAAGAGCGTGGCCGAGAGAAGCATCATCGCGCGATGCTTGCGGAACTGGCGACGGCGGGCGAAGACGACGCCGGCGAGGATGGTCACGACGGCGACGGTGCTGACGACCGCGTTGACGTGAGGGATGGCAGCGACGACCGCGTCGGGCGCACGCGGGAGTGCGTTGCGAGGAGCGACTCCGAGGGCGGCGCCGAACACTAGCGCCAACGACACGAGCGAGAGGACGGCAGTGAGTTCCGGAACACGGTTGCGTGCGTCGAGATGCATACGCCTCCCTCGGTGGGCGATCCACAAAACCCCGACGGGAGAGCGTGGGGAGCGGTACCGTCTTTCGGTCGGGCGAGCAAGGGCGGGGAAAAGGAAAGCCATTTCAAATACCCCCGTCAACGGTTGGATGCGTACGACAGAACCCATGCGAGCGTGGGTAGCCAAGCTAGGCCAACGGCGCAGCGTTGAGGGCGCTGTCCCATAGGGGTCCGCCGGTTCAAATCCGGTCCCACGCATCGCATCGGCGCGAACGAACGTGAGCGCCGGAAGATGCACGATCGGGCTTGAATCAGGGAGAACGCGCGAGCGTTCGACCGTGGTTCGAATCCGGTCCCGCGCATCGCACACGACGGGTCCACACGCCCGTCCACCGCGGCGATGCAGGTGATTCCCAGCCGGGACATCACCCACGCACAACTTCTGCCGACACTACCCGACGAGCGACGGGCCGGTCCGTCGAAGCGTTCAGGTACGCTGGCCCCGAAGGCCGGCTATGATCGCCCCGTTACACGCCGTCGCCGGGGTGGCGTCGCCGGGCTTGCTCGCCGTCGTCGGCGCCGCTACGGTCGGTGCTGCGGCGTTGCTCGGTCTTGCCTTCGCCGCCTTCGTCCGCCGACGCTCCCGCCCGTATCTCCTGATCGTCGCGGCGTTCGCGGCGTTGCTCGGCCGGTCGGCGGTCGTCGGCCTCAGCGCACTCGGGATGCTCTCCCCGGCCGATCACCACCTCTTCGAGCACGGCCTCGATGTGGTGCTCGTCGCCCTCGTCGTCGCCGCGGTGTACTACGCGCGGACCGTCAAGCGGGAGGTGTCGGCGTCGTGACGACACAACGGGACCGCATCCGTGGCTACGTCGCGAGCCATCCGGGCATCCACTTCAACCAGCTCGCGCGCGACTTGGACCTCGCGACCGGCCAACTCCAGTACCACCTCAAGAAGCTCCGGCGCACCGACGACGTTGTCTCGGAATCCCTGTACGGTCGCACCCACTACTTCACCCCCGAGTACGGGGCGTGGGAGCGCGGCGCCGTCGCCGTCTTGCGCCGCGAGACAGCCCGCGACGTGTTGCTCTACCTGATCGAGCGGGGACCGAGCGCACCCACGCCAGTCGCGGACGAGCTGAACGTCGCCCGGAGCACGCTGGAGTGGCATCTCGGCCACTTGGTCGAACAGGGCCTCGTCGAGAAGCGTCGCGACGAGCGTGGCCGCGTGACGCTCGTCCTGTCCCGGCCGGACGAAACGGCCACCCTGCTCCGACTGGTCGAACCGTCGGTGCCGGAGCGGCTGGTCGACCGGTTCACCCGCTTGGTCGACGGCCTCGTCGGCGAATGACGACCTCTTCGAGAGCCGAACCACAACCCGCTTGAGTTCGAGGCCCGAAAGGTCGGAGAATGCCGCTCGACGGCGACACCGATCGTTCGCGTCGCGACGTGCTGAAAGCCGCCGTCGCGCTCGGAGGAGCGAGCGCGCTGAGTGCCTGTCTCGACCGGACGGCCGACGACCCCGTCCCGACCGGCGACCCGAACGACAAGCCCGCGCGCCAGTACGCTTGGCGGGAGTACGTCCGTCACGACGACCACGGCAACACGCAGTTGCCGAGCCACCAGATCCTCCTCTATCTGACCCTCGACGCCGACGGCCCGCCCTCGGCCGACCAGCGCGACGCTCTCGCGGAGACGTTCGACGCCCTGGACCGGGCGTACGCGTGGAGCCACGAGGGGCTGCTCCACTCCATCGCGTACTCGCCGGCCTACTTCGGCCGGTTCGACGCCCCGTTGCCCGACTCCGTCGACCTCCCCGAGCCGACGGCGCTGTCGCCGTTCGAGTCGCCAACGTTCGACCGACAGGACGCGCTACTCCACCTCGCGAGCGACCGACCCGACGCACTCCTCGAGGCCGACCGCGCCCTGCGCGGCGAGCGCGACGCGGCCAACGGCGTCTCGATACCGTCGCTCCCGCTGACCGTCGACTCCCGGCGGACGGGCTTCGTCGGCGCCGGCCTGCCGGCCCAGCACCAGGACGCGGCCGGGATCCCCGACTCGAACCCGGTCCCCGAGGCGTCACCGCTGTTCATGGGGTTCGAGGCCGGCTTTCGGGGCAATCAGGCCACCGAGGACTACGTCACTATCGACGACGGCCCGTTCGCCGGCGGGACGACGAAAGTCGTCGCCAACCTCCGCCAGCGACTCGACGACTGGTACGAGGAGCAGACCCACGAGGAGCGCGTGATGGAGATGTTCAGCCCCGGCCACGCCGCCGAGGGGCTGGTCGAGGGGACCGGCGACAGCCTCGGATCGGACAGCGACATCGACCGGTTCGTCGACGACCTGGAGGCGGACGCGCGGGAGTACGGCCGGGTGGGCCACGCCCAGAAGGCGGCGCGGGCCAATCGCGACGCCGACGGCAACGTGCGCCTCCTCCGTCGGCACTTCGAGTCGACCGACGACATCGGCTCGGATCAGCGAGTGGCGAGCCTCCACTTCCCGTCGCTCCAGCGTCGCATCTCGGAGTTCGAGGCGGTCCGCCGGGCGATGAACGGGACCGACCTGACCGAGGTGACGCCCGCGGTTCGCCAGCGGGTCAACAACGGTATCTTGGAGTACATCTTCGTACGCCGCCGGGGAAACTTCCTCGTCCCGCCACGCCGACACCGGGTCCTCCCGGCGCCACGTCCCGAGTAGCCCGTTCGACGACCGGACCAAAATCCGTTTTGGCGGCGAGTCCCGAATGGGAGTATGAAGCGCCGCGCGCTGCTTCGGGCGGGCGCCCTCGCCGGGTCGCTGTCGCTCGCTGGCTGTTCCAGCCTGGTCGAAACGCGGACCGTCGGCGTCCCGCCGATTCCCGAGGATCGTCCGAACGGGATCTACCACCCGAGCCACGTCGAGGGGATGGCGATGGCCGGGACGGCGACGAGCGGCGACTACGCGGTCGGCCTCTTCTACAGCTACCCCCACCGGTTCTGGAACGTCAACGGCGGCGACACCTCGCTAACCGACATCGAGAGCGACGACGCCGTCCACCTGATGGCGAGCGTCTGGGACCCCGAGACGGAGACGGTCCTCCCCGAAACCGGTCTGTCGCTCGAAATCAGCCGGGACGGGTCGCTCGTCTCACAGGAAGCCATCTACCCCATGCTCTCTCAGCCCATGGGTTTTCATTACGGCGCGAACTTCGGGCTGGAGGGCGACGGCACTTACGCCGTTCGGCTGAGCGTCGGCGCGGTGTCGACCCGCCGGACCGGCGCCTTCGCCGACCGCTTCGCCGACCCAGCGACCGTCGAAATTCCCTTCGAGTACAGCGAGGCGGCGAAAAACGAGATTTCGTTCGAGCGGTTCGACGACGAGGCGGCCACGCCCGGCGCCGTCGATCCGATGTCGATGGAGATGCTCCCGGACGCGTTCGCGCCGCTCGAATCCAACCTGCCGGGGACGGTGCTGGGATCGGGCACGAGCAACGACGCCCGACTCGTCGTGACCGCGCTGGAATCGGTGCCGGCGGGGGTCGACGGTGACGGCACCTACCTCGCCGTCTCGGCGCGCACGCGATACAACCGGATGGTGATCCCCGCGATGGGGCTGTCGGGCACGCTCACCCGCGACGGCGAGACGGTGTACGACGGGGCGTTCGACCGGACGCTCGACCCCGATATCGGCTACCACTACGGCGCCGTCGTCGACGGCGTCGAGTCGGGCGACGCGCTCACGCTGTCGGTCGGCGTCCAGCCGCAGACGGCGCGCCACGAGGGGTACGAGACGGCCTTCGGCGGCCTCATGGGCGGCATGCCGGACGTGACGGTCCCGGTCCCCTGAACGACAAGGAATTTATCGATCCGGATCGTTGCTCCGCCCATGGCTGGCCCTCTCACCGACGCGCTCGCGTGGCTGGTCGTCGGTCTCTTCCTCGCCGGAACCGTCCTCCGGTGGCGGTCGAGCGATCACTCGCGGACGGTGATGATCTCCGCATGGGGCGTCTTCGCCGTCTTCTGGGCGGCGCTCGTCCCCCACTTCGCGTTCGTCCAGAAGAGCTTCGTCGAGGGGTTCCTCTCGCTCGCGGCCGTCCCCGCCTCGCTGTACGTCGGCTACCTGCTCTATCGGGGTCGCGACTCCCTCTTCGTCCTCTCGCGGGCCGTCGCCGTCATGGGCGTCGTCTACCTCCCCTTCGAGACGATTCCGGCGCTCACGGCCGGCGGCCTCTCCGTTCCCTCGCCCCGGCACGTCCTCATCTCGCACACGACGGCACAGACCGAACGGGCGATGGAGCTGCTCGGCTACTCCCCGACGCTCGTCGAGGGCGATCAGGGCTACCTCAACACGTTCAAGTTCGTCACCGACGGCGGGCACGTCATCCTGTTTTCGATCATCCTCGCCTGTACCGGACTGGGGAGCATCGCCATCTTCGTCGGCCTGATCGCCGCCGTCGAAGCGCCGCTGGGCCGCAAGCTCCGTGCGCTCGCCATCGCCGTCCCGGTCATCTACGTCCTCAACATCGCACGAACGACGTTTATCGGTCTGGTGTTCGGCAAGCAGTATATGCAGTGGTTCGTCGACGAGGTTCTCTTTCTGTTCGGGGGCACCGACCCCTACAAAGTCTCGTTCTACCTCTCCGATCGGGTGATCAGTCAGGTGCTCGCGGTGGTCGCTCTCGTCGCCGTTACCTACCTCGTGGTCCGGGAACTGCCCGAACTCCTCACTATCGTCGAGGACGTGCTCTACATCATCACGCGCGAGGAGTACGACCTCCACGAGGCGCTCGACGTGCCCGAACGGGCCGAACGCGGTCCGGGAGCCGACTGAGTATGGACGGCGCGGATCGGTTCATGTTCTGGGGACTTCTGATCCTCTTTCTCGGTCTGCTCGCCGGTGCCGTCGTCTCGCTCCTGCTCTGATCACTCTACTCCGGCAGTCGGTCCGCCGGGACGCCGCCGAGCGTCCGGAGCGCGTCCGCCTCGACGTGGTGGAGATCACCGGGGAGCACGAGGAGGTGGAGCGGGTCGCCGAACTCGCGGTCCGCGAGCGCCGAGAGTCGGTCCGCGGCGACCACGGGAGCGGGACTCCCCGCCCGTGCGACGGCGACGCCGAGGCGGTCGGGCCACGCCTCGGCGAGGAGACCGGCCGCCACGTCGGCAGTCATGTACGTCTCGTCGGCCTCGCTCCCGCGGCCGTCGTCGACCTTGATGTCGAGGTAGACGAGGGTGTGGAGGCCGCGTTCGCGGTTCGCCGCCACCGAATCGACGACCGACGCGGGCACCCCGTCGCCGCCGTGGGCCCGCGGGAACGGGAGGGTGACGGCCTTGCCGAAGCGGTAGTTTTGGAGGCCAGTGAGTCCGCTCGCCGCCTGTGCGGCGGAGACGCCGTGAATCACGCGGGTGTCGATGCCGCGGTCGATGGCGCGAAGGCGGAGGTCGACGTGGGTCGTCGAGATCATCGTGTCGCCGGCGGTGAGAAAGACGACGGACTCGTCTTCGGCGGCGTCGAGGATCGGGTCGGGTCGTTGCTCGACGCCCGCGCGGTCACGGACCTCGATGTCGACGCCGTGGTGGGCTTCGAGGGCGTCGACGCTCGTGCCGACGAGGCGACTGGTGTAGAATTCGGCGAACGCGCGGTCGGCCGCGCGGAGGGCCTGACGCCCTTCGACCGTGATCGACCGCTCGTCGTAGAGCCCGAGACCGACGAAACTGAGCATACCGGCCGTGGGTCGCGGGGAGGTAAATCAGGTGCGTCTCGCGCGCGCCCGTCGCACGTCCGCGCCGTCGCGGACGAGGTCCTCGCAGTTCGGACAGACGCGCGGTTCGGTCATGCCGGTCGGGGCGAACACTCGGACGTAGTCGTCGGTGACGAACGAGCCACAGTTCTGACAGCTCGGCATACATGCAAACCAGTGCGGGGGACCGATATGTACGTTACGGCCACCCGCGCCACGGTCGTAGCGTTTGAAGTGCCCCGAGGGCGAACGATCGACCGTGTACGACGCGATACTCGTTCCGACGGACGGGAGCGAAGGGGTCGACCGGACGCTCGAACACGCCGTGGAGATGGCGCGACGGTACGACGCCTCGATCCACGCGCTGTACGTGGTCGACCGGCGGTTCGAACTCGCGGCCGACGAGGACCGCGAGGACCTGGTCGAGCGGTTGACCGAGCGGGGCGGGGCGGCCGTCGCCGCCGTCGCCGAAGCGGCCGAAGACGCCGGCGTCGACGCCGTCACCGACGTCCGCGAGGGCATCCCGTACAAGACCATCCTCGACTACGCCGCGGAGGCCGACGTCGACGTCATCGCGATGGGCACCCACGGCCGGACCGGTCGTGACCGCCTCGCACACCTCGGCAGCGTCACCGACCGCGTCGTCGAGAACGCGTCCGTCCCGGTGTTCGTCGTCAACATCGGCGACGGGGACTGAGTCGACCCGTGTTCCGGCGTCTCGTCGACCGCGGGCGGTCCCGGCGCCGCCCGTGGGAAGCGAGACGCAGTGGGGACGCGTCGAACGGCGCGTTACCTCGTCGCCACGCTGAAGCACGTAGACGGGCTTGTCCATACCGACCAGCATCGGTCCGATGGCGTCGGCGCGGGCCGCCGTGACGATGCCCTCGTTGTCGACGAGCGTGACGTTTTCGCGGGGGACGCGGGACCGTTCGGTCGGCCCTCACCACGGCCGTCCGTCACGCCCCGGCCGGTCACGGCTCGGGGACGGCCGCCTGCAGTCCGAACCAGTGTTGTACGGTGCCGGTATCGTCCGGCACGGGGACGAGCGTTACCCGGTTGGTGAACGGGGTGCCGTCGGCGCGGTAGTTGCGTAGGTCGACCGTACCCCCGTTCCAGCCACGGAGCGCGTCCCGGAGGCCTTCGACCGTCTCCGGGTCGGTTCCGGGCCCCTGCAGCCGTCGCAGGTTCTCACCGGAGAGCGCGGGCAGCGAGTAGCCGGTCAGCCGGCGGGTCGCACGGTTGGCGTACAACAGGGGGTTGTCGTGGTACGCCGCGCCGGTGAGGACGACGCCGAGGGGCGCGTCTTCGAGCGTCCACGCTCGCCAGACGAGCCGCCTGGCGGGCGGGTCTATCGACCCGACTGCGTCGGGGCAGTCGAACGTCTCCGGCTCCGTGGCGAGGCGCTCGGCGTCGAATCCGTGCTCGTCCGCGAGGCGGCCGACGGTCCCCCGAAACGATTCGCGGTCCGCGGTGAGGGCCTCGCGAAGCGCCGCCCGTATCGCTGGCCGTGGCGTCGGCTGTCGCTCCACACGGAACCTCCGTGGCGAGCGTTCATAGTCGCAACGACCGAAGCCGACGGAACTCGGTGGCGGCGCCGACTCACTCGGCCGCGAGCCACGTCCCGCGCAGGCCCGCCGCCCACTCCGGGCGGCGCTCCCACGGTACGTCGGAGGGCAACGCGGTGATCACGGCCCGGCCGGCCCGGAGACGGTAGGCGTAGATCGTCGTGCCGGCCACGTCGTAGAAGACGCGCTCCCAGTCGCGACCCGCGAGCGACATGACGCCCTCGGAACCGACGACGTCGGTCGATTCGGTCACCGCCTGTGCCGCGTCGACGGAGTCGAACGCTTCGACGTACGCCGGGACGGCGTCCCAGCCCGGGCCGACGGAGCCGATCATGAACGTCACGCCCGTCGTGCGGCCGTCGGATTTGGCCGGATCGAACAGGCCGGTCAGGGTCGGCTCGAAGTCGTCGAGGCGCTCGCGGTAGGATGCGGCGTCCAAGAGGATGCCCACGCCGTCGTCGCCGTAGGCGTAGAGTCGGTTCAGTTCGGGTTCGTTCGTGTGGTCCCGGAGCGGATGTGGCGGCGAGTTGGCGTGAGCGTGGGTGAACACCCGGTGACCGCTCGGGAACTCGTGGGTGTGTCGGTCGACGCCGTCGTCGGCCGTCGAGTCGTCGAGGTCGGGATGTGCCCACGTCACGAAGCCGTCGTCCTCGCTCACGAGCGCGACGATGCGGTCGGTCGACCCGCCCGGAACGAGCATGTCGTATAGCGGGCCGTAGACGGGTCGGCGAGACAGTTCGTTGGAGACGTACTGGTTCGAGATGACCCGCTGGTAGAACGACTTCGCCCGCGAGATGGCGGTGTCCTGGAACTCGCGGTCGCCCCGGGAAACGCCGCGTTCTACGTTCCGGACGTGGACGTTGTTCCCCGTCCGGAGCGCCGGATCGACTTCGAAGTGACCGGCGAGGTTCGCCCGGACGAACTCCGCGAGGTCCGTCGTCGCCGCCCGGAGCGCCGCCACGTCGGACTCGGTTCGTGTCTCGGCCGCCTCGACCTCCGTGAGGACGGTGTACACCTGATTGACCGTGATTCGGAACTGGGTGAGCGTCGTGTCGTACTCCGAACGGAACCACTCGAACTCGGAGAGGAGGGTCGTCGTCGTGGCGGCCATCCCGGCGTTGGCGACGGGCGTCGGCGTCGGCGTCGGCGTCCCGGTCGCCGTCGGCTCACTCGCCGTGGGGTCGGGTGGAGCCGTGGCAGTAGGGTCGGCGCCGCCGGTCGATCCGCGCTCCGCTTGCGTGCCGTCGGCGCCACCGAAGCAGCCGCCGAGGAGATTCGACTGGGCGAGCGCGACAGCCGCGAGGACGCCCCGTCGCGTAAAGGACATTGGGTGAAGCCGAGACGGGGTGGACAATTATCGCTTGTGGCCTCGCTCTCGACAGTGATAATCCCGACTCGGCCGAGCGTTACGCTCTTCACTTGGGGTGTCGTAGCCCGAAATATGAATCTGCCATCGTCGACGACACCCGACGGACTGTTCGGATACTTGATGGCGTTGATCCTGCTCGCCGCCGTACTCGGCTACGCCGTCCTCTACTTCGGGGGGTAGGCTCACCGGGCCGTCAGGGCGGGCAACGTTCATGACCGTGGGGGCAAATACCACGGTGGGACGATGACCACCGAACACGTACTCGACCACCACCTCGACGCGTTCACCGGACAGGACCTCGACGAGTGCCTCGCCGACTACACCGACGACTCCGTCGTCATCACCAACATGGGAACCTTCCGGGGCCTCGACGAGATCGAAGGGCTGTTCGCCGGGCTGTTCGAGGAGTTCTCACAGGACGGCTCGACCGTCGAACTCGACCGGAAGGAGATCGAAGGCGAGTACGCGTACATCGTCTGGCACGGGGAGACGCCCGACAACGACTACGAGTTCTGTACGGACACGTTCGTCGTCGAAGACGGCGTCATCACCCGACAGACGTTCGCCGGCAAGGTCGAACCGAAGGTTTAGAGCCGGACGAACACTCGGCCGTCGCCGTGAACGGTCACCGTGGCCGCCTCGACGTCGAACGTGACCGTCACCGCCGCCTCGGAACTGTCGACGATGGCGTCGAGAGCGTCGGGATCGACGTAATCGAAGAGGGGGTCGGTCTCCGTGTCCAGCGCCGTCTCCAGCAACACGGCAGCGGCGACGCTGGGGGCGAGGTCGTCGCGGTCGTACCGCATCGTGTAGGCGTCGTGATCGTCGTCCCAGATCACGTCCCAAGTGTCGCTCTCACTCATAGGTTCGCGCTCTCCGGTGAGTCGGCGCCGTCTTCGAGCGCACGGACCGAAACCGCCACGCCGACCCGTCGACAGGACGGCGGGGTGGTGTGCCCGAGCATACTGAGTCGGAGTCGAGGCGCTCGCTTCACTCGAAGTAGTCGTGTCGGGTAAAAAGGCCTTTGTTTCGGTTCCGACGGGGCGGCCGTTTACGGCTCCAGTATCTCGATCAACGTCCCGTCCGGGTCGCGAACGAACAGGATTCGCGTCCCGCTCTCGGTCGTTCGCGGCTCGCTTATCGTCTCGACGGTCGGGTCGAGGTCGGCGTAGAACGCGTCGAGATCGTCAACGGCGAGCCCCAGATGCGTCGCCCCGGGGCGGTTCACGGTCGGATCGTCCATCGCCGGCCCCGCGGGATCGTACTCGACGAGTTCGATCCGGGCGCCGTCGAGGACGAAGTGGGCGAAGCGACCCGTCGCGCCCTCGACGCCGACGCCGTCGGCGAACGCCGCCCCGGAGACGCTGAAGCGCTCGACGGCGTCCAGATCGAAGGTGTGACGGTAGAACTCGACCGCACGATCGAGGTCGGTCACGGTGACGCCGAAGTGGTGTGGTCGGCTCACGTCGTCCGGGCGGACGGCCGACGACAAAGCCGTGTCGGTACGGGGTCGTCGCTCGGCGGGCGTCCCCGGGGACGGTTGTGACCCACTTCCGCGAACGGGCTCGGGCCGAGGACGCGTCGATGGCGTTCGTCAGCGGCGAGAACGCCGGCCGACTCGTCTCCCCGTCGAGTCGCGTCGGCGAACCCGTCGCCGCCGTGGAGTCACACGCGCGCCGGACGGTCGTCTGACGGAGCTATTTGTAGGCCTCCCGCGTGGACTCAACTCCATGGACGAGGGAGACGGACTCGCGGGAATGGAGACGGTGACTATCGAACTGGACGCGGAGACGCTCGAGGAGGTCGACGACATCGCTTTCGCCGACCACCGGGAGAATCGAGCCGCGGCGATCAGGACCCTCCTCGACGAGTGGCTGAAGGCGCGCGAGGAGTGAGCGGCGCCGACGACGGTCAGTCCTCCTCGGCCTCGGTTTCCACGACTTCGATGACCGACAGCGGCACGTCGCGGAGAGCCCCACCGACTTCGCTTTTCGCGATCCGGGTGGCGTGATTCTCGCCGTCGGCGTTGAACACCTCGATTTCGAGGAGCAGGCCGACGAGGGCGGTGTTGGCGGCGATGAACGCGGAGTCGAAGGGTTCGCCACAGGCCGGACACGGAGTGACGCCGACTTCGACTTCGACGTACTCCTTGTCCTGTTCGTTGAGGCGTTTGCCGGCTTCGCTGACCGCGACGCCGATGGCGTCGTCGACGTCCTCGACGTCACGCACCAACCAAGCCGCCTCCATGGCGACGAGATAGTTGCTCATACGTCTCGCACGCCGTCGAGTGCCTCGTGTCTTGTGGTTCGCCGGTGTGGGTGTATCAGATCGGATAACTCGGCCACGAAGTTTAATACCATAGTGGCAAGCCTAGACGTATCCGTGGAGCGATGAGTCAACAGAGGGGGACCACGCCGGAGAGGGACGAAGATCAGTCGGCCGAGCCGACGGATCGTCCCGCCGCGCCGACGGAGCAGGAAGTGTTCGACATCCTGTCGAATCGACGGCGTCGATACGCGCTGTACGCGCTGTCGAACGACGACACGGCGACCATCGGCTCGCTGGCCGAGCGGATCGCCGCCTGGGAGAACGGCTGCCCCGTCGAGGAGGTGACGTCGACGGAGCGAAAGCGCGTCTACACGGCGCTCCAGCAGTCACACTTGCCGAAGCTAGAGCGGACGGGGCTGATCAGCTTCGACCACGACACCGGCCGGGTCCACCCGACCGACATCGTCGGCGAGATGGACATCTACCTCGAAGTCGTCGGCGAGGAACAGCTATCGTGGGACCAGTACTATCTGGGTCTCTCGACGGTGTCAGCGGGTATCGTCGTCGCCGTCTGGCTCGGACTCCCGCCGTTCCGTGCTCTCTCCCCGCTGCTCTGGATGACGATCGTCGTGAGTCTGTTTGCCGTCTCCGCGACCATCCACAACTATCGGTCGGCGAACCTCGACGCCGCCAGCGAGCCGCCGGAAGTCAGCCGCCGGTCCTGATCGCGTTCGCGTCGGCCGACCGGGCGACGAGAAGCAGGCCGCCGAAGAGCAACAGCGCCGTCAGGGGCGTCGCGTACCCGAACGCGGTCAGGAGCGTCCCCGTCGCCCCGACGCCGAGAGCGAAGAGGACGGCCGGGCCACAACAGGTCGCTCCCGTGAGGAGGGCGGGGACGCCCGCCAACAGGCCGGCCGATCCCTCGACGCCACAGGCGGCGGGCGAGCGCCACACCGCGACGGCCACGGCCAGGTTGGCACCCACCAGCGTCGATAGGACGAGCGCCACGGCCACGTCGAGGGGGGAGAGGAGGACGACGAGTGGCTCGACGACGACCCGTGCGACCGGTTCGAAGGAGAACGGGCGGGTCTGCCGGACCGCACGCCCGACCGGGTCGTCGACGACCAGCACGGAACGTCCCCGACCGCCGAGGGCGAGGTGGCCGATGGAGGCGAGATAGAGCAGCGGGTAGCCGCCGGCGCCGATCAGGAACGCCGTTCGCCCGTCGCGACGGCGAAGGGCGGCGCGGACGGTCCACGCCGCCCGGCGGAGGCGATCACGCATCGAGGGTCGTCTCCGGGTAGAAGCCCGCCCACGCGAACCACATCGCCTCGACGGCGTGGCGCCGCTCGAAAGGAAGCGCGTCGGGGGCGTGGCGCTCGCCGTCGACGCGGACGGCGTCCGTCGTCGACTCGACGGTCACCCCGGGTGGGACGCGGTAGGCGTGGCCGGCGTCGAGGGCGGCGTCGTGAACGAACGCGATCCGGTCGTCACCGAGTCCGGCGTCGACGACACCCCGCGCTCGAAGCCGCTCCATCGAGACGGCCGCCGCGCCGGCGGCGGTACGGGCGCCGACGACGACGGCCTTGGTGCCGAGACGGTCGTCGGTCGCGAGCGGATCGAACATCGTCGACTCCCGGTCGTAGTATCCACGGACCGTCGGGGTGTAAGAGCCGTATGGATCGACGCCGTAGTTGCGGGCGTAGCCGGTGTCTTCCGACAACACCTCGGTGTCCGGGTGGCGTCGTCGCCACCGACCCCACGTGGTCCAGACGACCTCGAACTCGCGGAGGGAACGCCCTTCGAGCGACCCCTCGATGGCCGTCGCGAGTACCTGTGGCCACCGGCTGTCGGTCGCCCGGTCGTACATCACGAGGTTGCTGTTGACGAGGGTGCCCGAGACGCCGAACGTGGTTGCCCCACGCTCGAACCCCAGCACCGTCCCCGTGAGCGGGCAGTAGGTGACGCTGACCGGGACGCCGCCCAGCCGATCGTTGACGATTTCGTGGTGGACGAGGATGCGCTGCGGGTAGGCCCGTACGTCGTCGCCGCGGACGACGCCGAATACGATCTCGCGGTCGTCCAAGGCGGCGGCCGGCGCGCCGAGGAACGACGGCTCGTCGATCGAAGGGATGCCGTCCTTGGGCACGCCGCCGGAGACCGTCGCATCGCGGAGTCGAGACGCTTCGTACGCCATGTACGGGGAGCGATCGGCCGCCGGCGGGCCGGCCGCGTCGTCGGCGGTCGTCGACGGCGTGGGCGACGCCGACGACTCCGGCGGCTCCGACGATCCCGGCGATTCGCCGAGACACCCCGCGAGCGCACCGGCGAGACCGATGCCGAGCGCTAGCGCCCCACGCCGCGTGTGTTGTGTGTCCATACCATACTGAGGGCAGGCGGCTCGAAAAAAGTACCACGGGAGTGCGCGGCGCGCACACAGCGTCGCGTCCCGCGGATTACCCGTCCCGCAGGGCGTCGCGGAGGTCGTCGGCGGCGAGACGAACCGTGTAGCCCGCGACGGCCTCGGCGGCCGCCCAGTCGTCGCCTTCGGCGCGTTCGTCGAGCGTCGCGAGGCCCTCGTCGAGGCAGGTCGCCGTCTCGTCCCGGAGGTCCCTGAAGAGGGCCGCCCGGTCGCGGTCGGCGGCGGCGTCGAAGAAGTCGATCAGACGTCCGTGGGTACGGAGGCTAACGAGCGTCCGCCCGACCATGCCGCCCGCGACCTGCTGGATCGGGTCCTCGCGACCCCGAAGGTAGGCGTGCATCGGCCCGGCCCGTTCGGCGTCGTGATCCTCGGGGGCCGCCATCGCCGCACGGACCCGGCGGAAATGCTCGGCTTCCTGGTTCGCCACCTCGGCGAAGGTCCCGTGGAGGCCGGGATCGGCCGCGGCGCCGGCCCACTCGTGGAACGTCTCGTAGGCGGCGTACTCGCTGTCCGCGGCCGCTCGCAACAGTGCCGCGGGGACGGGGTCGGGGCCGCCGCCGGAGAGTCCCACCAGCAGATCGGGTGATCCGAGGAGGGAGAGCGCGTCGGCGTGTTCGGCTTCGACCGCCGCCCGGAGGCCATCGGCGTCCATACGCGCGGGTAGGGACGGCGGCGATTTCAAACCGAGGGTCGGTGGGGAGCACGTGACCGGATCGTCGGCACTCCGCCCGAGTCGCCGGGACCAGCCGTCTCAGTCGTCGTCCGCGGTGGCCGTATCGGTCGCCGGCGGCGCGTCCTCGATGCTCGGGGGGTACTTGCCACGGTGAAGGACTAGGTCGCTCTGCGGGCGAGCCATGCAGGTCAGGGCGTACGACTCGGCTTCCGCTTCGGTCAGCGCCCGGGCAGCCGGCTGGGCCACCTCGCCCTCGACGATTTCGGCAGAGCAGGCCAGACACATCCCGACGCGACAGGAGTACTCCTGTGCGATGCCGGCGTCGAGACACGCGGACAGGATGGTCCGGGTCTCGGGCACCTGAATCGTCTCGCCGGTGCCGACGAACTCGACGGTGTAGTCGGTCATGACGCGGGGTACGTGCGACCCGCTCAAAACTCTTTATCGTGGATCGGCGACGCGGTTGTGTGAGCCATTCACCCGGGCGAGCCGAGCCGTCAGCTCTGCGTCTGACATAAAGTATATACCGATACGGCCCACGCTGAATAACGAGACGCAGGTGCTCGGGGGCAGTTGGTAGGGGTACTCTCGGTTCCCGGACGCCTGCGGGTGGTCTTTTATCACCGGCACGTCGACGCCGACAGCGACGAGAGCGGGTCCGCTACTCGCCCCAGTCCTCTTCGAGTTCGGGGGCGGCGTCCAGTTCGACGGGATCGACGCCGATGACTTCGAGTTCGGCGCCACAGGTCCCACAGTCGACGATCTCTCCCACTTCTAGATCCTCGTGCAGGGTTACTTCGGCCCCACATTCGACGCACTCGGGCATGTTCGCCCGATGGTTCGTAGTGGGGGGACTTGAAGGATGCCTTTCGACCGCGTCCGGGCGCGCCGTCGGACGGTCCCGCCGAGACACCCGGGACGATTACGGGAACCTAGTCCTCGCCGGCGAGGGGTTCGCCCTGCCGGTCGATCCGCGTGGCCGGGACGCCGGCGCGGTCGGCGCGTTCGCTGACCGCCGCCTCGCTTTCGGCCTGACAGCGACAGACAGTCCC
>ERZ1034573.180-NODE-180-length-18093-cov-74.591751_pt1 | contig 18093 bp, 8 predicted proteins | sample MGYA00520641_ERZ1034573 | MGnify/ENA primary metagenome ERZ1034573 (study PRJEB33760, sample SAMEA4777724) | hypersaline lake metagenome | biome: hypersaline environment; feature: brines | place: Spain | collected 2014-08 | depth 0 m ...
TTCTATTATACAGGGTCAAGGAGAATACCTACGGGTTCAGCCGCAGGATGAATCCTACGCTGCAATAGCCACGCTGAGATGTGGCACTCCCAGCAGTCCCACTCGCCCCGTCACAGTTTGTGAACCCCACACGGATTCTCACCATGCGGGGTTCGGTGGAACTGCAAACCTGAAATCTCTAATGCTCACGCTCAGGATTCCTCCGCGTTTATGTGGAGGAGGATGTCAATCACAACTAGACTTACATATACACGTTCGCATGTAATTATATGCATCAATGAGTTAGCACTGAATTAAAAATGTATATATGATGATACGAATCGAAAATATATATCAGCGAATACCATTCGGATTAACTCATCATCGTGTATATGGATAATGACTATTTGGAAGTAAGCCGACACGGTAGCAATCCAGACAGCAGTATCATCAGTAGGTTACTTCAAGAAGCCACTCTGGATATCGATATGCCGACAGGATCGGCTATTACGTGAGATATTGAACCTTGCTTTGTGATATCCATCTGCAGCAAGAACACAGACAAAATAAAAAACGCAATCAAACCAACAACGATACTAAGACGCAATCGCAGTTGACATCGAGCACACATATAAATACAACTACACACTGCACGTATACCGATATATATGTCCCAATCAGACACGTACACGCGCTGGGCCGTTCTCGCATCGGGTGAGGGGGGTGGCCGGATGGCATCGACACTGTTCAGTCGCACTGAGAATCCTGGAATCGATGACCGGGTATTAGTCATGAACACGAATCGCGCAGACATCGCAAACACAATTGACCGTATTGAACAGAATACAATCGACATTCAGGATATTAGAGCTGATCACACGCTTGAGTTCGGTCCGCTCGACGGTGTTGGAAATTACTTCCCTGGTGGTGAGCAATGCGCTGCAGTTGATGAAACACGAATTACAGAGGCAATCACCACTGGTGGGGTTGATGAAGCAGATGCATTTCTCTATATGACGACTCTTGGCGGCGGGACAGGGAATGGCTCAGTGCCATATATTATTGATAGTTTGAAAAATAACCCACCAACAAATGCGATGCGCGATGTCACGCATGTTGCTCTCGCGGCATGGCCATATGATTTTGAGGGAGGGCAACGTCATTTTAATGCTGTTTCCGGACTTTCACGGTTACTTCGATGGTATGATGGGAGTCAAAACGCTGAGATGGTATTATTAATCTCAAACTCACATGTCTCAAATGATGAAGAACTTGGAGAGGATGACGAAAGTCGTCATGAGACGGTTAATCGAAATGCGATTGAAGCAGTTGATATGATGATTAGCGCTGGTCGAGAGACGTACAGTGTGGTCGACGTTCGAGATCTTATTGCATGGCCACGGCGGCTTGATGAATATCATTTTACTGCCGGGACTGCCATGGAGCAGCCATCAATATTTGAGTTAGAATTGCTTTTTGATAAAGCCGCAGATAATCTTTTTATACCAATGGATCCGGCTACCGCAAAAGTTGTGTACGCGATTGTTCGGGTCCCACAACACGCAATCGATAGTGGTGAATACTCAGAGGCTGGTCTTGAACGTCGCCTCCAACAGTGGCTTGCAAGCAATGGGATGGATAATGTTGTTCATCAGATGCCGACGCTCACACCACATCAGTCTCGTCGAGATAGTATCGATGTGCTGTTATTATTCGGTGGGTTCGATCTTGATCCGCTATTAGATGTCTCATGGTCAAAATTCGAACGAATGATGGATGAGGCGACAGACAGCGGTCTCTCAAGTGAGGTCGATAGTCTTGAGGGAGAGACATTCCCGCCGCGACGATTTCGACAGATCAAACAGAATCTTGAGGATTATCTTTCGGATAATTCTGGGTGAGTATATGAGTACATCGCATCCACACACACAACCACACGCATCAATCGAATCGTCTGAAACGTCTCAAGCATGCCCACAGTCACAATCACAATCAGGTCAGCAGATGCAGACGGGTCCCCCAAGACAGCGTGAGGATGATACTGATACTCAAGTATGGATGATTGCTCGCCGGGTCTGCATTTTAATTATTGTTGCTGTGTGTGTGTTTGCTGTTGGCGGAGTTGCTTTTGATTGGGTCGGAACTGCCTCGGCTGCCTCGATTGATGTGAGTGTGAATAATAACAGCGGAGAGGTCACTGTCACGCCCTCAGGATTTGAGATCAATGGGACAGAGCGGGTCAGTGTCACCGTCGCTGAGCAGACTGTCGTTAATCGCAAATCAATTTCATTCAATCAGAGTCAACCAACTACATTCAACATACGGAATATCAGCAATGATCGGAATCTCAATCTCAAATCTGCTAATATTACATTGACTGTGGTAAATCAGAACAAGACTGGATCGACAAACGCAGACCTCCGTTACGTTGAAAAGGGGGATGGTACCCCACAGATCACATCTGATGGTATCAAAATTCCCTCATCGACAGTGATTGGAGTTCCAGAAGCAGAGGTCCCGATTCAGATTTCTCAAAACGGTCTTAGTCAAACCATTATCGGCGAGTATCGTTCAGATGAGCGTGCAATCGTAGTCCGACAGAAAACGTTTCTCAATACTGGCGTCGCACTCACGAGTAATATAGATGTCCGTGTTCTGCCGGATGGTTCAACGCAACAATACACGATTACCACAGAACAGAATCCTCGTCCGGAAATCACCGGTAGTAAGAGCGCTCAACAGCAGAGCATATCGCATCCACTCATTACACCTGGTAAAGAGTATACATTGACTGTCCAAACACAGAATCCAGACGGGACATACACACAGACACAGGAAGTTACCGATACTCAATCGCTCACGGTCCCTGGACAAGTTCGATTCGCAAACACACTCAGTATTACAATTGAGCGGAAAAATGGAGCAGTCAGAAATATCGTATATGACGGACGAGGATCCCCGAACGACGTAATTAATATTCAGTCACAAAGACAGACGGCAACCTGGAATACTAGTACAGATCAGATTATAGTGGATGGCGGATCTGAAGTATCTGGGCAGGCAACACTTTGGATAGCGCAGAATGATTCCTATACTCAGTATTCCGTGACCAGTATGTCATCGGGTATTAACGCAAGTGGGTATCCGATTCCGGAGAATGAATCCGTCTTACTTGTTGATGAAGATGGGACAATCTGGAATGTCAACATTGCGTCTGGATCCAGTGGCGAAGGCGCATCGCAGATCTCAGGTGGTCAATCACCCGACGACAGTTCAGAAGGGCTAATTGCAACGATTCTCGGGGGTGATAATCCGGTATTACTCGTGTTGAGTGGTGTCCTTGGGGTCGTCGTGCTCGGTGGTGCAAGCGTGGTGCGTCGGACACAGTCACTCCCACGTGCGACTAGTATTGGTGTAGGTATTGCCGCAGTTGTATTTATATTATTATTCAGCTGGTGGGCGTACAGCAACGATTCTTTAGTACTGACAGTGTTGACGACGTTGCTCGTCAGCGTCGCTGTTACTGCTGGATGGGGCGGAATAAGGACGACATTCATTCAGGATGATGATATCGGTGCTGCAATGCTTAGTATCATTGGGGGCTGTCTCGTAGTGCTGATAATATCGCTCGCAGCGATAGTCATTGACCTGGGTAATATTCAAAATTCATTATATGGGCTCGTATATGGACTTATCACCTCCAGTATGCTTATCACGTATCTTTCAGTTGAAACTGGAGCGGAGCCAGCAGGACAGACGACTACTTCCTCCTACAAAACAGGCACATTACGGATTCAGTTACGTGATGCGACGGGTACTCCAATCGAGCGAGAAGTCGATGTCACAATCAAGCCACAATCGTCCTCAGCGTCAAACTCGAAATTAATTTCTGTGTCTGGTGGAAGTGAAACAATCTCGATGCGGCAGGGACATGTCCAAGCAACAGCAGTGGTTAATGGGCAACAAAAGCAGGCGAAAGCGTCTGTGGACGGTACTGAAAGTCGTATCACACTCAGGTTTGACGGGCAACAACTCGCGGTGAAGACGATTGATCAATCGGGTTCTCAGGATCCGAGCCCAATTGCGGGAGCTAAGATAACAGCCGAAGTTACTGACAACTCTCAAAAACAATCCTATCGCGGACAGACGAATCAGCGCGGTCAGTGGCGACAACAAGTGCCATTATCAGTATCAGAAGTTGACATAACTGCTGATCATGATCAATATGAGAAAACGACCCAAACAGTAGCAGTCGGAGAGGGTCAAGCACAGGTTGATATCCAAATGCGGCAACTCATTGGAGAGATTCACGCAACCATCACAATTGGTGATGAACCAGTCTCGACTGTGCCTATTATCGCTATCCGAGAGGAAACTGGTAATAAAGCAGTCCTTGACCCGGATACAAATGGCTCGGTCATATTCAAGAATACTCCAGTCGGGTCATATACTGTCAAACCGGATCTCTCAGAATACGATAATGCATTTACCGAGAGTAAACGAGAAATTAGAGTTATCGATGGTGAGACAGAGCAAATCGAACTACCAGTTTCATTTGATTATCGACTTCCATCTGAGCTTAGCAACCGTCGACGCCAACTCGAGCGCCGTGTTGATGAAATAGGATCGATTGAGCGCCGTGATAGTGCAATTCCGCTGTATTATGCAAGTGTTCTCGCAAAAGCACTTCGTGCGGTTGAGCGTATCCCATCGAGTGGATATGAGCTCTTGATGGCTGGTGGTAATGCCCGCCCTGACGCAGTTGCAGAGTCGTTACTTGATGCCATCGAAACGAGTGCTGACACTGTGGAATCAGTCATGACCTCAAAGCGAAACGTCGATTTATTTTCAGCATGCTCGAACATGGCTGAAGTATCGGTTACATGGCGTGGGTCTGTTGATATCAGTCGAATTACATCGCTCGCTCGCGAGGATATCGGACAGCAGCGAAGTGTGGTGAACGAACAAATTGGAGAGGTTGATGAAGCAGTTTCATCGGCGGTTGGTGATGTCGCCGAGGTTGCACCTGCCAGAGAAATGGTTGAATCTGTGACAACAATGGTTAGAGATCAAAATACGACTGATCAGGTAGAATCAGCAGCGTTTGTTGCTGTCGCAGAGGCATTACTGAACGCTGTTGAAGAGCTATTTGAACACGATCCTCTGCGAGAACGAATGGAACGAACCGTATACTAGAATGAGTAGAGAAACGAATATCAATTTCGATTACGTACAGCGTTACAATCCGAATCGATATATGTGTGCACCGGAGAAACTGCGGACGAAATCGGAGGTCGATGAACGCGTCGAGGTGTGGGCATGACACTATGCTGGAGAAACTATGCGATCATTCTGGTTATCATTGCGTTTGCCTTTACCGGGATTGTTCCAGGAGCTGGAACGGCAACGAGCACCAATACGGCACAATCAGATATTGTAAAGACAGCACCTACTGTTGAACGGAGAGCGGCGATGGCCCAGACGAGGGTACCGGTAGAAGCGGTAAGAGAAACAGCACTGTCTGGATATGGACAATCAGATGAAGTCACGCAAAACACGTTTGATCAGACACCAATAACACAGACAGATGATAATGTAAGTGTATCCAGCGATAGTCCACAATCGGCTGGTGCTTACCTTGCTGCATTCCGCAGACTTGAGCAAAACAACGCGTACACCAGTTATAGCGAGTTCGAAGTGATTCGATCACAGGCTGTGTTTGCCGTACAGATTGGTGATTTCACCGCTGCTGAACAAGCACGGATGCGGCTTGTTTTAGATCTGTTACAGACATTCGCAACCGCATATGACCGACAACAGGCAGGTGAATACGAGGCGGCGATACGCGCTGCAGAAAATACCACAGTTGTCGGTGAAAAACTACGTTCAACAGCTGGGGGTGGACAGTACGCTGCCTTAGCTGGTGTTTCGATTGATCGGTTTTATGCAGATACTGGCCAAGAATTGCAATCACGAGCTGAGACGGTCAGTGCAACAGAGACCCGGATTAAAGCACTTGAAGACGCTGCACGAGCATACCAACGAGCAGGTTCAACAGAACGATATGCGCAGATACTTATTCGAGTTGACCGACTTAAACAGACATTTCAGCGCGATCGCGACGAATTAAACGCATCTGTCGCTTCAGCGCAGACATTTATTTCGGTCTGCTCAAACTGCGATGGAGCAGGAACCGCGATCAGTGCGTACGGTGCCGGAGTTTTTGAGCAGTATCGATCCGCCACGGAAGCTGTTGATGACGCGAACCAAGCAACCGAAATCGCTGAAAAACATGAGATGACAGAGCGTCTTGAAACTGTGCAGTCAACACAATCAGCTGCTGCCCAACGGCGTGATACACTGGCAGTCGCGAGTACGACACTTATTCTTGGGTATAGTACTATTACTGGGATTATCATCGGAATCATCGGCTGGCGGGTAGCCTTGTGGCAACGTGATATGACAGCTGCCACGCGCGGCGATTCATTACTTCTGGGGGCGATGCTCCGTGGGTGAGTTGAGCCGATGTCAAAGTGCCACTTTGCAGGTAGCTGTAATTGCTCTTCTCATTATATCGATGATTGCTGCGGGAGGTGTTGCAACCGCCGCAGAAAGTGGCACGGTACAGATTCAATCAGCTGAAGACAATGATAGCGATTCAACGAGATTGAGCTATACATTCACCGCGAATGCAAATGGAACGGCAAGTGTCACACCGCGGAGTGAGGACCAGGCAGGTGGTGACGTGACATTTGAATTACAGAGTGCTAGCTCATTTACCGTTCGGAATGGACAGCGGTACACAATTGAATATAGAGCAACAGCGCGAAGTGGTGCAGACGAAAGAACATACTCCTTTAGACCGACGGTTGATGTCAGTGGTGGCGGATCATATTCTGAGAGTCTCTCAGTTGATGTCAATGTGTTAGAGCCACGCTTTGGGTCGGTGGATGGAAAGCGCACTGAAATTAAGTTCAAGGGTAGATCAACTGAGTCAGCCACGGTTGATGTTGAGATACCAAATGTGGGTGATGGCGTTATGACAGGGATTTCAGCATCAGTCGATAATAGCCCATCAGGGATTCGTGTTGATCTCACTTCACCTGGAGAGATTCGAGCGGGCTCTCGTGAATCGGTGAATGCGCAAATCACCGCCTCAGACTCGGTCTCAGAAGGAACATACACAATTGATGTGATAGTTTCTGACTCAACTGGTAGCTCAGAGTCATTTGGAATTAATGTTGCGATTATCAAGGCACCAGTTCTTTCGGCGTCGGATCGAACGATTGATCTTGGTGATGTTCTCATAGGCGAGTCGACAGAAGAATCATTTACACTCAGAGAGGAGGGTGGTGATGAATCAGTCGAAGATATTGATGTCGACTACACACGCCGGAGTGGGGATGGATCACTTTCTTTATCACCGCCAAATCGAATCTCTGCAGGAGGGTCTGACGATGGAAGTGTGTCAATTCAGGCAAGTGACGATGCTGAACAATATGAGCAACTTGAGTGGATAGCTACGTTCCGACCCGCAGATCCGGACGGCGTGAGTGCGAATCTCAGATTTGATGCACGGGTTATATATCCAGCATACTACGGTGCTGTCGGGGCAAGTAATAAGATTATTTCATTTGACGAACCGCAGGCAGAGCGTGAGTCATTCAGTGAGACTGTTCGTGTCGCTGTCGAAAATGGTGGTGATCTCCCAATGGATATTCAGGATGTCGATGCGTCAGTGAGCGGGAGCGGTTTGCGTGCAGATATTGTCTCAGCACCAGACACAATCTCAGCACAATCAACACAGAGTGTTGAGGTCTCGGTGGCAGCTGGTGCAACTGCAGATGAAGGAGATCGGCGGCTTGACGTCAGTATCGATGCTGCCGAGCCAGGACAGACAACAACATCCTCAACAGTGACTGTCGACCACGAGACGGACATAGAAGCCGGGCAAAGCGATGTGACATACGGGCAGGTTGTTGCAACCCAGCGTGTCACGCGGAGTACCGATATCAGCGAGCGACTGGGATATCAAGATGTCCGTCGGTTCAATATTGAACAGGTGTCTGGACCGGATAGTGGGTGGCTTCGCGTCGAAGAACGACCATCATCACTTGAGGCTGGTGACTCAGCACCGTTTGTGACCACATTACAGTTTGATACGCGAGCGGAGTTCTTCACCACGTATACATGGAGATATGAAATTACAGGGTCAAATGTCGACACTGAGACAATCACAATTACAGCGACTCCCCGACCGATTGATTTCACTGCAACAGTCGAATCGCTTCAAGAATCTGATATTCCTGAAGAAAGTGACCGCGCAGTCGTTGCAACAGAATCAGCAGAAGCAATGGAAGCGTTAGCAGACAGACTTCGTGAGGGAAGTGATGAAAGATCAGATACGGCGAGAGGAGATATAACAACAGTCAGCGCAGCCGGTCGAAGTTCAGTATTGATCATTGAGCAAATCACAATCGCGCGTGAACAGCAGGCTGCTGGCAACTATACTGCTGCACAGCGGTCACTTACTCGGGCAGCGGCAGCGTATAGAACACTCGAAACAGCATCAACCCGAATTGAGACAACGCCAGTCAAAAATCGAATTGAGACGGCAGCATCGGCTGCCGATGAATCGCTTGCAACCGCAATTGATGAACAGCGGGCATACTATCAGGACCGTGCACAGAATAACGAGACCGCTGTGCTCACCACAGCACAAACACAGCGTCAACTAGCGCGATTAGCAGCACTTACCGGAAATACAGATGATGCGAATGAGTTCCAACAGCAGTCACAAACAGCATTCGAGAGATATAGCACGCTTGTCAGCGAGGGGAATGATAATCTCCAGCGTGCACGACAAGCGGAAGCAAATCTTTCAGCAGTGACGCTTACATCTATTGGTGGGCAGCCGATTTTCTGGATTGGGGCACTTGACCGGGTTGATGCACGCCAGCAAATGATCACACAGGCGTATGCTGAAGCCACAGAGAAGTTTGACGCAGCTGGGGCAACAGCACAAGCAACAACAGCACGAGAGGAACAATCAGCGTTTGATCAGCGATTATCACGCGGGCGGCTACTCTCATACGGGCTTGCTGGTGCTGTTGGGTTCGGATTTCTCATTATCGTTAGTCTTGAACTTCGAGCCATCTATCGATACGCTCAAGAATCAGAAGAAGCAATTAGTGGTGACTTTTTGATTGAACCTGAGGCGTCGTCGTAACTCGGACATTTGGAGGTGTTGTTTCTGCTTCTGCTTCTGCTTCTGCTTCTGCTGTCTCTGTGTCAGCTACCGGGACCACCTGCCATGCTGATTCGTCTAGATTTGATGAATCAGAGCGCTCAATTGGACCAGTGATGCGATAGTGCTGTGAAAATGAACTTCCATCAAGCGTTGCACTTACGCGAACATGAAATGATGCTGTCGGACCCTGCTGTGGGGTTATGTCGAATAGCTGTCTGTTTGTCCGTCCATTTTTAACCCTTCCAAGACTTCGCTCACCAACAGACAATGGTGCGACAATATCACCTGTTGCCTCGACAACTACATCAGTTATTGATGCATCTGTCGTGAGTGTACAGGCGACTGTGTTATGCTCATCAATAACTGGTTGAGATTCTGGTTGGACTGATAGCGAGAGTGGGGTATCACCGCCGGTCGCGGCTGCCGTTTGAGGAATCGCAAGAGTGGTATGTTCGAGCGTTGATTCATGATCATCTTCGGGGATAGTACGGCGATATCGAATGCGGGCGGTGAACGGTGGCGTAAGACTCTCAGTGTCTGCTCCGCCCCCACACTCGAATTGTGTTGTTTCTCCTGCATCAAGCACTGGAGGATCATCAAATGACCACGAAATAGTACTGGCATTATTATCAGGAGAATCTGCAGCCAACGATGTGAGATCACAAGGGCTTGAGCCAAGATTATGACATTCAAACTGTATAATGCCGTCATGTAGCGTGACATACGCAATAAATGGGTCAACATTAGCGGTAGATGAGGCAACTTGTTTTGTGTCGGCACTAGTGTCACTCATCGGATTCGGCTGAATATCAATTGATTTTTGCGGAATATCCACAGTTGCATCTGGAATAATAACTTGCCCTGGTTCAAGATTCCAACTACCAGGATCGAATCCGGCGTGTGCTCGAGTTACCGTCGACTGCTCGCCTGGATCAATCGCATCTAAATTGAGAGATGTCTCTGCGAGTGAAATGCTGGCAGTTTCAATCGTCCGACTACCAGTATTAGTGATCACGATAGACTCCTCAAATCGGTGACCATACGGAACTGTATCAGGGACGACTCGGGTGCACTCGACTGGGGATTCCGATTCTGCCGAGCTTTGAGCGCTCTGTTCAGATGTTGTTTGAGAATCAGAGTCTGAATCCGAGTCTGAATCTATTGTATTGTCTGAATCATTAACATCATCTTTTCTTCCAGTGTGCTCGTCGCCAGTCTTGCCCCTGTCGTCAGAGTTTGACGTAATATGTGGCTGTGTATTTTCGCCAGTCAGATCATTTGCGCCAGCGTTGCGAGCGCTTGAAAGATCTAAACGTGTCGTGCTACCATCGGTATCATCAGTGGATGTATCTGATATATCATCTCGGTTATGTTTACTTCGATTCGTTTCGATATCTGTCCTGGCGGATTGCTCTGCATCGGTGGCTTCTTCTTCCGCAACGGTAACATTAGATTGCTGATTAGGAGGTAGCTCCGACTCTTTATTCGACTCATCCGCAGTAGTTGCTGGTAGTTCCTGCAGGTGATCATCGCTGGTAACTGTCTCACTTATCGAAGATTCGCTTGAATCTGCATTTACGATTTCATCGCTGTCAGAAATAGTCTGTGTCTCCGACTCAACATCAATAGGAGAAAGTGGATGTGCTATCTCTTGATCGACAGACGTAGATGATGAGGGGGCTTCTGAGTGTGTAGCATGTTTGCTATCGGAGTCAATATGGATCCACTCGCTTGCGTCAATTTGTGTTTTATGACTGAGAGAGGTATCTGACTCTGAACCAAGGGTCGCAGCAACCTCGATTACTGTCCCTATCGTCACTACCGCCGTAGAGATTGGGAGAGCAAAATAAAATTTCGTTGGACCATCGACAGTAATTTGTCGTATAAACTCGGTGTCACCAATCATCACTGAGAGCTTATCAGTGAACCTCACGTCGAAAGGAATCGAGAGAATGATATCGATGAATGGGGTCGTCACACTGCCAGTTGGAGTGATATCAATTGAGGGTCGCTCAAGAGAAAGATCTGGCATGAGTGCTCGTTCCTCAGTTTTGCCCTCAACTGTTACGGCAAGTGTCGGCACCGTCGATGATAATGATGATAGGTCCGTCTCATCGCCCATTTCATCGCTGGAGGGATATGTAATCGAAGTCTGCAGTGTTGAGGTTTCACCAGCGTCAATAACAGTCTGTGCGGTCTCAATGCTGATTGTTGCCTCAGTGTCCAGTTGGTTCGTTACGGTGAGAGAGATACTGGCATGATCGGCTCTAATTGCCTCAATGTCTACTGACGTTTCGATATCATCAAATAACTGAGATTGAGCCGCTATGCTCGTCTGTGTAGTTATCTCTCCACTCTGTGCATTCGCTGTTGCGGCGTCGATAGCTTTTGTTGACTCAGACTGCGATGGACGAGAACGCTTATTTGAGTAATTTGCATCCATTTGTGCAGCATTCTTATTCTCATTAGATGTATCGACGGATGTACGAGCGTTCTCTGAAGGAGACTCAATTTGAGTGTCAGTAGACGACTCTGACAATGATTTATTACGCAATGATGAAATAGAATCTTGAGTCTGTGAGCCCTTGACGTTCTTCTCAACAGCATCAGTAGCAGTGTCAGTATCGGTATCATGCATCGGATTTGAACTGCTCGCTGGGGTATTTTCTCCAGAGTTACCGTCAGTTGTCTCAACAGATGATGGTGACTGTGTGGCGAGTTTAATAGACTCACTCACAACTTTTAGCTCGTCAATAAATAGATCGACTGTGACTGATTGAGATGGTGAGTCTGTGGGGAGTTCACGAATCGGAGCGGCGACGGTTGCTGCTTCTTCGGGTGTAAGCGATACTGTCGATGGTGTCGGTGACCCCAGTGTAAGTGACATTTCGGGTGGTTGGATTTTTACATTACCTGATACGTTTGCTGTTCCTGTATTCTCAATTTGAAACCGTATTGAATCATCAGAACGAATAGTGTCGCTTAGCAGCGTCGCTGTGACCGCCGGTTCGGTCGCAGTCTGTTGTTGATACACTGACTGTGTGCCTCCATCGGTTGTAACCAACACTGTCGGATCTGCTGTCGCCATGAGTTGATCACCACCAGCGTCAATAACCGGATCGGCGCGTCCAACAACATCAAGATGGGTGATATGATTATCCGTAATTGCATACACACTTCCTGTTGCGGTCCCATCAATATCGTTAGCTGTTGTATGCTGTGACCACTCGATATCACCGTTTGAGTATGACACACGTTGTATATTACCATGTTGAAGAGTAACAACAACAGCATCAGAGAGCACTGCAAGGTCGCTGATTGTGCCGTCAAGATTTTTCTCAAGGATGCAGTTACCCGCTGAGTCAAACACAACCAGGAATGACCATGCACCAATGGCTAGATACCCTTCAGCACCCGTGATAGCTTGAGGTTCCGAGACCTCTGCATGTGGTCGGTCAACACTGAATAGTTCTGTTCCGGTTTCAGCATCAAGCCCGATTATTGTTCCAGTTTCAGTGAGACAGGCAAGAACACCGTCAGTGTTGAGCGTGGTAAGCGATTGCGCCGCTGGGACGGTTGTTGACCATAACTCAACACCACTCGATGTGGATGCTTGGACGGTCGTTCCGGATAATGAGAATACATACCGATCAAGCGCAATGTCAATAACAGGGGCAGTGGTGCTATCACCAATCGAAATAGTCTGAATAGTCTCATTCGAAGGAAGATGCATATCTTCTCCAGCGTTCTGTGTAGGGGCTTCAATGAGTGCAGTATGACCGCTTGGCGCCGTGACAGCAATTGTCGATGTATCGGAAGCTATCATTGCGTCTGTTCCAAGAGACAGTGTCGTCAACTCTGTGAGGTTTGTATCGATGCCAGTTGATGCGGTTGAGGAGTGTTCAGACATATGTGATTATTTTTCCCTATCAGATTGAGACTCGGAGCCATCGTCAGCATCTCCGGCTAATTGTTCGTCTGCAGCGACCAACTCTTCAAACAGTGCGGTGGGGTCAGAAGCCGCATCGCTCATTCCAGAGGTGCTACCATGTTGCATCGAAAGACCAAGTCGGTCAGCTTGATCAGCGACATAATCTCGCATCTCAGGATAGCCCTCAAGTGCATCAGCCTCATTCCGAACACTCGTGACAAACTGACGAATCGTCTTTGGACGATGTTCACGAAGGCGGTCAAGAAAGTATTCCGTATCTGGGATAATCGCATCTGTGTTATCATCAACAACACTCTTAATCAATTGACGCTGGAGATCGGTTCCAAGAACACGGTCGGCAATCTCAGCCGGTGTGTATCCAACGGATGCCTCACCAAGACGATTATAATCAAGTTCGATAGCATCGTTTGCTGCTTGCAGGTCAGACAGTTCTGCTTCCCATACTTCACCCATCACTTCTGGACCGGGTTGTGGAATAAATTGCTGAAGTGGGAAGCGGCGTGCCGCAGCGGGATCGATGCTAAATGGCATATTTGTTGCACCAATAACTAATAGATTATCTTCAATCTTGTCTGTGCCCATCTCTTGGAGAAACGCATTTGTGAGCGAACGCTCATGCCGTTGTAAGTTATCATCACTTCGGTCGGCTACAAGCGTTTCAACTTCATCAAAAAATAGGACAGCAAACCCATTTTGTGCAGCACGATGTGCCTCTTCAAAGACTGCCTCAACTCGGCGTTCTGCCTCACCAGGGTACCGCGAGAGAATGTCACCGCCTTTGACAGGAAGAAACTGCACTTCACCGTATTCAGACTCAATATTGGTATTATTCGCTGCTTCATACGCAATAGCCTCCGAGACAAGCGTTTTTCCACACCCAGGGGGACCATAGAGAAGTAACTGCCCCCCCCGAGCGCCGAAGTTCTCACCATAACGTGTGATGACGCTCTCTCGTGTTTCTGGATCGAACAACGCAAGGAGCATTCGGGCTGTCTGTTTAATCTCAGTAAGACCGGCAACATCCTCTTCGAAGCTAACCGTTGGTTTTTCAGGGGAAATATCAATATCAACGTCCATCTCGCCTGCATCAGATGCTCTCGAAGGAGGAGGATTATTACCGGGAGTGGGAGGAGTTGCCCCTCCGGGGCTATTTCTTGCATCACCTGCCTGTGATTTTCGTGCTGCGGCCTCACTTTCATCAATAACCTCGATGTCTGTTTCATCCGTTACCATGACTGTTGGATAGCCCTGCGGAGTTGTCTCAACGATATCAAAAGAGACGAGATGTCCATCAAGCCTAGTCACTTCCTCAATACCATGATGAAGGAGAAATCGCTCAGAAGCAAGGTGCGTGGATAATTTATCAGCGTTAACATTATCATTAGCAATCACCGCTTCATCGCATGTCGGTACCTCACTGGTTCGAACATCGGTATGGATCCGGAATGGGAGGCTATGATCAATACCACCAAACACTGAGGCAGCATTTTCATGTAAGTAGACTGCATTTCGAAGGTCATTACTCATTACCTCCTGCTTTCGATCAACGCGAAAATATGCTTTTGTCGTGCCGTGTTCAACTGCAATCAGATCTGTCGGTCCAATTTTACGCTTTTGAACGGTGATATGTGAGGTCGGTCGATCAGTCTTTGTCAATGGGTCAAGATTGAGTGTACTACTCATTGGTCGGTCCTCACGTCGATTCCTGTGAGTTGATTAACTGTCTGCACGGCAAACTCAGCCGGTTGCCGTGATGGGCGATCATACAATCGTCGGAGTCGCTCCTGTTTGGCAAGGTGTATTTTCAGGACAGTTCGCATCTCGGAAAGCGTATCAACGGCACTTCTCCATAATTGAGTAGCAACCGATTCTGGTGAAACATCATAGAGTCGGCTGATAATCTGTTCACACAGTGGAACAAGTGTGTCAAATCGATCAATAAGGGTTCGAATGACGGGTCGCCAGTTGTGCGCACCTGGACCATCGTCGGTGAGTGGAATCCGAAACTGTGAGTTCATCGGTGAGGTATGAACACGACGCGACCGACGCGCGCGCTGCTTTATACTTTCATTCAGTGCTTTAATCCGAAGGGATCCGTTCATCGAGAGGTGAGCAGCAAGAGTAGCAATCAATCCCTCATCGCGTTTGGACGGTGCTGTTGATACTCCAGAATGAGCAGACGCAGTGGTATCATCACCGCTATCATTATTACGCTCATCGGAGTTATCATAAGATGAAACGATCGTGTTGATGTCACTAATATGATTTGAATCCATCATATTCTGTTGCTCGCCAGAAGGGATTTGCTGAGTTATTTTGTCAAGATCGACATTAGTTTTGTTATATTTTCTACTTTCGGTGTCGTCGGTCATGTCTGAGGTATCTTTGTTCGATTTTGTGTAGTCAGATACATTCACTTCGAGGGTGACGCTGTCACTGCGAGACAGCGTGGTGTAATCATCTCCCGGAACGAGCACTGGGAGTGGAGTCGCCTCGACAATAAGTGCATCAACTGTACTAAGTGTTGTGAGAAACTGACGTCCAGTTGCGATAAGAGAATCCGCGTTTAGCTGTCGCTGATTGAGCAGGTACTTACTGCGGAGCGTAAGTCGTCGTACACTGCCGAGAAGCGACTGAGCGTACATTACCTGGGATTAATTCCCTTGTTCGTAACTGGTCGTCCCAGTATCGGTGCTTGCTGTCTGTGCCATCTCTTCAGTTGACCCAGTTTGCTCAAGAATTGCGGAGGCGCGACCGATTGTATCTGTTTCTTCTGCGAGTGTATCGGCGTCCGAAACACCAGCAACCGCCGATGCAACACTTGAGAGTTTTTCAGCCATTTTCTTTGCCTGCTCGTAGTTTATTTCATCATTGACGCGATAAACCCGCTCAAGACGCGTAAGTTGCACCTCAAGTGCATCTTGCGTATCAGAGAGATTGCTCATATGCATTGAGAGTTTATTTGTCATCTCTTGGATTTCTTGATCAAGATCTCCACCAGCACCAACTGCATCAATCATCGACTCAAGATGGAACATTCGGTGTTCAAGTCGATCATATTCTGCTTGTTCATCAGCACTTAGATCTGAGCGATTGAGTTCACCGCCGTTCGTGACATTCATGAGTCGCTGTGCGACCTCCTTTTGATTTTGCTGATACTCGCGAAGTTTCCCAGAGACATCTACATTACCCATTTGTTCGCGGAGCTCAGCCTCAACTTCTTCAATCGTGTCGTTTGTCTCTTGAATTTTTGTGGTACATCCTTCGATAGCGGACATCCAATTAAGCAACATCGCTGTATCGTCATTATCGCCACTCTCGGTCGCAATCTCCGCTAGTGACTCCGGATCTGAAAGGACAACTACTTCTGAACCACTGTCGGCTTCTTGAAGCACCCCATTTGTGAGAAAGTAATCAACAATCGCCTCCGCTTGTTGCTCAGAATTAATTGGAACTGGAGAATCTGCATTGATCAGCGTTTCAACAACGTCATCTCGACCAATTGATCCGCCGGAACCAGACTCAAGATTCAAAGCTTCAGAAAGGTCTTGTTGAATAAGGCTTTTAATTACATCTCGAAATGTCGCATCAATATCATCTGTCTCTTTAAGTTCGCCAGAAAACCGGACTGGTTCTTGATGTTCTGCCTTCGGTTGTGCAATGATGTATTGATGGCCGCCCTGTTCTGTAATGGTAAAGTCGCTGTATGTTTGTGGCATGATGTTAAATTGGTTAATTTGACCACGTGGGTTTATCTGATATAGCTACTCGGGATAATAGATCTGTTATGTGATATATTGAGGTACAGTTTCATATTAGTCCATGCTTATACGTCACTCTCAACGGAGAACCGCTCATTGACCAGTGTATCAAATTTCTCCTTGATATGCTCACGTAGATGCTGATTGACTGGCTGTGAATCTGTTACTTCAATCGATTCAATCTGTGGATACCCATGGTCACGATACGCACTTGGACTCGGTGGTTGTTGTTCACTCTCAATATCATCGCGTATCTGCGTCGCCCGGCGAGTTACATAAATTTCGAACTGTTCAGAATCGATTGCTAATTTTCTATCAACAGTAAGTCCATTATTCGCTGCTATGTGTTCACGAACTAATTCAAGCAGTTCGGATGTATCACCATGTGAAAGATGTTTGAGAACATCAAAGCGGTCATTGATCTCATTCTCAATTACTTGTTGGAATTCAGAAAGTGGAAGAATCCCAATATCGCCGAATTCTTCAATCGAATCTTCACTGACTGCATTTGCAAGATGAGCAGCATAATCGTCGAGTGCACTTTTGACAACATATTCATCATCAATATCGGCAATGAAGTCATTCTTCTCAAAAAATCGAATGACATCGCTCGTCGCAGCAACGTCAATAACTCGTTCTAAGTCCGTGTGAGATATCGTGCCATGTTCTGCTTCTTCATTTAGACGTGAGTCAACACTCGCATCGCCTGAGGTTTCATCTTTCAATCGGGGACCGCTGACATAATAAGCACGCTCACCGGCAGCAATCCGCCGGATATAATCCTCATTCGCAAGTTCAGATGCAAAAAAGTCAACATCAGCAGGGGCGATATCAAATCGTGATTCGATTGTTTGTTTATTCACGACAAAATCGTATGTAAAAATACTCTTCAATTCATCACTCACCCGATAACCTTCGCGTGAATTGAACGAGTTAAAATAATACACACCATTTCGTCGACGTTCAAATCCATTTCTGCCAGTATCGTCTTGTAACGTCTGTTTAATATCGGATAATGACACGGTACCTGCGGTTCTCAGACCCGTCTCGGCACTTTCATACTCCGTTTGGATATACTCTTTATGATCATTAACATACAGGAAGCCGTAGTTATCCAAGGCTACGTCCCGGCAAATATCCTGTATTGTCTC
>ERZ1034573.183-NODE-183-length-17626-cov-22.821922_pt1 | contig 17626 bp, 17 predicted proteins | sample MGYA00520641_ERZ1034573 | MGnify/ENA primary metagenome ERZ1034573 (study PRJEB33760, sample SAMEA4777724) | hypersaline lake metagenome | biome: hypersaline environment; feature: brines | place: Spain | collected 2014-08 | depth 0 m ...
TCGTGTCAAACTGTCTATCTGCAGTCCCTTTACGATAGAAGGTGAATTCTCGATCAGCATCTTGATTATGTGAAACAAACGCCAGCGCGGTCTGCGTGGTGGGCTCGCGGCTCACGAACCGATCTGGAATCCCCTCACGATTGAGCACGCCTGCTAAGTATTCGCCAAAGCTATCGCCCGCAAGCGTCGTACAGAACCACGGTGTCTGTTCAAGCCTAGCGAGCCCGACGGCGACGTTGGCCGGCGCGCCGCCTGCTTGACGAGAGAAGGAATCAACCGCCGCTAAAGATCCAGGCTTGTCGGGGAGAAAATCGACCAGCGTCTCTCCGGCAACGAGTACTCTACGCGCCATGCTGTGTCGAAGCGGATCCGCTGCACTGACGAGGCAGTTGCCCTACTGTTATTCTTCTTCGTCTCCAGCATGACATTTCTCACTAGTGTGATTATAAGTCCCAGTATTAAATCCACGGGGCAGCGGCGGACATTGCTGACCAATCGTGTCGGTATGCATCACGTATATCAGATCATCAGGCCAAGCAGACCACTTAGCTGAATGTAGGCGTTAACCCCCTGTTCTCAAGGAGCGAGCAACGCGAGCGAGTAGGGCGGGGTAGGTCACGAGACTTGTTTTGCCTCAGTTGGACTCGGTGTACAGCCGAGCCTCATACGGCCGTAAGTTCAACGACTTTCCGGTTTCTCCAGACACTGACTCGTAGTTCCCTAAAAGCAGGGAGGCTGACGCGGTGACTGGTGCAATATCTGCTGACCGGGGTTTACTCGACAGGTTGAGCACGACCACGACTCGCTCGGCGTTTAGGCTCCGCTCGTAGACATACAGTTGTTCATCCTCTGGATAGTGGAGTTCATACGAGCCGTACCGGAGCGGCTGTGACTGCTCCCGCACATCGATTAGCGTTCGGTAGTATGATAGCACAGACGGCGTCTGTTCATCTTCGTGAACGGCGTTAACCGTCTCGTAGTCGTCGTTGGCTGGCAGCCATGGCTCGCCAGCGGTGAAGCCCGCGTGTTGGTCATCGCTCCATTGCATCGGCGTCCGTGCGTTGTCACGCGACCGCGCTTCAACAACGTCTCTGGCTGCTTCGTACCCTTCGAACACACCGTCCGCGATTAATTCTCGGATGTTTCGAACGGTGTCAACGTCGGCAACATCGTCAAGTGTCTCGAAGGTCGTATTCGTCATTCCGAGTTCTTGGCCTTGGTAAATGAATGGTGTTCCCCGCAGCGTCAGAACGATCGTTGCAAGTGCGGTTGCAGACTCGTAGCGGTATGTCTCATCGTTGCCAAACCGCGAGACACTTCGTGGCTGGTCATGATTTTCGAAAAAGAGGGTTGTCCACCACTCGTTGTCGAGCCCATGCTGCCACCTATCAAGAATAGACTTGAGATCCGGCAGCGTCCACTCACCGACGTCCCACCGACCATTCGGACCGAAGTCGACCTCAACGTGTTCAAATGGAAAAACCAAATCAAGCGGTCCATCATCACCGGTGTATTCACGGGCAGACTCAAGTGTAAGCTGCGGCATTTCACCGACAGTGACAATATCTCTCCCAGCGAACACCGTATCCCGCATTTCTTCAAGATAATTATGTATCTGTGGCCCATCAACGAAGTGTTCGCTGCCGACTAGATCTTGGGCAGGATCACCGTTAGGGAATCCCTCCGGCTTTGAGAGTAGGTTGAGGACATCAAGTCGAAACCCGTCGATACCCTTGTTGAGCCACCAGTTCATGATGCTGTACATCTCTTCGCGAACGGTAGGGTTGCGCCAGTTGAGATCAGGCTGCGTTGTGTCGAACAGACAGAGATACCATGCCTCGCGTATCTCATCGTACTCCCATGCGGAGCCGCCAAAGAACGATTCCCAATTATTTGGCGGTTCATCTGGGTCTCCGTCACGCCACACGTAGTAGTCGCCATACTCGCCGTTTGGATCTGAGCGCGACTGCTGGAACCAGTCATGTTCAGATGACGTGTGATTTGCAACCATATCCATCACTAGACGAATGTCTCGTTCGTGGAGGCCGGCCAGCAGTGATTCCCACTCGTCTATTGTTCCGTACTCCGAGTGGATTGAGCGGTAGTCGCTGACATCGTACCCGTTGTCGTGTTGTGGTGACTCGTATATTGGACTGAGCCAGACGGCATCAACGCCAAGGTTGTCAATATAGTCGAGCTTCTCGACGATTCCTTGGATGTCACCGATACCGTCCCCATCGGTATCATTGAAACTCCGCGGATAGATCTGATACACCACCGCATCCTTCCACCATGCGTGTTCTGTCATTATTCAGGTATGAGCCGGTCGATACGGCACGCCGTCCCCCACAGCGTGTCGTTGATCTGCCGGGTGCTGTACGTGGATTAGTCTCTCATTTATTATTCTTATCGAAACGATTTCCCATGCTATCGTCACTCGGTTCAAACAGAGATAAACGACAAACGACGGGTGCCGACCCTATCAAAAGGATCGCGTTTTTATTCCGAGACACGGTGTCTGAGCCATGACGGCTACGGCGGTTCGTATCGGGTTCCTAGTTGATGGGCATCTGACTGACCGGCAAGAGGCGGCACGTGAGTGGGCGGACGCTAGGTATGATCTTGAGATCATCGACCCGGCACGGGTTGATCCGTCGATGTCACACGATGTGCTCTGGTGGCATCGTGAAGAACCGCTGACGGCGGTAGACGACCAGGTCAAATCTACGCTCAGCGCGTACGTCCGAGATGGAGGTGGGCTCTTGTTGACTCTCCGCGCTGTAGGAGCAGTGACGATACTAGGTTTTGAGTCGGTCGCTCCTGACGCTGTCGGGACTAGAACCGTCACGGCCCCGACGGGCCCGCTCTGGCGCTCGGTGTACGATGACCATCCCGCAGTCAGCACCTTTGATCAGCTCCGGATTCCGGTGGCAGATCGCGGAGTGGTTCCGTACGCCCGCTACGAGAACCAACTTCCGACAGAAGGCGAAGTACTCGCGTCGACTGTGGAGAGCGAACGCGACCGGCCGGCACAGACCAGCGTCGTCTCTTGGCACCCCAGTGAGGGCACGGTACTTGCGGCCAGTGAATTAGCGTTTGTGTCGGAAGCTGATGAGGCGTACGTCATGAACCGAGACCGTCTTGCTGAGGGACTTATTTCTTCGCTGGTAGACGGCCCCAATCCACAGTTTGACCGACCGACCGGCAGCGAAGGGTTCAGACGCCTCCGGGAGAGGCTCGATGACGACCATCAGCGGCCGCAATACCATGTTACGCCGCCGGCGAACTGGCTCAATGACCCAAACGGGCTGATCGAACTGGACAACACCTACCACTTATTCTACCAGTATAATCCGGGCGGGCCACATCACAACACGATCCACTGGGGTCACGCCACGAGTGAGGACCTCGTTCATTGGCGGGACGAACCAGTTGCGCTTACGCCCTCCCCCGACGGCCCTGACTGCGATGGCTGCTGGTCAGGGTGTGCAGTCGAATTCGACGGTGAGCCGACGATACTGTACACCGGCGGTTGCGACCGTCGACAACTTCCCTGTCTAGCGACCACCGATAGCTCGACGCTCCGGTCGTGGTCGAAGGAACCGTCGAATCCAGTTATTGAGGCACCGCCAGATGGAGTCGACGTGCTGGAGACCGAACATTGGCAGGCTGAGTTTCGGGACCACTGCGTCTGGTATGAAGACGGCCGGTGGCACCAACTCATCGGCTCTGGCCTCACTGATGTCGGAGGGACAGTGTTTCGGTACAGCTCTGAGAGCCTCCGTGACTGGCGCTACGAGGGACAGTTTTTGACCGCCGACCGACCCGACGCTGGGGCAGTTTGGGAATGTCCAGAGTTGCTCCGGTTCGATGAGTGGGACCTCCTCCACGTCTCAGACTATGAGACAGTTCGGTATTTCATTGGTAAACGGCGCGGCGAAGCGTTCGATACCGCGTCGCGGGGCATACTTGACCATGGCGACTTTTATGCACCACAATCGATGTCCCTGGATAATGGTTATCTAACGTGGGGCTGGCTTCCCGAGGCCCGAGACACGGCAGCACAGTGGGACGCTGGGTGGTCCGGCTCGCTGTCGGTCCCGCGTCGGATCGAGGTTGACGAGTCGGGCAAACTGAAGCAGCGTCCGGCACCACAGTTAACGGCGCTCAGGGAAACAGCACGAGTCGACGGGGTGTCGGTTTCGCTCAGCGATGAGCGGTGGATCCCTCCAGTGGATGGCGGAGCGCTCGAGCTTACCGTGACTCTCATACTCGACGACGCAGACGCGGTAACACTCTCAGTCTTCGAGTCGCCGGACCGGCAAGAGCGGACCGAGATCCGGTACACCGCGACGAACGAACTCGTCGTCGACCGTTCGGCCGCGAGCGAGGACCCCCGCGCCCGAGATGACAACCAGCGGATGAAGGTGACGCCGTACGATGAGCCCCTTACCCTTCGGGTATTCCTTGACGGATCGACGGTAGAAATATTCGCCAACGAGCGACACTGCCTAACGAGTCGGGTGTATCCAACGCGGGCGGACAGCACCGGTCTCTCGTTCGCGGCGGCAGGCGGTCGCGCCGCCGTTAACGACGTGTTTGTCTGGGAACTTGGAGGCGGGTTCCTAGGCCCACCCGGACAACAATCTGGCTGATTTTGTCAGTAACCCACGACCGAAGTCATCGGCTTGTCAGTCAATTGCCTCGGGCCAAGCCCCGTGACATCCGCCTCGAAATTCTGAGAACTCCCCTTCTGACTCCGTAGCGGAGTAGCGCGGAAATTGCCGTTCAGGTTCAGCGTCCCTGACGTTAGCGCACACTGAGAGGGCGTACCTCCTCCCGAAGACGTCTGCCCCGCGTGGAGTGAACCGCCTCAGGGCTTGATCTTGAGCCACTCGGCCTTCTTCCCCAGTAGACTCCATGGCGACGCCAACAGCCGTCTATCGGGGCGGTCCATGCGTTGCTGAAACGATGAACTACATAAATATTTACTCAATACTGAAATAATATTGCTAAAGCTTATATACCGACACCCGAAATGAGTAGTTGAGATGAGTATGGATACAGTCCTTCTTGCTGTCGGATCTGGCGACGAGAATCGTCTAGAAGAACTTGCGGAGACGGCGACGTCCGTCGTTGGTCCGAACAGTAACATCGTACTACTCTACGTGTTCGACCGCGAACAGTACAGCGCGATAGAGACCCAGTTAAATATTGACCCCGACTCAGAGGTCACACCTGACGACGTCTCACAACGCTCGTGGATGGTTAGCGACGTCGCAAAGCAACTCAAACACGCAGGTGTCAACTACGAGGTTCAAGGTGCACTCGGAAAGACTGCCGAGCGCATCGTTAAAAAAGCGGATACTATTGATGCGGACCTCATCATCGTCGGTGGACGAACCCGCTCAGCGACCGGGAAAGCGCTATTCGGCTCAACCGCCCAGCGCGTGTTGCTTGAGGCAGCTTGTCCAGTGACGTTCGTCAAAGCGCAGCCAGAAAAGCGCTTAGAATCGGCCGGCCGGGCGTGACCTGCCTGTGCTCTTAGGACCTACGACAACGGCTCGTCATACTCTGACCCGGACAGACTGTCGATACGGTACTCATTATGAACGCCTCCCTCACGGATCGTCTCAGTAAAGTTGCTGTCCGAAAGTGGAGATCCGTCAGCCGGTGGAAGATGTTCGTTGAGTGTGGGAATCTGCCAAGGATCAAGCGCGCCGATCAGTTGGGTCTCGTCCCCGTCAATCCTGAGCCGAAGCGTCGGCGCGAGTGTTCCCCCGAATCGCGCACGTTGTTCGTGTTCAGGGAACTCTGCGACTGTGTCGAGTGACGTACCAGTGAAGTCATAGTAATTAAGAAAACTCTGGAGGAGCACTTCTTCATTGTACTTGAATGCCATCCACGAGTACGCTTGGAACGGCGTCTCCTCAGGGTTTGTCGCTACAAGCCCAGTTTTGTTGAGCGGACGGTACGGGCCCTCGAATGCGTCGGCAACGAATCCGTATAGTCCGTCTGGTCCTGTCACACCCGGCGCAAACGTGTGGACATGACTACAGAAAAATAAGTAATAATTGTCATCAACAGTAACAATGTGTGGTCGTTCGAGCTCCTGATTAACTTCAACGGCGGTAAGCAACGGCGGCTGGAGCTCCCAAGAGAGAGGATCGTCTGAGGAGGAGGTAGCGACTCCGACACACCCATTAAATGCCCGCCTCTTGTTTGTCTCGCTGTTGTCGCCATCGCGTTTTAATGTCGGAGTGTTTGCCTCGAAAAGGAGGTGCATCTCACCGGTTGCAGGATCTTCAAAAAACCACGGGTCCCGAAACGTATACGTCATTCCTCTCGACTGCGCTTCCGTCTCGTACCACTCACCGTCTGGTTCCAGCAGTGTCTCATGAGTCCACGGCCCGGTAAGGTCAATACCGTCGGCGTCTGTAGCCAGTGTTCCGCCGTATGCAACCGCAATCCGCTGAGTGTATGTTAGTTCCTCGTCGTCATCGTGGCCAGCAGCGGTGTAGTAGAGGTATAGCTCCCCAGCATCGTACAGAGCTGAACCAGCCCATTGGCGCTGGCCGAGTGCGCCGTCATCAAAGACGGGGCCCGCATCGCACCAGTGCTCGCCATCCGTCGAATGAAAGCACCGTATCTCAGCCACATCGTGACGAGTCCCGGGGAGTAAAGCCGCGTCGGCGGTAAGGGAAAATGCGACCTGCTGACCATTCACATCGGCGATTTTGCCGTCTCGATCCCGCAGTAGCCAAGTGTCCCAGATGTGAAGCTCCGGGAACGGATCAGCTCCCGACGGCTCAGCGACCGGGGCGACGTTCTCTGGACGCCGTCTGATTTGTCTCGCTTGTTCTCGAGTCCACTGCGACCCCGGTGAACTACTGTTGACATTATGCGCGTCATCCATGCTATCTCATCGATGACGGACCGATTAAATCCTTTTCAGGTGGAACTGCGTCCAGCTCGGTAACATCAGCGGAGTGAATTACCGATAAACATTTTATCACAGTCGTGGTAGTCTAATGCATGAATGAGCGAATAGCTGGCCAAATCGGTGACATCATCCAGTGGTGACTGTGGAGCGCGTAGAGCTCACCGAGACGCTAAAGAGAGCGGGGCTTTCCCCATACCAAGCTGACGCGTACATCACAGTGCTCGAGCTCGGCTCAGCACCAGTGGCCCGCGTCGCGGACGCGTGTAGCGTTCCCGATCCCCGGATATACGACGTGTTGCGCGATCTAGAGGGCAAAGGGTACATCGAAATTTACGATCAAGACTCATTGTACGCACGGGCAACTGATCTCGATGCGATCCTCAATGATCTCAATTCACGGGTGAGTCGCATTACAGCGGCGACTGAGGAAATCAAACGCCGCTGGAACGAGCCTTCGACTGAGCAGTCAACGGTAAGTATCGTTACGCGGTTTGAGACCGTGATAAAAAACGCTCAGGAGTTTATCCGTGAGGCGAAATCACAGGTCAACGTCTCGGTTGCTGTTGATGACTTCGAACAACTCCGCCCGGCACTCCACGATGCAACAGACCGAGGCGTTCAGGTTAACCTCTCAATCCACACCCCAGAGAGCGATGAGACGGCGCTGCCAGACCCAAACAAACTGAGCGACGTCTGTTCAGAGGCCCGACACCGACGTCTGCCTTCGCCATTCGCGGTAATCGTCGACCGAACAAAAACATGTTTTGCTCCTCACACTGGCTCGACAAACGAGTACGGTATTTTGGTTGACGATCGTACTCACACATACGTGTTCCACTGGTACTTTCTTACGACACAGTGGGACACTTGGAAGCCGATCTACTCGTCAACTGATGACGGGCCACCAATTGAGTATGTTGACATCCGCTACTGCGTCCACGATGTTGCGCCGCTTATCAACGATGGTGCTACCGTCAGCGTCCGGATTGAGGGGACTCACACCGAGAGTGGAGCAAAGCGTACGATTGAGGGCGTTCTTTCGGATATTATTGTTACTGGCCCAGAAGACGCGGCCGATGTCGAGGTTATTGCGAGCTACGGCGGACAAGTCGCGCTCGTAGTTGATACCGGCAACAATCTCGTTGAAGTCGGTGGGTGGGGTGCGATGGTCGAGGATATTGAGGCCCACCGAATAACGCTTGTCGATGTAACCTGAGAATACGCTGGTTATGAGAACGGTCAGCTGTGGATAGATGACTGTTCGGTAAATATGACGGCCTCACAGTCGGCACAGGCCCGGACAGGCCGCTCTGGATGTCCGCTGACGCTGCCAGGTCCGCCACAGCAATTCTGGAGAGTCGTGTCAAGAATCAGGCCGCCACAAGCTGGACACGTCTCCAAGAACGCACGAAGTGGTCGGGCAGCGTTGCGCGCGACTGCCTGATCAACATCGCGCTCGCAGAGTAGCTCCCCAATAGCTGTCTCTGCAACGGCGATCGGCCAACTAATCCACACATCACGCTGGCCGTCGAGAAGAATACGGCCGTTATGTACCTCCCCAACGACGTTTTCTCCAGCGATGGCGGCCGCGCGCTTGGCCAGCTCCTTGTCACCAATTTTCTTGAGTGTCTCGACCCGTTCGTCAAGAACAGTGTGGAAACCATCCGCAAGCCGAAGTATTCCGTTATCATCAATTAGGGCCTCGGCATCAAGCAGCGTTGCTATGATCTCTTCTGGGTTATGGGTGCTGTCACCACTGTTTCCGATGCCGTCAGGGTCTGCTGTGGCGACCGTAGAGCTATCACGCGCTGCTGCGTCAGGGTTATTCATCTGTCTTGCAGCGTCATCAGCACTCGTCTCAACCGTGACTGTGGTATCATCAGTGGAGTCTATTTGATTAGTATTCGTTGTCACTGACCCACTTGGCGGTCCAGCGAGCGATCCGGAATCAATGCCGCCAGTATTATTGGAGTTGTATACTGTCGGAAATAACGCAACGAGACGGGGCGCGAACCGTGGTGTCCCTGGGAGAATGTATCCGCGTAGCCAGATTGCCGTCCCACCAAGCAGCGCAACGAACAGGCCAAGTGCGCGGTGGTGGCGTGCAAAAAGAAGAGTGGCGACGCCAACGCCAATCCCATTGATAACAGTACAAGGCCAGCACCGGTTCTCACCAGTATATGCCGGCTGTGAGAACGAGTCAATTACCTCGCGAACGGTTTCGATCATCGCTTAATCACCGCCCGGGTGAGTGGCTCGCCGTGGATCGCATTGTAGACTGTCGGAAACACGGCCATTCCAACCCCTTGAACAGCTGCACCGGCCGGCGTGATCCACAGTGAGCCGACGACGTCAACAGACAATATACCTACCGCAACTGACGCTGTTAGAAAGACTAAACTGAAGTGAATCGTCCGTAACGGTAGCGTCACAAGCTCTCCTCGTCGAGGCCAACTGCCGACATCAACAACGCCGGCGCGGAACAACGCAAGACTGGTACTTCCTGCTGCAAGCGCAAAGAGGCCCGCAATCGGGATAGCGTCTGGGTACTGGCTTTGCGACACAAGTACGATAATAAAGGCTGGTGTTGATAATACGGCCAACTCAGCGCCACCGAAAAACACTCGTTCAAGCCATCGTACCACACCGCTTCGGAGCTGACGCATAACCGTCCCGGCGCTTCTCATCAAAATACAATCTGACGCTTGGACCTGATAGCCGTTCCGGCGAGGAACAATGGGTCTGCGAGTAATACTCATGTTCATTTATTAGCATCGTCAATAATTATATATGCTTGGATTTTGTAACAACAGCTGTAATGGTAGATTTAGACTCCGGTTCAGATGGCGGACGCGTAGGAGTATCACGCCGGCGCTTTGTTCAGGCGGCTGGAGCGACAGGTGCGAGCGTGAGCCTCGCCGGTTGCGGTGGTGGCGGTGGTGGTGGCAGTAGTGGGCCGATCCAGATTACTATGGACGCCGAGTGGGAGGGTATATCTGACTCAGTGACACAGTCTCTGTACGACGCGGGACTGGACGAGTCGATTGAGATTGAAATCCTGCCCGGTGACTTCGAGTCGGGTGCCCGTCGCTCAGAATTCACCTCGGCGCTTGATGCTGGCCGCGCGAGCCCGGACATCTTCATGATGGATTCGGGTTGGACAATTCCATTTATCGCACGGGGTCAACTGGTAAACTTGAGCACTGAGCTCTCATCGGAGACAATTGATTATGTACAGAGTAGTTATCTGTCAAGCGCAGTGAATACGGCAAGCGATCCAGAGTCCGGAGATTTGTTTGGGCTCCCGCTTTTCCCTGATTATCCGGTGATACACTATCGGCGTGATCTCGTTGAGGAGGCCGGGTATGACCCTGACGCTGAGAACTGGGCGACTGAGCCACTTAGTTGGCAGGAGTTTGCCGAGATAGCGGCCGACGTGTGGGAGCAGAACGGCGGCCCAGATGGCGATCAGATTGATTACGGATTCACTACGCAGGCTGATAATTACGTCGGACTCGCCTGCTGTACATTCAATGAAACCATGACCTCCTTCGGCGGGGCGTACTTTGGTGATCATGAGAATCTATTCGGTCCAATCGGTGATCGACCGATCACAGTGACTGAGGAACCGGTTCTGGATACTATCCGTATGATGCGGTCATTCATGCAAGGACCAGACGCAGAGTACGCGCATCCGGACTTCCCACAGATTTCTACGACCGATCTTCTCTCATTCACTGAGGAACCCGCTCGCGAGCCGTTTACATCTGGGAATGCGATTTTCCATCGAAATTGGCCGTACGCCATCCCACTTAATCTCGACTCCGACGCGTTTGACGCAGAAGACTACGACGTCATGCCGCTCCCGTATGGAGTCGAGAGCGGAGCAGGCGAGTACGAGGGCACTGGTGGCCCCGCCGCTGCACTTGGCGGCTGGCACCTCACTATCAATCCTAACACACAACAGCTCAGTGAGGCCGTCCAAGTGTTAGAAGCGTTCGCAAATCAAGAAGTGATGATCAACAACTTCTCTGAGGGCGGTTATCTCCCCCCGGATCCGTCCGTCACTGAGTCGGTCAACCCCGATGAAGTCGGCCCACTAGGCGAATTCCTCGAGACACTCGCAGTTTCAGGACAAAACACGGTGCCGCGTCCTGTCACTGTCGCGTGGCCTGATCAAAGCTCGCAGGTCTCTTCTGAGGTCTCTGCTGCGTATCAAGCAGAGAAGTCGCCGGAGCAGGCGATGTCAGATCTGGAGAGTTCCCTCAACTCTATCGAATCCGACTTAGCTGAGTAACGAGGATACAGTATGTCAACCGACATGGGGAGCAACGGGCCGGATTCGCTGCTTGCCCGTCCGCTCAACTGGCTGGAAACGCAGAGCGAGGAGGTATATGCATACGTTCTGTTGATGCCCGCCTTTGCTCTGCTTGCTGTAGTCGCGTTCTACCCGCTGATAGAGACGTTTCGCTTCTCGCTTCTGGCGGACGCTGTCGCCTCAGCCGACCCGTTCGGCGAGTTCACTGGGATCGATAATTACCTGAATCTGTTGAGCGGCGACACCACATTCACCCAGCAGTTTATATCGATAACGACGGCCGACTCGTTCCCGTTTGTGGAGTTTGGCGCACCGTTTCTCCAGCAGGCGATTTTTGTCACACTTGCGTTCGCAATCTTGAGTGTCTTCTTTGAGACAATAATCGGGTTTGGACAGGCACTTGTACTCGATCAGGACTTCTATGGGCGACGTTGGGTCCGTGTAGCGATCATCATCCCGTGGGCTATTCCAATTGTCATTCAGGGGATGATCTTCTTTTTAATTTTCAATCCAACAATTGGATTTGGGTCTGAGTTTATGCAGTGGCTCGGGGTGTTCGGTAGCAACCCGCTTTCAAGCAGTTCTGACTCGTTCCTCATCGTGCTTGTCGCCGATATCTGGAAGACGACCGCATTTATGGCGCTGCTTATCCTTGCGGGGCTTCAGAGTATCGACCGCGGACTCTACGATGTCGCAAAAGTGTCAGGTGCCTCACCATGGCAGCGGTTCAAATACATAACGCTGCCACTCGTTGCGCCTGCGCTAATCGTCGCGATGTTGTTCCGGACGATGGACGCAATGCGGATCTACGGACTTATCGACGCGACAGCGGGCTGTGAGACGGTGCCATCGCTAACTTGTCTTGTGATTATTGCACTCCAAGAGAGCCGGCGCTGGGCAACGGCCTCCGCTGTAGCGTTTCTCACCGCGGTTGTAATCAGCGGCTTTGTGGTGGTCTACTTGCTAGCGCTCCGAAATAATGATGGAGGGGTAACATGAGCGGCGACGCCACTGACGGTGAGGTTGTGTCTGAGACGGACCCGGCCGTTGACATCGCGGAACAAGCAGCCACCGAGGAGCCGGAGCTTGACCGCGGGATTGTTGAGGCGTGGGCCGCGCGGATGATATCGAATCCTCAGCTCGCGTACCGCGCAACATTCTATGTGGCGACCATCTTCTTCCTTGTCACGACCCTGTTCCCGTTCTACTGGCTACTCGTGCTCGCGTTGACGCCGCGAAACAGCCTCTCAGAGGTCGGCGTCTTCCTCCCAGCTGGATTCAACCCCGGCGCATTCATCGAGATCTTCACCACGCTACCGTTCCATCGATATGTGTTTAACAGCTTCCTCATCGCAACAATCGCAACAGTTGCGGTGCTTTTTGTTGGTAGCCTTGCCGGTTACGTATTTGGCCGACTTGACTTCCGCGGCCGTAACCCGCTGCTATTGCTTGTGTTGGTAACTTCTTTCTTCCCGCCAGCGGCGTTCTTTATTCCGCTAAACCGCTTATTCAACATGAACGTCGATGTATTGCGACCACTGATATCAGCAGGGTCACTATACAACACGCCATACGCGATTTTTATTCCGTTGTCAGCGATCTTCTTGCCGCTGTCCATTTTCATTTTGATGACTTTTTACTCACAGATCCCGGACGGCTTGGAAGATGCAGCACGGGTTGAGGGGACAACCCGAATTGGGGCACTGTTCCGCGTTATTGTGCCGCTGTCCGCACCTGGCGTCGCAACTGCTGGTGTATTGACATTTATTTCGGTGTACAACGAGTACTTCTTCAGTTCGCTGATGACCGACGGACAGCCTGAGAGTTGGGCACCGATGCTTGAGGGTATCTTACGATTCCAAGGCGAGTTCGAAGTACTGTACAATCTCATGGCCGCGGCTAGTATCGTCGCGGTGCTACCCGTCGCTATCCTTGTCGTCGTCGCACAAGAAAAAATCGTCAGCGGCCTCACCACGGGCGCGGTCAAAGAATAACCATGGCATCAGTCAAGCTAGAAGGAGTCACAAAACGGTACGAGGACGTAACGGCAGTTAACAACATGAATTTACAGATTGAGGACGGTGAGTTTGTCACCTTTGTCGGTCCCTCCGGGTGCGGGAAGTCAACCACGATGGAGACTATCGCCGGGCTCACCCTTCCCACCGAGGGGACTATCGAAATAAGCGGTCGCGACGTCACTAACCTCCCGCCGAAGGACCGCGGGATCGCTATGGTATTCCAGAATATCGCACTGTTCCCACATATGGACGTGTATGATAATATCTCCTTCGGGCTCCGGCTCCGGAAGTACGAGCAGAAAGAGGTTGACCGTCGCGTGGAGGAGGCAGCTGACATTGTTCAGTTAACGGGGATGATGGACCGGATGCCGAGCGAGATGTCTGGCGGGCAGCGGCAGCGCGTCGCCATCGCTCGAGCAATCGTTCGGAACCCGGACGCGTTTTTGATGGACGAACCGCTGGCAAATCTTGACGCGGAATTGCGCGTCCACATGCGAACCCAGCTCCAGCGGCTCCATCGCGAACTGGACACTACCATCATCTACGTCACGCACGACCAAGCACAGGCAATGACGATGTCCGACCGGATTGCAGTGATCAATAGTGGTGTGCTCCAGCAGGTTGCGCCGCCGCTTGAGTGTTACAACGAGCCTGCGAACCGCTTTGTTGCCGGCTTCATCGGGTCGCCGTCAATGAACTTTATTGAAGGTGAGGCGGTCGCAGACGGGTTCGAGTCTGTATACACCAAGATCGAATTTGACCCTGCTATGCAGGGTGTTTCCACAGGTCAAGAGATCACGGTTGGCGTTCGGCCAGAGGACGTTCATCTTGAGCGCAACGTCGATCAGGTGGGCGAACCAACGAGAGCGTTTGCCGCCGTTGTTGACGTGATCGAACCAGTTGGAAAGGAGGTGAACGCATATCTCTTATTTGACCGCGACGTCGAGGCGAGTGCTGAGGGTCGCGGCGAAGGACAATTACTTATAAATCTTGAGCCAGACACGGCCATCACTGAGGGAGATGACGTTCAGGTTGTATTAGATCGTGAGAACATCCACTTGTTTGACCGGGCAAGCGGCGATGCAATCGGTCACTCGCTCTAATATCCACTCAATGTCACTCTCATCACGTCTAGATAAGTATCTGGACACGAACGGGCTTGAAGCCGCATGGTTCGCACAACCGAACTGTTTTGCGTGGCTTACAGGCGGCAACAACGTCATAGCCAGTAATGGTGATGTTGGGATAGCTGCTGTCGGCTATAATGGCAACGCTATAACAGTTGTCACCAACAATATCGAAGCAGAACGGCTTCGTGAGGAGGAATTACGCGACAACATTCAGGTGGTGACGTATGAATGGTATAAGCGTGACCTCGGCGAGGCAGTCGCATCAATAAGTCCGACTCCTGCGGCAGCAGACTTTGAGATCGAAGGGTTCGAAACGATCGACGCGAGTACGCTTCGCCAACCACTTACTGACGACCAGATAGGGGCGTATCGTGAATTAAGTCGGGACACTGCAGCAGCGGTTGAGAGGGTAGTCCGACAAACGCACTCTGGGGTCACCGAACTGGAAGTGGCTGCTGACCTCCGCCGCGAGTTAGAGGCCCAGGGAATTTCAACACCGGTGATTCTCGTCGGAGGTGCCAACCGCGTACAGCGATACCGACACTTCACACCCACAGATGCCAGCTTAGGCGAGTACGCGTTGATCTCAGTGACGGTCAGTCGAGACGGGCTCTATACGAGTGCGACTCGAACGGTCGCATTTGATCCTCCAAACTGGATATCAGAACGAACTCAAGCTGCGATGCGCGTCGAGACGACAGCTCTCGCTGCGACACAGGCTGTCGGAATCAACGGCGGTACGGCAGATGAGGTGTTTGATGCGATTCGGGAGGCGTACGACGCAGTCGGATGGGGAGATGAGTGGCAGAACCATCATCAAGGTGGAGCCGCAGGGTTTGCACCGCGAGAGTGGGTCGGCACGCCAAACTGTAATGAACCTGTGTTCCTCCCACAGGGTTATGCCTGGAACCCGACCGTCCAAGGGACAAAGAGTGAAGACACCTATCTTGTTACTGCGACCAAGATCGAAATGCTCTCAGCGACCGGTGAGTGGCCAACAACGACGGTTGAAGCAGTGGGATACGATCTTGAACTTGACCGTCACGACATATTGGTAGTTTGAGACCCCATCTGTCACTGTGGCGACCACAGCGTCCCTATGCGCTGCTCTACCGCTGTGAGGGCAGTGAATCGCCTCGGGGTCAAGCCCTGAGGCACTCGGCCTGTTCCGCTTGTAGATACGATACTTGAGGGCGTGCAAGAAGATGCAGAGGATCTAGAGCTAAGACTCAAGCGACGTACTGCCCGGCAATGCTGAGATCAAGCGTCTTCATCTGTCAACGGCGTCAGAATCACCTGCTGTTCATTATTGGGGAAGCATTATTATGAAAAGAGTAGTAATATGAATTATGAATAAGACAGAACCATCAAGTAACTCTGAAAAAGAGGTTGTCGCTGTCACTAAGCACGGCCAGGCAACCATCCCGAAGCGGTTCCGCGAGAAACTTGGGATCGAAGCACCCGGAAAGGTGCTGTTCCGGGAGACCGAGGATGGTGAGGTGATCGTTGAACAGGTTCGCTCGCCAAGCGAGATGCGCGGCTTTGCCGCCCGCAGTAAAGCGCGTACAGACACGCCTGCGTCCGAGCTTCTCACAGAGAAACGCGACCAGGACCGGAACGAGCGCGACTCACAGTTCTCAGCCGAAGAGTAATGTCGGTTCCCGACCAGGTCGTTTTTGACGCTGAACCGCTGGTCGCACATGCCGACGGTGAACCTGGCAGCGAGATTGTCGAGACGTATCTTGACGCGGTCGCGGCTGAGGACACCACCGGCTACGCCAGCTACGTGAATCTCGCGGAGATCCGGTACATACTCGCCCGAAAGTATGACCGCGATACAGCCGACGAGTACCTCGAGTGGCTGACCGATCTTGGTATCAAAACGGTAGATGTCGGCGATACTTGGACAGACGCCTCGGAGTATACGCTCAGTTACAATCCCGCGCTTGGCGACTCGTTCGCGCTGGCAACCGCTAAGCACGTCGATGGAACACTCTTGATTGGTGGTGATGATGATTACGACGACGTCACCGATGTCCCAATCGACCGGTTCCGTGACGGTTCCGCTTGAGTTCCTCTCACGACTGACGTCGTGGGGTTTCTCCTCGTCTCTCTGTAGGCACCTATGCAACAATGCTGATTGTTCGGGCCCTATTTAACCAACAAACGAGATGAGGTGGGAAGCTGTTGGTTAATTTCTCAATCGTTTCCAATCTTGCCAGCGTCAGTATCATATCAGTAAAAAGTGTTTTGTAGCCAACTGTATGATCAAGATGTGTGCGAAGACAACTCTGGGCAGGGGCCACGCAGGGACCGCTCAGTGATATCTACCAGCACACAGCTACAGTAACATCAAGACATGAACGACTCGCCCTCTTCGGGTTAGTGCCCGGCGTATTAACGGCTATTGCGCTGCTACCAGCAGGCGTCACCGGATCGTGGATACTCCACGTCAACGCCCCGTCAGCGCAAGCCGTGTATCTGACGAATTTCGTCCATAGTGGGTGGACTCACCTCGCGATCAACGCCGCCACCTATCTCATCTTCATGTCGACATTGCTCGCGGTGGCGGTGTACGCCGAGATCCGCCACTCACTGTTTGCGGTTACGACAGTCTACATCGTTGTCGTCCCGGGGATCGTTTCGGGCTACACGCTCTGGCTCGTCTCGGGAAGCAGCGTGCACACTGTGGTGGGGTTTTCAGGCGTCAACGCAGCGCTGCTTGGCTACATTCCGGTGGTACTGTTCAGGTTCTTCCACGAGACTGTGAACGCAGAGATTCGGCCTCATCATGCCCTTGGCGTCGTCGCCGTTGTCCTCGCAGTCATTTTTTCGATGTGGTCGGGAGTGCGTGGCTCGACGATCCTTCTAGGTGGCCTCGGAGTTGTCGGGGTCTGTCTCACCTGGTGGCTTGGCCGCAGCGAGTGGAGAACAATCACCACGTCAGCCCCACATTCGATGCTCGTCTGGAGTGCGACCATCGTGTTTCTCGGTGGGTCATACGGAATGTTCGTGAACACCAGCCCCAGCACGAACATCTATGGCCATCTCAGTGGATTCGTCGCGGGAGTGACGATGCCGACGCTCAAATCACTCGTATTTATGATATACGGGAGCATCAAGGGATGGGTGTATTCTCTTCTGAGTACAACCCTGTAGAGTATTTGATTGGAATTATGTAATGGGTTTCAAGAAAGAACTATGTCATTCAAGAATC
>ERZ1034573.184-NODE-184-length-17568-cov-12.842631_pt1 | contig 17568 bp, 17 predicted proteins | sample MGYA00520641_ERZ1034573 | MGnify/ENA primary metagenome ERZ1034573 (study PRJEB33760, sample SAMEA4777724) | hypersaline lake metagenome | biome: hypersaline environment; feature: brines | place: Spain | collected 2014-08 | depth 0 m ...
ACGGCAGACGAAATTGTGACTGAGTACAACTATCCTTCAGAACTTGAGGCCTCGAATCAATCCACATTCAATAAAGGTAGTTTCAAAGCTACCTCAGCCGATAGGAAAGATAACAGCGGTGATTTAGGCCTTGGTTACAGGAATGGTTCAACAGGTGACGATTTAGTCGGTTACTGGAGAATGGATAGAAATCCTTCTGGGAGTGGAGGCGATGTCAAAGATTATTCGGGAGAAGGTAATAATGGGACTACACAAGGAAGTTTAGATACGGGTAATCAGGGAATATTTTCTTCACAATCATTTGAATTTGATGGAAGCGATGACTATGTTAAGACAAATTACAACGGTTTAGGAGGATCAGGAGAATCCTTTACTGTTTCAATGTGGCTTAAATCTTCTTACTCATTCAGCGGAAATCATTTCCCAGTCAATAATTATGTAGATAGTGGGCATGGTGGTTTCTTTGCAATAGGATCTGATGATAACTCTCAAGGTATGTTTTTCTGGTTAAGAGATAGTTCTCGTACAGAAGTTGCAAAAACAGGGTATTATCAACCTGCCTGGGATGGTAAATGGCATCATTATGTTGGAGTACGGGATATTGAGAATGATGAAGTCAGATTTTATATAGATGGAAATCTCAAGGAAAATATTACCTCAACAAATACAAATGCTGTGAGGGATAGCGACAGCTTCCTAGGATTTATGAGGCACAATGGTGGTAGCAGCCAGACCAACCCTGGCAAGTTAGATGAGGTAATGGCCTTTAGGAGAGCATTAAATAGTTCAGAAGTCGAAAATTTATATCTAAGCGGATCTGGTGGTGTTTTTGAAGGGAATTACACAGCAAAGAAGATTGATAACTCTCAAAAAACTAGCTGGGATAGTCTGGAGGTTAATGCCTCTATTCCTTCCGAAACTTCAGTTAATGCTACTTTCAGGGCCTTGGATGCTGATGATAGCCTAGTTGACAGTCAGCAAATTGATTTGAGTGAAGGCCTGAATAATTATAGTTTGAGTGTAAGTAATTCTGAGGATGCGGAAGTTTTCATTAATGGAACTTCCAGTAACGTGACGAAGAGTTGGGAGGTTCATAGTTTAGAGGTTTTCAGCAGTGAAGTTGTGGATAAGATTGATGGCCTGAGAATCGGTTACAGGAATGATTCGGCAGGTGACGATTTAGTTGGTTATTGGAGGATGGATACGGATGTAAGTGGTGATGGAGGTACTGTGAAGGATTATTCGGGAGAAGGAAATGATGGAATTGCTCAGAATGGGGTCTCTACTGGTTCGGATGGAGCTTTTGGAACAAAATCCTTTAAATTTGATGGGGTAGATGATGTCGTAAAGTCTAATCTGACATATAATGATAACAACAATTTTACTCTAGCAGCATGGGTTAAAGCTGATAATTGGAGCTCATATATTCCAATAATTATCGGTAATCCTTATGGAAACAATGTAAATGCGGGGATGACTGGACGTCTGGGAAAACTTACATTTTGGGATTTTTCGAGTAATGGAAAGCCGGCAGTTCAATCGAATGAAGATTTAAAAACGAATGAATGGCAGCATGTCGCAATAAGCTATGAAAATGGCGAAGTAAGCCTTTACATTGATGGAGTTAACGTTAAGACTGAGAACTATAATATTGCAGAGAGCGGCTGGAGCGGAACTATAATTGGTAGAGCTGGAGGTACAAATGAGGCTAATCAAATGGATGGGCAAATTGATGAAGCCCGTGTATACAATACTTCGCTTACAGATGAACAGATTAAAACACTATATTTCAATGGTTTGCCTTTCAAAGGGAGTTATACTGCAGAAAGGATTGATAATGATAAATTGACTAACTGGAATAGACTAGAAATTAATGCTTCAATTCCTTCTGAAACCGATTTAACAGCTAAATTTAAGGCCTTGAACTCAAAAGGACTAGTTGTTGATAAAGAAGTAATCGCTATCACTGATAGTACATTAGATTATCCTTTAAATGTCCGCAATTCCCAAGATGCAGTTCTCGAGTTTAATGGTACTTCTTCAAATGCCTCAAAGTCATGGAGTATTTATGATTACAAAGTGTATTCTGGTGAGAGAGAAGTTGATGAATCTGAAAGCTTTGATGTTCAAGATGGATTCAATGAGTTGTTATTAGGTGTAAGCGATTCAAAGGATGCGAGGATTAGGTTGAATGGAACATCTTCAGATATTACTCAGAGCTGGAGTGTATCAAACATGTCGGTCTTCACTGAGTAGTCGATGATATTTTATTCAGGCCTCGCCAATCTTAAGTTATGAAAGGCCAGGTCTCCATTGAGTTTTTCGTTTACTTTACCATCTCATTGTTGATACTTGCTGTGCTTTTCACGGCAGTTGCGGATAGACAGGTTGAGGCCTTCGAGTTCAGGGAGCGTTCTCTGGCTTCTAATATTGGCTCGAGTTATGGTTATGAACTGGAGCAGGCTGAAATCGCAGGTAAGGGTTATGAAAGAAAGTTTGAACTGCCTAGGGAGATCTTTGGCTCAAGTTACAATGTCACGGTCAATGAAGGATTTGTGGTGGTTGCCTGGGAGGAAAAGGATTTAGTTCAGTCAGCGCGAATATCCAGTATAGGAGATCAAGAGGATGTTAAAATCGAATCAAGCGATGGGCCTTTCAGGGTGAAAAACAATGGATCTATCCATGTTCTCCCGCAGTAAGGGTCAGGCCTTTGCACCTGATTTTCTGGTGAGTGTCAGCGTTTTTGGTGTGATGGCTACAGTGTTTTTGCTTTCATGGAACACAATGATTGATGGACAGATCGATGGTTTCGAGGAGAGAAATAATTTCAAACAGGGAGAGAGAACTATGCAGATGCTTATAATGGACTCGACCAAAAACTGGACAGATCCTGGTAAAGCAGGCCTTGCTCAGGAACCCTATGTTCTGAATAATTCACAGATACAGGCCTTTGAATCCTTAAGCCACAATGAACAGGTATCATTGTTACAGGCCCAGAATTTCTCTTTAAATATAGAGTCAAGCTCTGTAAGTTACAGTATGGGTTATGAGCCTGACGGTTCTACTGTAATTCCTTACAGGAGAAATGTTTTGATCGATTATAATGGTTCCATGGAGAGAGCGGAGGTTGAATACATCAAATGGCAGTGAAGGGATTTTATTTCTCTTTCGATGCATTAATGGGCTTGATGATAATGTCTCTGGCCTCTTCAGTGCTTGTGGTCTCTGCCACCACGAATGAAGTTACCTCAGACGATATCAGGTTCTCACAGTACAGTTCTCAGGCCAATGATATAGCAAATACTATGCAGAAACAGGAAGCAGGAGAGTTTGATTCTGATTTATCTCTTCAGCCTTCTGAAAAAGGCCTGACAGTTTCCGAACTTTTAATTGAAAGGTATGAAAATAGTGGAAGTGCCGAGGCAGTAGCTGAGGCCTATCTTGAAGATTACAGATACAGTTCCCAGGTCTTTATCGATGATGGAGGCCTTCAGGAGATTTATTATGGTTCAGGTCTGTCTAACTCTGCCTCCGCTTCATTTATGGCTGGTTCAAATCCTTATAGAGTTGTTGTGGTGGTAGGAGAATGAAAGGTATGGCTTATACTCCTTTTGCAGTATTCGCAACTTCTATGATGTTTTTACTGTTTATTTCACCGCTTGACGTATACCCTGAATCAGTGAATCAGGATATTCAGGCCTCTGAGACGGCTCAAACCTTTCAGAACAGTCTTGATCAGGCCTTCAGTGATGGGATGGAGGAATCCATTAACCAGTACATGATTGAGTTCAATGATAACCTTGTGTCTTCAGGCCCTAGTTCAGATGCCTCACAGGAGTTCAATGACAACTACAGCGTTAGCTCCTCAAGTCACTACAGCGTCAATGATATAGAGGGAAACTTTACCCAGATGTTCAATAATGATAGAAGAGAACTCCAGTTCGATGCTGGAAACAACCCTAGCTTTGATGCAGAAGGCCTGAAAATCAGAACCCAGATAAACCTGGATTACAATCTCTCGGACCCGGTAACCGGGGTCTCGAAGAGCTTCGATGATCAGTTCGTTACTGAGGCCTATGTCAATGGCCCAGTCGATCCACTTGCCGAATACAGTGCTGGAGAGACGGTTCGGTACCGTTACTGTGGTTATGATAGGCCTGCATCTATCGCAGGTTCAGGCACTGGATCAGGCTCTGACGTCTTCGGATATGCAGTAATCAATCCTGAAAATCCGGGCTCAGTCAGTAACAAAGGTGAAAAAATTGTCTTCCTCGACTCAGCAGACGGTATCTCGGGCCTAAGCGGTTTCAAGGCTGTAGTGGTGGAGGACAGTTCGTACAGCTCAGGAAACTATATTCAAGAATTTGAATACGATAGACAGATACAGTCTGGACAGAATATTATTTTATCTAACAATCAGGCCTATATCTCTCATTTTAGAGAAATTCTAGACAACCAATGTTTCATCGAATCAACTGATGCGCCTGACCTCTTCCAGAGGATGGAAAATGAAAACCAGGCCTCACCAGATGTTGGGGTTATGACATTTATCAGCGATTCCTCAAGTCATGGAGAAGTAAATGGAGATTATTATTACTTTAACAGCTCTAGGTCGCCTTCAAATCCTGTGAATGTTACAGGCGTTTCCTCTAGCACTTTAGATGAAAGGCCTTGGTTCTCAGTGGCAGAAGCCAATATGAACTACTGGAATTTGAATGATCTTATAGAGTAAAAAGAGAAAAAGAAATAGGATAGTTAATTGTCAAACTCGATGCTGTCGGTCAGTGTTCCTGAGACCACTTGATCTGACAGTGCTCCCATGCTGTAACCGAATTCAAGATCGAAATCGTTACATCCATCGGAACTCTGCATTCCATTGGAGGAATCAATTACGACAGTCTCTGAGTTACCCACTCCTATACTTGTGGTTGACTCAGAAGTGTTCAGTGTTAAATCATCTCCAGAGGAATCTGGATTAGTTAGATTAGCACTACTAATTTCTAAAGTGTCTGATCCTCCGTTTCTGACTTCAAGCTGGATGTCTCCATCTCCGTCAAGTCCGAAGTTTTCGACTATTACGTCTCCTCCGGTGAATCCTGATGTGGACTGTGTACATTGTCCCTGGACGGTTGCGAAGATTGCTCCTCCTACGATTGCTACTACTAAAAGCATCCATCCATAGGTCATCAGGTACTCAATTGCTGACTGACCTTTGGTCTTGTCAAAAGTGTATTCTGTCATTAGTCGGTATTACACCTAATATTACCCAATTGTAGAGGCATGTATAAAAACCTTATCGGGGTTAAATGCCACTTAAGGCCTGTCCGATTCCCCAGTTGACCACTGTGTATAGCACTATCGATACTGTTACGAATATCGGGGCGTATTTTATTCCGCTTTTGATGTTCCCGTTGTTTATCTCTGATATTATCAGGGCTGCGAATATGTTAGTTGTGGAAATCGCCATGTAGGCAAAGGTGTTGAAGAAATCTACGTCTACTTGTGGTGCCGCGAACTCTATATCAAATCCTATCTGGCTGCTTACGCCGCCTCCTCCACCCATCTCTCCCATTTCGGCTCCGCTCCACATATCGGTTGTGACCTCTGCCATGTATACACTGACTGAGAATAGTATAGGTGCGCCTATAACGGCTACCATTATGATGAATATTACATACATTCTGATGCTGGATTTGATTTCATCTCTAAGTTCCAGAGAATTCCTGATGTCCTCTGCTGAGGACTCTAGGAGGTCTGCTTTGTCTCCTCCTGCCTTAATACCGTCAATTAATAACTTCAGAGTCTCCTGGAATAACTCTGATTTAATTCTGCTTTCCATCTCCTCTAGGGCCTCTTCAACAGCTCTTCCACCATACATATCCATTGCCGTCAGCCTTAACTCGTCTGCTAGAGGCCCGAATTCATCTCTGGCAGATAATAGGAAGGCCTTCTCTAATGTGTGACCGGATCTGGTGTTTGAGGAGACAAGTTTCAGGGCGTCGGGCAAAGTTTTTTCCATCTTTGTCTTTCTTCTTTCCGCCCTCAGTGACATGTACATCCATGGTACTCCAAACCCGAGAATCAGGCCTCCGATCACACCAATTGTGGCTTTTATCGGGAGAGAAAATCCCAGGAAGAATACAGATAGGAAGACTGAAAGAATGAAAAATGAGAGTATAGCGTTTACAGTCTCAGATTTGAACTGGTCAATATCCGCGTAGTTTGCCTCGGATTCCAGTTTTTCCCTGTACAGTTTTGGAAGCTTGTCGTATACTGCCTTCATGCTGCCTTCACCTCAGGCCTTCTACTTTTCAACAGATTCAGGAAGAACAGCTGGAAGATTACCAGGCCTCCGATTATTCCATAGAAGATTAACTGATCGATTTCAAAACCTGTGAATGACGATAGAACGATCATCAGTGTTACTCCCAGGCTCGGGAAGATGACTGCAAGCATCAGATACATCAGGATAAATGGGTTAAGGTCCTCTCCGTAGTTCTGTACTTCTAGCTTCTGTTCTTCAATAATTGTATCTACAAGGGACTCCAGAGTTGAGGTAACGTTTGCACCAGATTTTACAGAGTTAATTAACTGCCACTGGGTTCTTCTGTACATCTGGCTCTCTGTTCTCGCAATTGAATCTTCAATGGCCTCTATCTGAGACTTTCCTCCCTGAACATCTGAAATTATTCTTTCAAACTCTTCTGAGGCCTCTTCATAGTCCTGGCTTACTGATACCATTGCCTGATAAAGCGAGATTCCTGAAGAAACCTCGATAAGCATATGTCTGAGAGCGTAAGGCAGGTTTTTCTCAATATTTCTTGAAATCTGTTTTGCCTTGATTTTAGGCTGATAACCGAATGAGAGAAAGAGAAGAGGTGTTAAAACAAAGATCATCCCTATCCCTAGATAGTTCATCAGGTTAATGTTCAGAATTACTCCAATGGCTACTGCTGAAAGCCCCAGGCCTAATCCCATTTGCAGTGCCTTGTATGCTGCGAAAGCTAGGTACTCATCCGGGTTTTCATCCATCCTGGCCATCTTTATGTCCTGTTCAATGGATGGAACCGCCACTCTGCCTTTCTCACCTAGCGGCAGCATTATGTCCTCAAGCGGATCAGGGATATCAGAGTCCATTGGAATAAAGTTCTATTATGTAGAATAAAAAACCGATGACCTAGAAAAGAGTACGGTCAAAACGCCCTATCTCTGGGCCTGTAGTGTTCTCTCCTGCAAGAAGGTCTTCATCGTTTCCGGAAGCGCCTGAACCTACAAACGGTGAACCCATGTTAACTGTACCAATGTCTATGTCCTCCAAACCTAGGGCCTCCATAACCATTTCAGCATCTCTCTCAGATGCATCTCTGTGAATTACAGCTCCTTTCGAGTTAGCAACTGCAGAAACACCGGGATTGAGGCCTGAAATCCTCCCTACTGTTACATCAACGTTTAAGGCCTCAGAAATCTCTTCACTGAAATCTTCGAGCTTCGGGCTTATTAAAGCACCTTGATCATTACACAGAATTAGATTTCCCAAAGCATTTGATCTCGATTCAAGAACCTTGAAATCAACTCCTGAATCTTCAAATCTGGTTTTTTCCAGGTCAGAGACCTCTCTAGGAACAATTATGCCATTGGAGTTACCTGCTGAGAAAAGACCTACAAGATCCGTCTTTGCAACCTTGGTCTCGATAACCTCAAGGCCTTCAAAAAGCTCTCGACGGTTGAAATCCTGAGGTACCAGGATATATTCGTTGGTAACTACTGCATGAAATCCAAGGTTCTCGCTGCCCTTGAAATCGTATTTTTCAATCACGGTTCTCCAGCCATTCCTTCAAAGTCTTACGGTCCTTACCTGCTTCCTCAGCCTCCAGCAAGGCCTCGTAATCAGGATCTTCCATCTCTGTAACAGCATCCTTTACGTCTCCGATAGTCTCATCAACTACCTCGGAATAATCTCTTTTATCTGCTGAGGCCTGATTCTGTGTCTGATTTGACGTTTCTCCTGTCTCATCTACTTCAGTCTCATCTGATTCCTGCTCTGTATTATCTTCAAATGATTCCGCAGGGTAAAGCATGCCGTTTTCAAGTTCTACTGTAACTTTTGATGGAGGATTTTCGATTCCCTTACTCCAGATTGACTCGTTCAGTTCTCCTGATATCTTGACTTCTTCGTCAAAACTTTCTCTCAGTACAGAAACTGCTTTCTTCGCACGGTCCTGTCTTGAGGCTACTTTTGCCTCTGAGAGACTGACTGTCTTCCTCATGGTTTACTCATCCAAGTCGCTACGCCGCCAATGACGGCTCTTCCGGGGTTTTATGGACTTCTTGCTTGCTCTATCAAGCCCGAAGACTTTCAGTGAAACCCATCTTGGAGCGGATTTCGCAGTCTTTGCAGCCTTCGCAAGCCTGTTCTTCTTTCCTTTTGACTTGTTGGAACTCACTCGAAAACCACCTTATGATTTTCTGTGAGTGCACAAATTCTTTGAATTTGGAACATAGTATTATTACCTGTATTTTATACTGTAATCCGAATCTTTATCATTCAAATCTTTAAGCATCTCTTTCAGCTGGCTGTCATCAATCTTGCCGTTCACTCGATTACTCTGACCTATCATAGCTATCTGGCGCTCAATCATTGAGGCCTGTTCAGGTCTCGCAGTTCGAACATTCTCCAGTCTTGACTGTGCCTCTGAAGTCAGATACTGTGAGGCCTGTCTTTTGAACTCCTCTTTGGGTTCCTCTTCCTTTTCCTGGAGTTCTTCATGACGGTCCTCTCTTATGTCCTCGATGCTTCTCTCATCATTCATAAATTAAAGGCTGGAAGCGGTTTCATCAAGCAGACCCTGACCTTTCTCAGTGATGACTCTGCCTTCTCCTTCTTCCTCTTCTACCAGGCCTGCTTCTTCTAGATTTTGGAGAGCGGTCCTGATAACTTTGCCTGAAGCCTTTCCATGGTGGTGTGGGTTGTGCCCTTTATTCTGTTTATCTCCGAAGATTGTCCTCAATCGTGAGACTCCCAGAGGGCCGTCAGTATAGATTCTTCTTAGAATCGCTGCAGATCTGACATGGTACCAGTTCTCCTGTTCTGGAGGCCTGTCCTTGTTTGCCCCGGTCTTAGCATAATTACTCCATTCCGGTGCTTCAAACTCGCTTTCAAGATCTTCAGCCACTTCCTGAATCAAAGGCTCAGCCTTTACATCATATACAGTACTCATACATCTACTCGGTGGTTAAAAGCTTTTAAATCAAAACCTGGTGAAAAAGAAAAAGTTAGGAAATATGGTCGCTGGAACTACCGGAGAAACTCCGGCTCCAAGGCCTTATCATCGACTTCTTCCTCAAGATGATCTCTGAACCCCTCAACTGAAAAACCTCGATCCTCATTTTCAAACCGATCCCTGACAGAGATCTCTGAGGCCTCGGCTTCGTCGTCTCCAACGATTATCATATAAGGCACTCTGTCATCGTGAGCAGCCTGAATCTTCTTCCCAACAGTCCAAGATCTATCTTCTATCTCGACTCTGAAATCGGAAAGCTCATCCTTGATTTTCTCTGCATAGGCCTGATTTTCATCGCTGACAGGAAGAATTCTAACCTGTTCAGGAGCTAACCATGTCGGGAATTCTCCGGCGAAGTGCTCTATCATAACTCCCATGAATCGCTCGATCGAACCAAGAATCGCTCTATGAATCATGACCGGATAATGCTCCTCGTTGTCCTCTCCCTGATATTTGAGACCGTAATTTCGTGGAATTACGAAGTCTAACTGGACTGTTCCCAGCTGCCATTCGCGGCCGATTGCGTCCTCAACTTCAACCCCAATTTTAGGCCCGTAGAATGCTCCTTCCTCTGGTTTAACTTCGTAGTCTCCAACTACTTCATCCATCGCATTCTTCAGAGAGCTTTCGGCCTCGTCCCATAACTCATCAGGTCCTTGCGCCTTCTCAGGTTTTGTCTCCATGATAAAGTTTACATCGAATCCGAACTCATCGTACATCTCTATAATTTTCTTCAAATGAGCTCTTATCTCTTCCTCGATCTGATCTTTTCTAATGTATGCGTGGCCATCGTCTTGAGTCATCACACGTACTCTTAGCAGGCCTGAAAGCTCTCCACTCTGTTCGTTCCTGTTTACGGTTCCGAACTCGGAAAGCTTGATAGGAAGATCCTTGTAGCTTCTTGTTCCGGAGTCAAAAACATGCGAGTGGTTCGCGCAGTTCATAGGCTTTAATCCGTACTCTATCTCATCCTGCTCCCAGGCAAACATCTCGCCTTCTTCCTTGAAGGCCTCGTAATGTCCGGTCTTCTTCCATAAATCGGCTTTGTTTAACTCTGGAGTCCAGACTTCTTCATATCCAAGCTCTTTGTTTTTTTCACGGATGTATTCTTCAAGCTCTCTTCTGATCCTCATTCCTGCTCTGTGATAATGTGGTGCGCCAGGTGCATGCTCTGGAACGGAGAAAAGATTCATCTGTTGACCAATTTTTCTATGATCTCTCTTTTCTGCTTCTTCTCTTTTCTCGATGAAGGCCTTTAAATCCTTTTCAGAGTCAAAAGCTGTTCCATAAATTCTTGTAAGCATCTCATTTTCTTCATCGCCTCTCCAGTAAGCGCCAGCGATCTCCATTAATTTGAAGGCCTCTACTTCCCCTGTCGATTCTACGTGAGGGCCTTTACATAGATCCTTGAACTCTCCCTGATTGTAGAATGAGACTTCATTGCCTTCAGTGGCCTCTTCGTCCAGTATCTGTTTCTTGTACTCATTATCCTCGAAGAATTCCTCTGCTTCATCTCGAGAGATCATCTCTCTTTCGATCTCGAGGTCTTCCTCAATAATCGATTCCATCTCTTCCTCAATTTCCTCAAAATCAGATTTCTCCAGTTCTACTCCATCGATGTCATAGTAAAATCCTTCATCAGTCCAAGGCCCGATTGTTAGTTTTACCTGGTCTCCGTAGATTCTCTTTAAGGCCTGGGCGAAGACGTGTGCGGCGCTGTGTCTCAGAACCTGCATGTATTCTTCACTTTGAGGTGTCACGATCTCGATCTCGTCTCCATCTGAGACATTTTCCTCTTTTGCGACCAGTTCGCCGTTTATCTTTCCGGCTACCGTCGCATCGCCGAGGCCTTCACCGATTTCGTAGGCTACATCTTCTACTGTTGAGTTTTCATCTAGTTCCAAACTGGAGCCGTCAGGTAAGGTAACTTCTATCATGAAATTTCACTGCTTAGTTTATGAGAATATTTTGAAGGCCTAGAGTTAAATCTAGGTGTGCCGAGAAAATGGTTATTGGATAGTGGGACGACCACGTTTCATTGTAAATTAGGTTTTAGGTCTTCATTCTTTTGAATTTATCTCAGTAAGGGGGGAAAGTATTGTTAATACCCAACCGTCTTGAGTATAGTATGAAGATCAGCCACTACTTTGAGTTTGGCGATACTATTACAGGAGGCCAGAAGCAATCAGTAAAGAATCAGAGAAAGATACTGGAGAAGAAAGGCCTGGAGTACTCCGAAGAGTTTGAAAAGGATGCTGATATCCTTCACTTGAACTTGATGGGGCCTAGATCAGTTTACTATGCCTGGAAAGCCAAGAGAAATGATATTCCTGTGGTGGTACACGCTCATCAGACGGCTGAAGACTTTGAGGAGAGCTTTGCTTTTTCTAATCTGTTGGCGAGGCCTATGAAACCTTATCTCGAGTGGGCGTATGATTTTGCTGATCATATAATCTGTCCATCTGAACACAACAGAGAGGTAATGGAATCCTACACTGATACGCCTAAAACAGTGTTAAGCAACGGATTTGATTCCGACAAACTCGATGGATTTGAGGAACTGAGAGAAGAATACCTTGAGAAATATGATCTGGAACCTCCCGTTGTCTTCTGTGTAGGTCATGTGATCAAAAGGAAAGGCCTGAAATCTTTCGTAGAGACAGCTGAGAAGATGCCAGAGACAGATTTCGTCTGGTTTGGCTGGGTGAATCCGACAGGCGGTGAAGGATTCCTTGATAGATTCATTCGGTCTAATGAAACTCAAAAACTAGTTGAGAACTCTCCCGAGAACTGTACCTTTACAGGCTTCATTGATGATGTCAGAGGAGCTTTTGCCGCCGGAGATATCTTCTTCTTCCCTACAAAGAATGAGAATGAAGGCATGGCGTTACTTGAGGCCATGTCATGCGGAAAGCCTCCGGTCGTCAGAGATATAGAGACCTTTGAGTGGTTAAAACATGATAAAAACTGCCTGAAGGCCTCTGAAGATTTCAAACCTGTACTTGAAGAACTGATTGAAGATGAAGAAAAGAGAGAGTCAGTAGGTGGTTCGGCAAAAGAGAAAAGCCAGGAATTCAGGCTTGAGAAGGTTGGAAAAGGCCTTCTAGAGGTTTACATAGAGCTGGTCTGAAGGTCTAAATTTGATAAAGTCTCCGCCCGAATAATTTTCCAGCGAAGATCTATGAAAATAGGATTTTTCACCGACAGCTACTTCCCGGGAATCGATGGAGTAACCTACACAATCAAGGCCTGGAAGGAGAGACTGGAGGATAGAGGCCATGAAGTCCATGTTGTCTACCCGGATAATCCGGAGTATGAGCCTGGAGAGAACGAGCATCCGGTGAAATCCTTGCCTAATCTACTTTACTCTCAGTACCGTCTACCGCTATACAGAAGAATTTCAACTCTGCCAGAGCTTGACGTGGTGCACTGTCACGGGCCGGCTTCGACTGGAATTATAGGAAGAAGATATGCGAGCAAGAATGACGTGAAATCTGTCTACACTCATCACACTCCAATTGAGGACTATCTGATAAGAGGCCTGAAGTCAGAGATTTTGGCGGATTTAGCCGGGAAACTCTGGGTTTTCTACGAGAACAAGTTCCTGGAAGGCTTTGACTGTGTGACTGCATCGACCTCCAAGATCAGCAGGAAAGTTAAACCAGAGAAGCTTCCTGTAGGCCTGGAGATGGAGTTTTTCAGTCCTGTTGATTCGGATATGTTTGACGGTGAGGACGTAATCGGTTACAGTGGAAGGATGAGCAAGAAGAAAAACCTGGAAGAAGTCTTGAAACTGGCGGAAGAAATGCCTGAGAAAAGGTTTGTGCTTGTAGGTGAAGGACCTCAGAGGCCTAAACTTGAGAGAAAGGCTCCTGACCATGTGGAGTTCAGGGATTTTCTGGAGAGAGAGGAACTGCCGGAATTTTACTCGGCGATCGATGTATTCATAACCGCTTCCACATGCGATACGTTAGGCCTTTCAACTCTTGAAGCGAATGCATGCGGTACACCAGTAGCGGCTGCAGATGTACAGCCTTTTGGTAGAACTATAGAGGAGGAAAATGGCTCTAGGTTCGAATATGGAGATATTGAAAGTATGAGGAACTCAGTAGAGGACTGCCTGGAAAAGAGCAGAGATACAAGAGAAGCTGTAAAGAAGTATTCGATTGAGGAAACAGTCAATAAACTCGAAGAGATTTATGAGGCCTGAACCATGGGATCCGATAACATTGACATATTCAAGAAGATAATATTCAGTCTACCCCCACTGAAATATCAGGTAACAGGGATGTTCATATTGGGAGCGATTTATACAGCTGCTTCCTTTTTCGCCTTTGAGGCCTTTTCTCCTTTAACTATCAGTCTGATGATGATGCCTGTTTTTTACCTTCTGTTATTTATCCTTCCCTCATTATCTGCGGCAGAAATATCTCATAAAGTCCTGAAAAATTATCCCAGACGATGGAGCTACTTCCTATCGCTCGTGAACCAACTGGCCTTATTCCTTTATCTCATGGTGCTTTCTGGGGCAAACAATGCGGTAAATGCATGGAATATTGTCTGGCTTCTCTTGATTACAGTTTATCTTATCAATTTCCTGGTTCTGGCGATGTCAGTAGGCCTGGAATATATGAAGAAGATCTCAGTAATTTCTCTGATACAGCCGGCCGTTTTATCCATGGTTTTTTACTTTTTCGTGGCCAGATCCCTTGATATATCCGCATACAACTACGTTTTCAGTTTTGCATCTTTCCTTACAGCTGCAGGATTTTTGATGGGTATACTTCTCACTGTTAACTACCTGATCAGGAGCAATACTGATGTTTCGGCTTTCAAACTTACTTCAGGCCTTCTTCAGAACCGCAGGGAAGCTTTGGATCTTGGATTTGATTCCAGGCCTCTGGTTCAGACCCTGAAGATAGATAACGGCAAGAAATCCACTTTTCTGGCACCATGGGTTCATCCAGGGCCTCTTGCAGGTTTTGGAGGAGGTAAGATGAGTGAGAAAATAATTTCTGAGCTCAACCAGGATGGGAAAGGATTCTTCATGCATGTTCCATGTACGCACAAGGAGGATCTTGCTGATCCTGAAGACTCTGAGAGATTATTGAGAGCGGAGTCGGAGCCCGAATATTCTGAGAAGGCCTCGAAGATGATTCATAGAGATTATGAGAGTGTGGAGTTCTACGGTCGAAAGATCGGAGATAAAAAGGTAGTGTTCATGGAGTCAGAGGGTATAGATGACTACGATGTAGGTGTCTTTACAGAGGACGTAGACAGAGATGACGTGCTTTTAGTTGATCTTCACAATCATGATATCCATGAAGGACCTGAGAAAGAGGTTCAGTATGGTACGGTAGAGGCCTCTGAGCTGAGAGAGAGTTTTGAGGATTTCCTGGAGGAACTGGATGGATTAGATCTTCAAGAGTATAATGCCGGAGTCCATGTAAGCGATGAAGGCGATATAGCGGCTTTGACGGAGAAAGTAGAGGGTCAAGAAGTTCTCCTGATCGGTTCGGATACAAATGGAGTCACAGAGGATTTAAGAGATTTAAGCAGAGATCTTGAATCTGAATACGCTTACTCGCTGGTTTTCTCCACTGATACTCATGCCTCAATACATGAAATGGCGAAACTGGAGGAGACAGGTACCTCAAAAGTTGTAAAAGTTATTCAGGCCTCCAGAAAGGATCTAGGACCTGCGAAGATAGGCCTTTCATCAATGGAATCCCAGCCTGTCAGCCTTCTGAAATATGATTACAATGGACTGGTTTCCAGCGTCAACATCTTGATCAGACTGGTTATTATTTCCCTATTCGTCTTCTACTTCCTTTTGGTTCTATGGATTTTCTGAGAATTTCTGAAGGCCTGATAGATCCATCTCCGACAGTGAAAGCAGAGAGATGTATCCCAGCAGGATGCTTGGCCAGAACGTTGTGAACCTGTACAGGATTGAGACCGTGACTGCTGTAGATGCAGGTACTCCGATGAAGGCGGTCAAAACCCCTGCGAGTATAGCTTCATAAGTTCCAGATCCTCCTGGTGTTGGGCTGAAGTTTGCAAGGGCTGCAGTTGGAAGCACGAAGTACAGAGGAGTTAGATCCGTGTCTATACCTACAGATAGGAGGACTAAGTAAAGGCTGAATACCTGGCACACAAAAAACAGATGTGCGACCAGTGAGATCTTCAGCAATTCCTTTGGCTCTTCTCCGACGGTTCTGAATGCGTCCTGCATCCCGTTAATTTTTTCCTCGGCTTTCTCAAGTACAGCGGACTTTTTGCCAAAAGGCTTTGCAACTATGCTGATTATTGATATGACCTTGGCCTCGATAAATCCTGACTTGAACCAAAGCAGGTATGCGATCAGGCCTCCAATTACTGTGATTACACCGGCAATATAGCTCATTTCCTGTATTAGTCCGTTCAGAGAGTCAAGGAACAGCAGATAAGCACTCCCTCCTAGTATGAACGTGAATATAGGGATAGCATTGATAATGTCTGCCGAGACGACTGCGGAAAGGCCTTCCTCGTACTCGAGATCTGTATTCTTCTTTATGACATATGCCATCAGCGGTTCGCCGCCGAACTGACCTAGAGGGGTTACAGAGTTCAGAAAGTTTCCTGCTGTGAACAGCTTCAAGGCCTTGTAGAAGCTGATATCTCCACCAACTCTGTTAATCAATTTATGCCATGAATTGCTCCAGATTGGAAGATTGAGAAGGCCTACAAAGATAGCTGATCCCAGAATTAACTTGTCTGCTTCCTGGACTGTCGAGATAACCTGGTTGAAATCTGCGAAGTAGACCATTCCCAGGATGATCGCGGTCGATACTCCGAACAGGCCTGCTCTCTTCCAGTCCATTATAAATCACCTTACGGTGTCTTCAACTTCAAGCCAGGGAACTTCCACCAATGCAGGTATATGTGTTTCGATGTGATGCTCCCAGACTCCCTGTTCTCCAAAGGCCTCGCCGTGGTCTGCTGTGATTACAACTCTTCCATCAAGTTCTTTGCTCAGTTCTCTCGCCTGTTCCAGTCCCAGACGCAGATTTTCTTCGTAATACTCCATCAAAGTTTCACGAGTTCCATTTCGCCCTATAGATAACATGCTTGAAGGATTCAACTCCAGCCACATGCCAAGCTTCATGGCCAAGGTGCTGTCTTCCACTACTGACTCAAATTTAGGCCTGATCTTGTCAGCTATATCTCCTATGAGGCCTGATTCCTCATGTACTCCTTCTTCCTTGGCTTCCTTGAAGCTTTTTCTGATCTGTTCGACTTTTCGGCCTCTTCCCTTTGTTATGTAAGGTGCGTGAGGCTGCATGTAATGTATGACTGTTCTATCGCTTTCCTCAACTTCATTCATATGATCTCTGACAACCTTATTCATCTTTTCTGGAGTTACTGTACCGAGATCATCGTCCCAACCCTCGTGCCAGACATCTATAATATTGGATATATGCTCTGTGGCGTTCCATTCGTATCCGCAGCTGGAGCCCCATTCTATCTCATTGAGCGGTAGGCCTACGTCGTTAATGAAGGGATTTGACGAGAAATATGTGATTTCGTTTTCTCCCTCGAAGACTTTTGAGGCCCATTCAGGTGTGGAGGATGCGACACTTTCTCTCTTCTCGAGGTTTCCTGTGAAGTAATCCCTGTAGACCTTCTCGAAAGTGTCGAATCTGCACGCGTCCAGTACGATCAGGTAATCCCAGTCTTCCTCAAGCACATTTTGATCTTTCATACAGAACTTTTGGAGATCCATACTTTAAGAAATGTAACGCCGCAAACAGGTTCATGATCAAAGTCCTCAGACTAGGACACAGAAGAGGAAGAGACGACAGAATCTCCACACACGTAGGCCTAACCGCCAGACAGTGGGGAGCCGACGAAATAGTATACTCCGGGGAGAAAGATGATAATATCCTGGAAAGCCAGAGAGATATTATAGATAGATGGGGAGGAGACATAGAGATCAGATACACAGAAGAGTGGAAGAAAGAAATCAAAGATTTTGAAGGCCTGAAAGTCCACCTCACGATGTATGGCGAAAGGATAAACGAGAAGATAGACGAACTGGAGGAAAGGTTTGAAGATGAAGATTTGCTGGTTATAGTTGGAGCGGAGAAAGTTCCTAGATGGGTCTACTCACATGTTGAACATAATATTTCCGTAGGTAATCAGCCTCACAGTGAGATAGCTGCTCTCGCAGTCTTACTTGATAGAGTACAGACCTCAGGGATAAAAGAGGAGTATGAAGACGCTGAAATAGAGGTCAGGCCTAGTG